>ENA-UOOI01000771-UOOI01000771.1-fermentation-metagenome-genome-assembly--contig:-NODE-771-length-38486-cov-19.175848_pt1 | contig 38486 bp, 46 predicted proteins | sample MGYA00245779_ERZ724027 | MGnify/ENA primary metagenome ERZ724027 (study PRJEB28704, sample SAMN03018318) | fermentation metagenome | biome: anthropogenic terrestrial biome; feature: soil; material...
TTTTCTACAAGTCTTAATTACCCTTTATATGGATATTAGGTGTCCGTAGGTCAGATGTGCAAATATACAAGCACTTTAATACACCCTCTTGGTATAAGAGGGTGTTAGTATTTTTACTCTTCCATAATATTATCATTTTCTTCTGCCTTAGAAATCATAACATTCTGCACATGTATATTTACAGCTGAAACTTCTAATCCGGTTATAGATTCCACTGCCCTTTTTACATTTTGTTGGACTTTTAAAGCCACATCTGGAATCCTCACTCCATACTCTACCACTACAAATAAGTCTATAGCTGCATTATTCTCTCCTACACTTACTTTAACTCCCTTTGATAAATTCTTTTTTCCCGTTAGTATCTGAGTAATTCCTCCTACAAGGCTGGCACTCATTCCAACTATTCCATTTATCTCTGTAGTAGCAAGACCTGCAATTACACCTACAACTTCATCAGATATTTTTACAATACCCATGTTAACTTCATTATTCATATTTTCTTCCATAACTGCACCTCCTAGATTTCACATCATGGAAAGATTAACATTAGATACATTATATCAAATGAATTTTTTTTTTACAATTAATTTCATCATGTTTAACTCATTATTATTTTCACATATGTTATATATATTATGTAACTATCCTTACTGCATTTAATATTAAAATTCTAGTTTTCTTTCACTTCTATTTCCACATCCTGCATTTTAGAAATACTCATAACCACATCTTTTATTTCCCGTGTGTTTTTATCCGTTAACTTTTCCTTATTTTTAATTATTACTCTAACCTTATCATTTTCTACGGAGCATATGGCATCCTCATATCCCTTACTTTTTAAAGTACTTTCTATCTTCATTTCATAATTTGCATTCATAGCTAGGGCAGTATATTTTTTTTCAGCATCTGCACGATTATTCTGGGATACATTCTGGTCATCTATAAAATTTTTCAAAGTCTGAAGAGTCTCTGCATTTTTTTGATCTCTTGTAAGTCTTGTTTCTTCAAAAAACTGAGATTTACTATCTTTAGACTGTGCAGTATTAGACTCTGTACTTTTACTTTTAGTACTGCTTGATGATGATACTGTACTGTTTCCACTTTCATTGTTATCTAAGCCATTTACATAATTTATAGGGCTATTCAGTTTTGTGGCAACTACTCCTACACAAACTATTAACGCCAAAAGAGTCACAATTATAACTGCCTGTTTTTTATTCATTTTAATTCCCCCTCTATATAAGACATCTTTAATTTATTATTTATCCCAAGATGTCTAACTCTAAAAAATTATATGCTTAAAGGTAGACTTATATACTACTTTTTCATAGGATATACATTTACCTTATCTTCAGATAATCCAAACAAATCAGTTATAGCCTTTGATATCCTAAGTTCAGTTACTTTATTCTCAGCCCCTTCTGCTACCACACATACTCCTAATATTTTAGGATTATATGTCTTTACTATAAGTGGTTCTGATTTACTTCCATTGTTTGTAATAACCACTGTACTACCATTATTTTTTTGAGTAGTATTTCTAGTTCCTCCCTCATTATCCTTCTCTTCAGTGCTGTTGGTTGTATCATTTACATTTACTGCAGGTACATGTTCTTCTCCACTTTCAAAGCTCATCATAACCTCCACTTTTCCTACTCCATCTATTTGTTGTAAAGTATTCTTTAAATTGTTTTGTATGGATTCTTCATAATCACGGGAATCATCTTTATCTTCTGAAGCAGATTCTCCAGCAGTATCTCCTTTGGTATTATCTGTACTACTGCTTTTATTACTGTTTAAATTACTGTATGTATTTTCACTAGAACCACTGAAAAAATTTATAGTTATAATTATGAGAATTCCTGCCAGAAATACGATTACCAAATTCATAATATTCTTTCTATCATTGGAATTTTTTTTGTTATCTTTTTTTAAAAGTTCCTCTAACCATTTTTTAAAATTCAAACTTAACCCCCCTCATTAAGAATTTATATGTACCACATCTTCTGATACATCCAATTCCTTACTTAAGTAATTCTTTATCTTATCACACTGCCCACTATTTTCTTCACTAAAATTACCCGCAGAAGTAGTTTTACCACTTATATCTATTCTCTTTACTTTTTCCACACTGCCTTTTTGAATTTCTACATTCACATTCTTTATACATACAGTACTGCTTTCCTCATCATAATCAGCTTCTACTGTTACTTTATAACTTTCATCCGGATACTTTTCCTTTAGACTTTTTTCACAACTTGAATTAAGGTTATTTTCAAAAGCTTCTATGGTGTCATTTTTGCTTTTTTCCTTATATTCATTAAAATCTTTTAAGGATTTTTCACTTTTAACATTCTCTTCAAAGCTCTCTATGGCTTTTGCAGTATAACTATTTATATCAAAATCCTTATTAAATACTTTTACCAACGGGTTAATAAACACTGTAATCAATATAAGTCCTAACGCAAATCTGCAATACTTTTTCATGCTGTTGTCTGGCAGAAGCATTTCTATGGCAGTAATAAAAAACATAGCTGTACATATAGCTATTAACCATTGTCTAAGGGATTCAATCATGATACATCACCCCTTTCATATCATAACTCTTCCCGCTGAAGCTACAATTGATATCATTATAAAAAACATTATGGATACACATATTAAACAAGACATTATAAGTATGAGAGAATCTCCTGCAGAATTTATACAATTTACCAGTCTTCCATCACTTATAGGTTCTATAAGGGCTGCTGTTAATTTATACAGGACTATCATAATTATAAGCTTGACTATAGGAAATAAAAGCATTGCTATAATTACTACAAGTCCCAAACTACTTAATGCATTTTTTAACAATACCGAGTATCCTGCCACAGTAGATATGGCATCTGAAAGGCTCTTTCCTACTATAGGTACAAAGTTATCCACCGCAAACTTAGCTGTTTTGACTGTAACCTGATCAATGGTCTTTGAAGTAATTCCCCTTATAGTTATTACACCTATAAATATAGTCATTATAATCCCCTGAGTCCAAAGTGCCCCTTGATTTAAAAGTTTAGTCAGTTTATCTATCTTATAATCTAAAGACAAATTATTCACAAATTGAAGTACAAAGGACATGGATATCACAGGAATTATAATATACATGAACAAATTTGAACTTACAGTTATGGCACCTATTATAACAGGATCCATAACCGCTGCCTCTACAAAACCCCCTACAGAAGCCACTAAAGTTATAAGCACAGGTATTAGTGCCACCATAAAGCCTGTCATTTGATTTATAGCAGACTTGGCTATATCTACACCTATATAGAAACTCTTTGACATTATTATTATAATAAGTGAATAGCAGGCGAAATATGCAATGTCAGATAATTGTTCACTGCTAAAGGCCCTCTGCAGGTTGGTGAGGAGAGTGCATATAATAGATATTATTACTAGGAGCATTAATAACTTTAAGGATGCTTTTAGTTCTTTTATCCCGTAGGACATTATGGCACTTAAAATTTTTTTTAATGATATGCCCCCTTCTCCACTTTTTAAAAAATCTTTCACATATAATTTTACATCTACATCCTTTAACAACTCATTCTCTGTCTTCATATTTGTTATATAATCATAAAATTGATTTATCTGCTCTTTATCACTATTTTCTATATCTTTCAAAGTATTTTCTTTGGTACTTTCTATAGCTATTTTATTTTGTGCATCTGTTACTACAGTGTTTGTATCAAAAGCTTGTACATTAAAACATACTAATAGAACTATAGTTAGTATCAATATAATATTTTTCATAATTAACACCTACATAATCTTTAAAATTGACTGTAATACAGCCATAAGTATAGGAATTGCAAGTACTAGAATCAAAATTTTACCTGCAAACTCAACTTTTGCTCCCAAGTTGCCCTGTCCTGCATCTTTGCATATTTCACTGCAAAAAGAGGCTAAATATGCAATGGCAAGTATCTTGAACACAGTGGTTAAATAAATAAAATTTATATTTGCCTTAGCTGCCAACTGTTGTATAAATTGTAGTATAGCTGTTATCTTGGTTACCATAAACAAAAATATCATAACTCCGGAAACTATACTTATATAAACTGCTATATCATCTCTTTTGTCTTTAAACAGCAATACTATAAACAACGCAACAAATGCAAAGGCTACTACTTTAATTATCTCCATGGCTTTCTCCTAAAGTTGGAACATAGTTCTAACTGTATTGAACAATTTATTTACTAGGTCTATTACCATCATAAGTACAATTAAAATTCCCGCTAAATTGGTTACCACTGCATAATCTCCCTTTCCACTAGCTTCTAAAACTTTATTTATAAGGATAACAATTATACCTATTCCTGCTATTTTAAAAATTAAACTTATGTCCATCATTTGATTATCTCCCCTTTTCCTTCCCATTAGCTACCTAGAAGCCGTAAAAACTATAAATAAATTATTTAAATTAAAATTATTACTATCACAGCTCCTAATGAAAAACCCAAACTCCTGCACATCTTTAAATTCTTATTCATTAAAATCTGAGAAGTTTCTATTTGTTCTTTTATATTTTCTAGTGTCAGTGAAAACATTTTTTTCTGTCCCTCCACATCTGACTCCCCAAGAGTTCTAGATAAATCCAGCAAGGCAGCCTTATCCTCTTTCTTTAAATTTAAAGTGTCTTGTCTAACCTTTAATATATAACTAAAGGCTTCATATACACTATCAACAGAATTTTTCTCAAGCATACAGGAAATGTCTTTAAATATATCTTTAACAGGATTTACACTTTTGCATGAAATATTTAAGATAGCTTCTGGCAAAGGTGTGTGAGTATATATTATTTCATTTTGAAGCTGATATATACACCTTTGTATCTCCTTTAGCTGTTTCACTCTCTTTTTAAAACTCTCCCCATATATAATACCTATTCCCGTACATGCAGCTAATATCATAATGCACCCTAAAAATTTCACCATTTTTATGGCCTCCATATTACAGAATCATTTGAAAAATTATATATATATTCTACTGTACCTGCTCCTTTTCTACTGCTTAATACTACAGCTCTTTTAAATACCTTGTTCTCAACTATTTTTTTAAACACAGGCCTGTTATATAAGTCTTCTGTTCCATACCCATGAATAGTAGTAATTAAATTCACTCCAGAATTTAAAGCAGTCAAAATGCTATCCATGTCTTTATAAGCTCCAATTTCATCACAAACTATAACCTCTGGAGACATACTTCTGATGGCCATAATTATACCCTGACTTTTAGGACAGCCATCTAATATATCCGTTCTCATACCCACATTTAATTGAGGAATTCCATTGAAACAAGCTCCTATCTCACTTCTCTCATCTATCACACAAACTTTTTTTCCTGTAACTCCCAAGCTTTTTACTCCTTGAGAAATATTTCTCACAATATCTCTTATAAGAGTAGTTTTTCCACATTTAGGAGGAGAAATTACTATAGTATTTATTACTTCATCTTTTTTTAAAATAAACTTCATCATAGAATCAGAACAGCCTATAATTTCCCTGCATATCCTTATATTTATAGATGCAATATCTTTTATAGTTTTTACTTCATTCCTTTCTATGACACATCTTCCGCATATGCCGACTCTATGTCCTCCTTTAATGGTTATATAACCCTGTTTAATTTCCTCTTCAAAAGCATAAATAGAATAATTACTCATTCTCTGAACTATAATCTTTAAATCCTCTAATCTAGCTATATATTGAACTACAATTTCTTTTCTTCCCAGCTGCACTATTAAAGGTTTATTGGCCCTTATCCTTATTTCTTGCAAATCAGGAGATTGTATCAACTCTCCTATGAATCTTTTCAAATTTTCAGGTATAATATTTAAAATCTCTTTAGTATCTATATTTTTCATCTCCTTTCTTTTATATAATTTTTATTTTTACTTCCTATGAATTATTCCACATAAATAAAAAAATAAAAATGCCACTAAGATTTTGTAAATCTTAGTGGCATTTTTTTATAATTAAACCGTAATTATTCTTTATCTATTAAATTATCATTTTTAATGCATATATTGTTATGGCAATTAGGACATGTTAATTCTTTTCTTTTTTCCAATATATCCTTATCTACATACACCATATCATTACAATTGGGACACTGAATTTCCTCAAAATTTTCTCCTTCATCTTTATAAGTTTCATAATCATCATCATATAAATTATCTTGAAGAACTGCTAAATCTTTATTCATGGAATCTATATAAGATCTCATATCCTTATGGTCTTCAGATATATTCTCAATTTCCTCTGCTATACTCTTAAGCACATCTACAATTTCCATGATGACTTTTCCCTCATTAGTGCTTTTATCAATTTTAAGTCCATCTACTAAACCCTTAAGATAAAATACTTTAGATATAATAGAATGCATGATACCACATCCTTAAATTTATTTTGCCATTAGTATTTCCTAAACCCTTTCCATATATTCTCCACTTCTTGTATCAACTCTTATAGTTTCCCCCTGGTTTACAAATATAGGTACTGACACAACTGCCCCAGTCTCAAGAGTAGCCGGTTTTAATACATTTGTAGCTGTATTTCCTTTAACTCCTGGTTCTGTATGGGTTACCTGAAGTTCAACAAAATTTGGAGCTTCAACAGAAAATGCCTCTCCTTTATAAAATTTTATTATAGCGAACATATTTTCTTTTAAAAATTTTATTGCTTCTTGTACCTTTGCATGTTCTAATGGAATTTGCTCAAAAGTTTCCTGATCCATAAAATAATATAATTCTCCATCTGAGTACAAATACTGCATTTCTTTTCTTTCTATAACTGCTTCTTGTAATTTGGCACTGGGATTAAAAGTAGTATCAGTAACTGATCCCGTTATGACATTTCTAAGTTTTGTTCTTACAAATGCTGCTCCTTTGCCTGGTTTTACATGAAGAAAGTCCACTACTGTATACACTTGTCCATCTTGCTCAAAAGTAGTTCCTTTTCTTAAATCTCCTGCTGATATCATTATATTCATGCCGTTATGTAAACTTACATCACATAAATTTCAAGTTTACTTTCCTCTTCATAATGCATCGATTTAGCAATCGGCTAATTTCGGTGTGGTCTTACACTCCAAGGACATAAATTCGGATGTACATCACCCTACATAATCAACATATAAAATGTTGATACAACGGCTTTAACCCCTTTCTTATTCTTATTCGACCTTTTTCAAATTTTACTTAATTATAATAAATATAATATAATATTATATAATTATCCTATGCATATTAATTCTTTTGAAGACTTTGATAAAACCCTTCCTCCTTCTTCTGTAACAATTAGTAAATCTTCTATTCTAACTCCTCCAAAATCCGGTATATATATTCCCGGTTCATCTGTAACTACCATACCTTTTTCTAATTTATCCTTATTCTTAGATGATATGGTAGGTGCTTCATGAATTTGCATTCCAACTCCATGTCCCAAGCTATGACCAAAATATTTTCCATAACCTTCTCTTTCTATATGGCTTCTAGCTATACTGTCCACATATGCTGCAGATATTCCAGGTTTATATTCTTTCAAGGCTAATTGCTGGGCTTCAAACACTATATTGTATATTTTTAGCATTTTTTGCGTTGGCTCGCCTATTACAACTGTTCTTGTCATATCAGAACAGTACTCATCAAATATACATCCAAAATCTAATGTTAAAAACTCCCCTTTATTTACAACCTTATCTGTTGCCTCCCCATGTGGAAGACTGGATCTTGTGCCAGAGGCAACTATAGATGGAAAAGACAATTCTTTTGCCCCTAATTTTTTCATATAAAATTCTAACTCAAGACCTATCTCTCTTTCTGTCATACCATATTTTATAAATTTTACTATATGTTCAAAAGCTTTATCTGCAATGTCAGCTGCTCTCTGTATTGATTGTATTTCAAATTCATCTTTTACTGTTCTTAATTTTTCTATAATTCCATTCATGGGAACAAACTCACACTGCAATTTACTGGTATAAAGGTTATATTCACTATAGGAAATCACATTTTCTTCAAATCCAATTCTTTTAACATCTATTTTATTTAACAAATTCTCCAGAAAGTCTATAAAAGAAATACCTTTGCCATATTCCACTACTTCATAATCCTTAACTTGATGTACAGCCTGTTCTGTAAACCTTGAATCAGTTATAAAAAAAGCTCTATCACAAGTTATAACAGAAAAACTTTCATTTCCTGTGAACCCACTTAAATAATTTCTATTAGCATCTCCTACCAATAAAACTCCATCCATGCCATTTTCACCCATAGCTTTTCTCAATTTGTCAATTCTTTTTTTGAACACTTAAATAACCCCTTTTCTTCAATAGGAAATATCATTTTTATCCCAAGGTTTTCAATTGCTAACGCCTCCCACTTTTTCAAAGTGGACATAAGCACTGCTACACCCCTAGATAAGTCCCCTAAAGGTAACGTATCCTAAGTGCTAAAGGCACTAAGAATACTGTCAATAAGACTCAGATAGAGAAAGGTATTTTTACAAGCAAACTCCACCTGAGCCTAAGAATCACTTGATACATATGGGACTTTATTACTCCCTCTGAAAATCCAAAAAATGTTTACCAAATGACAACAAATGCATCCAACTCTATATTATAAATTATATGAAAAAACTGTGCAAACAACCCTATAGTATTACCTTTAAACAATGTTATTTTATCAAAATTGATGATTATTTGCAAACATATTATTTAGTCATATTAAAATAACACATACTAAATATTGTTATACCCTATGGAATTATATATTGTGTATCCTCTATAAACTCAAAAATTACTACTTATTTTTAACAAATTTTATATCTGCTGTCACTTTTATATTATCTAATTCCTCCCTTTGAATTTCAATACTTGATATATTATAAAAATTATCATTGTTTTTGATGTGTGTTAAAATACTTTTTACTTTGTTTTTATCTCCCATTATCTCAGCCTTAAGAAATAAATTGTCACCCTTATAATTTGTAAAATTTATAATATTAAATCCTTCTATACCATTTAATTCCTTTAATACTTCCGAACAATCTATCTTATAACTTTTTTTAAATTCTTTTTTCTCCAACAGTTGAAGTTTATTATTTTCATACCCTATAAGGGAAATAGTTTTATGGTTTTTTACCAAAAGTATGCCACTTATACAAATTAAAAATATTATAACAACTCTATATAAATTATTTACCTTATTCATAGTTAATATTCCCCTTAATTAATTTAAATAAAATCACTTTAAAAGTAAATTTATTTTCCATATGGAATTCTTCTCCCTGTCATTTCCCAAAGAATTAAAACTTCTTACCACAAACTTGTTGGAACTTTCAATATCTCCAATGAGAGAAAAACACTGCTGTTCACTGCCCACCATATCCATTTCTATGTTTTTATTCTCAATATTTATATTTTTAAAATTCGTTTCTTCATCTATGTAATCATAAAAATTCATGAAACTTTTAACAGTATCTTCTTTACTATGATAGGACTTTACTATGGAAGTATGCTCTTTTAATTTATTTTCTAAACTAAGGAGTTTATCTTTGTTTATTGAATACATATTCAATAATATAATATTAAAAATCAGCATTATTAAAACAAAAAACTTTAATTTTTTATTTATTTTATTTTCTCTATTTTGCACATACCAATACGGTAAAAAATACATATTTTTCATAACTAAAATTACCCCTGTTAAACTCATATATATTTAATTTTTATCATATACTATTTAATACTAAAATTACCCAAATCTTTGCAAACATAATTTTTACATAAATCTTCTATTATGTCTTTGTATAAAAAATCTACAAAAACTATAGTAGAAAACCTAATTTTAGGAATTAAAATATTTAATTTAAATTTAAATTGCTCCAAGACTCCCAAAAATTCTTCCTTAATGATTATATTTTTAAATACATTATTAAATACAACCTTATTGCCTTCACAGGCCATAAGATATAGTGTATTATCTTTAATTAAGGTAAATATATAATTTTCTTTTCCCAATTTATTTTTATAATTTGACCAGATATAAAATTGAACAGGCATTATTCCTCTAATGTTACCTCCCTTATCATTACACACCTTTGCCAGGTTCATATTACTCCAATTCATACAATAAACAATGAGCCCCAAGCTATGCTTACTTCGCTTTGCTATTTCATAATAAAACATTATATTATCCATATTTTTAAATCTACTTTTTAATTCATTTCTTACAACTTCATTAAGACTTTCCCTTTTCATTTTAGGCAAATCCATGTATGTTATATATATCTCTTCTCCATGGGCCAATATACATACCCTTTTATTTTTCAAATTGACTTTGATATCCTGAAGTTTATTGGAAGAAACAACTTTCTTCTTACTTCTATCAAATAAGTTTACAAAAAAATTTTTTCTACATATTTCTCTATAAATTATATTTTTCCCCCCTACTTCTAAAAATGCTTTTTGCCACATTATTTAATCTCCTTTCCTAAAAGAATAATCTATACAGCTAAATATCACATCCTTATCCTTTATTTCATATTCAAAAGTTTCCTGTTTGTAAAAGGTCCCATCAATTACATACTCAATAATGAAACAATCTATATTTTTATCATAATATACATGGGATTCCTGAAAATATATTTTAAAGTCATCTAAAGAATTCATATACTCTTTTATATTAGTTGTATTACATAATATGTTTTCACATATATACTGATTTAATTCAGTTAAAAGGTATTCTTTATATTTATCTTTTACATTGACTTTAAAAGCTTGCTTATATGTATCCACCACATTAGACCTTATATTCATTTCCATGCTGTAACATCCAAGTGAAATAAGAATACAGATACATCCTATAAACAACACATATATTAATATGAACCCTTTCTTACCTTTTCCCTTTCTATGGCAAAGCATCTTCTATAAGGCTCACCCCTTTTCATCTTTATAGATACATAAAATACTTTTCTATATTTTTCTAAGTTAAAATACTCTATATTTTTTAATATATTATTTACATTAGATGAATTAATGGCCCCATAGGAAATTACAATTGAAGTGCCTTTATTTTCCCTTATATAATCATATCCTTTATTGTCATATCTTTTTAAAATTATCATATTATCCTTTATATCTATATATTTTGCATTTTTTATTTCATTTTCAATTATGGTAAATGCCTCACTTACATAGAAACTTTCTCTGCTATAATTTATTTCTTCCCTATGTAACCTCATGTATTTTGAAAATACAATTATTGGGATATTGATTGTTATGCTTATTAATGATAAAACTACAATTACTTCTATAATTGTAAATCCCTTTTTAATCTTTGTTTTATTTTTTATAGTTTCCCTTATAGAACTCACACTCCTGAACTTTTATACGGCCATATGTATTTTTATAAAATCGTAAATTTACTTTTAAAACTTCTCCTTGTGACACAGTTAAAACAATATAGGGTTCCTTGTCAGGTACTGCCTCTGAAAACAAATCAAGTAGATTATTTTCTTTAATGCTATAGAAATTTAAATTACTGCAGTTTATATATCTTTTATTCATATTATTTAAATATACTATTTCATCATAACTGCAATTATAAATAATATTATTTTTGATATGTTCCATGATTAAAATGGAATTATATAAATCTTTGTTATATTTTCTAACTTTAACTGAATTTAATTGTATAGAGATGGCTGTCATAAACAGTATTGAAAGAATTGTCATACTACATAACACTTCAATTAGAGTAAATCCTGCTTTAACTGATATTCTATTTTTTTTTAAACATAGTTTATATTTCATTTTAGTATTTAAATTCCACATAAGATGTTCCAACACACATGGTAAGACAATGTATCTCTCCTTTTCTATCTTTAAACTTTATGCTGCAAGCATCTGCAGTTATACCACGGTTATCTATTTTTATTTTATTGTCATTACTTACTTGATTTAAAATAAACCCTTCTGGTAACTCCATTTTCAATATTTCTTCCATACCGCTGTTAAAAGTTATAATCCCATCTTTTACATTAAAGTATATGTATCCACTTTTTTTACTTTTATCTCTGCAGTATATTTTTGAGTTATTTATAAAATTTATAATTCTATTGCCAGTTAAATCAACATCTATTCTATTTTTTATGCTGCTAAAACCTCCCATATTAATTAAACTAAAACTTAAAAGCATAGAAAACAAAGCTATTGTCAAAATTAATTCCATAAGGGTAAATCCTTTTGCTTTTGACTTAATGTTAAACATTACAATTTATCTCCTTAAAACGAATTTAACCTATTTAGGATATATTTGTTTTTCTCCATCCTTTACCCTGCAGGAATTATCCTTTGCATCTATTTCTAAAGTATAAGTATTCTCATCACTTTTATAATTTACAGTTATACACTGGGTATCACTTGAACCTTCCTCAACCTGTGGATCTTCTGCAGAAGTAAGCTCCGATATATACTCTTTAACATCCTCCTCATTGAAGTTTCCTTCATTATCCCCATAACTAGCCATAGCCGCCGTATGAATTTGCTTAGCTGTATTTATGGCCTTGGTAGTCTTTACCTTATCTTGATATGAGGAAAATTTAGGGATCAGAAATCCTAAAAGAATTAAAATTATAGCTACCACCAGCATAAGTTCTATAAGGGTAAATCCCCTCTTTTTTTCCTTTTTAAATACTTTCATCTTTCTCCTATTTCACCTCTTTTCTTTTTAATAAAAATACTTATTACAAAGTAGTATCCATTATACTAAATACAGGCATAAGAGCTGCCATGACAAATATTCCCACAAATAAAGCTAAAAATATTATTACAACCGGTTCTATAACTTTGGTCAATCTCTTAAAATACCTATTTATATCGTTTTCAAACAGTTCTTCAAGACTTGAAAATATTTCTTCCATTTTTCCAGTAGTCTCTCCGGTTTTAATAAGAGACAAGAATATGCTGTCATCTATCTGCAACCTATTTAAGGCACCATACATACTTTCTCCCTGCTCCATACATGTTACACACTGTTCCACTCTTTCATTCATAATACTATTTTCCAACAATCCTCCTGTAATCTTTAAAGCTTTAACTACATTTACTCCTGATTTGATAAGTATGGACATAGAAGAACATATTTTAAAAATGATCAAATTTGTATATATTTTTTTCAAAGGAGGAATTTTTATTTTGATGCTCTCTAAAGTTTTTTTCACTTGATAATTTTTACTAAATTTCCATAACAAAATTGTTATTAAAATCATTGTTATACATATCTTTACATGATGATGTATTAAAAATTCACATCCATATATTACTATTTTAGTCAAAAAAGGCACTTCTCCTCCTTGAGACAGTATAATATCTACAAATTGAGGGATTATCCTAGTCATCAAATATACCATTACAATAATACTGGTTATTAATATTAACAAGGGATATGCAAGTGCATTCTTTATGGCACACATTATGTTATATTGTTTTTTATAATAGGAAGATAATTTTCCCAATATTTCTTCCAATCTTCCTGCTTCCTCCCCAATTTTAATAGTCTCAATCATAAATTGGGGAAATATATCTTTAACTTTCTTCATGCTTTCATATAGGGTGTTTCCCTTTATAACATTTTCCTTTACAGTTTTTAAGGCTCTTTTAAGCCTGCTTTTATTGTACTGAATCTCCAAGATTTCAAATGCCTTAAACAAGGGTATACCTGTATTTAACATAAGACTTAATTGACTACATAAAATACTTATATCTAATACATTTGTTCTTTTTAATAAAAACTTATTATATTTTTTCACAAAAGCCTGATTATATATGAAATACTCTTTTTCCCTTAAGTCCTGTGTAATCCTTTTAAATTCAAATTCTTCACAATGCCCTTTAATCTTTTTACCATTTCTATCAAGTGCCCAATACCTTATTATATTTTATCACCTGCTTTCACTAAAAATTTATTCTTAAAAACTCTTCATAAGTAGTAATTCCTGATTTAATAAGTCCAATACAATTCTGCCTAAGTGAAACCATATTTGATTCCCTGGCTTTTTCTCTAATATTAGAAATATTATTTTTCAAACATCCTTTTTCAATATAATCCCTATGGACTATTTCATAAACCACTGTTCTTCCCTTATATCCCGTATAATTACATTTTGTGCATCCTTCTCCTCTATACAATACATCCGCAGAAAGCAAATCCAATTCTTTAATTTCCCTAAATGAAGGTTTATATTCACTCCTGCAATAAGGACATATTTTTCTAACCAACCTTTGGGATATTACCCCTAATAATGCATCCTCAATAAAATATTCCGCTATTCCCATATCCTTAAGTCTCACTATGGATTCAAAAGCATCATTTGTGTGAAGTGTACTTATAACTAAATGCCCTGTTACTGCTGCCCTTATAGCTATACGTGCTGTTTCTTCATCCCTTATCTCTCCAAGCATTATTACATCCGGATCCTGTCTTAGTATACTCCTAAGTCCTTTTGCAAAATCCAGTCCTATCTTACTATTTACATTTACCTGATTTATATTATCTATAGTATATTCCACAGGATCTTCTATACTTACTATATTATTTTTACATTTATCTATAGTATTTAAGATAGAATATAATGTTGTTGATTTGCCAGAACCAGTAGGACCCACTGCTAAAATAAGTCCGTGACTTTTTGAAACCATTTTTCTTATTTTATTTTCATCTTCTTTTAAAAAGCCCAAATTACTTAAATGTTTTATGCCTTCATCTTTATATAGTATCCTTATAACTATCTTCTCTCCATATATAGTAGGAAGTGTAGAAACTCTTAAATCATAATTTAATTTCTGTTTAACATATTTTATCTTGCCATCTTGTGGCATTCTTTTTTCTGCTATGTCCATATCTGCCATTATCTTTATTCTTACACATAAAAGCGGATATATATTTAGGGGAATTTTAATATACTCTCCTATTATGCCGTCTATCCTCATCCTTATAGTTACACTATCTTGAAAGGGCTCTATATGCAGATCACTTGCTCCTTCATCTATGGCTTTATCTATTATATAATTGATGGCCTTTACCACTGGAGAATTTTGAAATTTATTATCGTAAGATGTGAAGTTTATAGTCAATTCCGAAATGTCTTCATGAAATTTTATGTCTTTTAAGGCAAGATCTAAATTTTGTCTACAATAATAAGTATTTATTAATTGATATATTTTTTCTTGATTTGATTTAAAAAATACTAATTCACTACCTAACATGAATTTTAGTTGTTCTATTAATGAAAAATTCAAATTTTTACCTATAACTATTATAAATTTTTCATTAACTTTCTTTAAAGCTATCAAACAATTATCTCTAGCAATTTCCTCTGGTATCTTTTTAACTATTTCTGTGTCCAAAACAACATCTTCCACATTTATATATTCTAATTCCACAGAAAACATTATACCTCTCACTTTCTATTAATTTGTATGGCTGAAATTATGTCCAATATATACCTTTTTAAACATTAATTTTAAAATTAAAAAATAAAAAGTACAGTAAATCAATTTTCACAGTACTTTTTATTATTAATTAAATCCTATTTTATTTCCGTCTCCATAAATATTGTAGTCTGCCTCATGATCCGATATAATACTTACAGAGTTTTTATATACATTATACATAAATATATCTCCGCTGCTCTCCTCACTTTCAAATCCCACAAAATACACATTTCCTTTTTCATCTCTAGACATTTCCGAGGAAATTTTCATATTTTGAGGGAAATCATATGTAATCCTTTTTAATTCATAGCTGCCTATATTGAATTTATATAATGCGGTATCCTCCTCGTTCACTCTTGCAAAGAAAAATATATTTCCATTTTCTTTATCTGACAGTGATTTATATATTTCTCCAAAGTTATCACTCAAAAGCTTAAAACTCTTATTTTTATCTTCATAATAGTATAAATATAAATTCTCTCCCATTCTTGAAAGAAGCAGCAAGTTATCTCCTAAAGAAGTAAAATAAATACAATATCCTCTGGTATTTTCTAAATAAACTTGCTCTTTTGAAGTATTTAAATCATATACATATATTTTGTCAGAATTTTTTTTATTTTCCACACTACCATAATAAATTATTCTGTGATCATCAAGCCATCCATATAAACTGCCTGAAACCAATACCCTGGAGTTAAGCTTAATATAACTTTTATTTTTTAAATCATATACCTTCATGCCTTGTGCACTAGCTGGCGAATCATCTTTAAAAGTTCTATAGGCTATTTTATCCCCGGAAGAATTTAATTTTATATCCATGGCAGAAAAAAAATCTTTAATTTTAGTTTTAACTCCATTATCTATTACTACTATTTCATTACCAGCAGATTGTCCTGATGTCTCCTTACAAACTAAATATATATATATCTTTTTTTCTTTGTTATATAATACCTGAGAGGCATTATCCATTGTTCCATTTTCATATAGAGCATAATTATCCAAATTATATATCTTTTTTTTATTTTTATCACTTTCAGTTACAATAGTGGTCGAATAGCTGGGCATTTCTACTTTTTCAGTTTCATCCTCTCTTTTATTAATACATCCAGTCAAAGTAACATTCACAATAAACAGTATTATAAAAAGTACAACTTTTTTAAAATATTGCATTAAATATCATATTCCCCTTTAAAAGAAATTACTGCAGGACCTGTCATAAACACACTATTACCATCCTTCATTTCTACCATCAGTACTCCCCCTGGTACCGAAACTTTTACCTTTTTTCCTGTAAGACCTATTTTATTAGCAGCCACAACACAAGCACAACTTCCCGTACCGCAGGCTAAAGTTGGTCCTGCACCTCTTTCCCAGGTTTTTACCTTCACCTCTTCTTTATTTACAACTTCACAAAAGTTAACATTGGTTCCTTGAGTAAATATTGGATATTTTTCAACATATTTTCCTTCATTTACATCATAATCTTTAAGAGCTCCAAATATAACTGTATGAGGAACCCCCATGAATAAGGTAGTTATACTATACTTTTTATCATTAATTTTTATTTCTTTTTCTATAACCTCCTCTTTTAACTGAACAGGCACCTTCTCTGGAACAAAGGAAGGCTTTCCCATATCAATGGTAATTTCCTCTGCTTTTCCATCTTTTACAGTCAAAAAAGCCTCCTTTATCCCATCTCCTGTTTCAATTTTTAAAACTTCATTTTTCACTAAATTTTCTTCCCACACATATTTTGCAAAACATCTTATTCCATTTCCGCACATGGAGGCATAGGACCCATCTGAGTTTATAATCACCATTTTAACAGGTGCAATATCACTATTTCTCACTATCAATATGCCATCTGCCCCTATGCCAAAATGTCTATTACAAAGTGTTAAGCCAAGCTCCTTTTCTTTTCCTAAAAATTTATTTTCTCTATCCTCAATGACTATAAAATCATTTCCAGTTCCATGCATTTTAGTAAATTTCATCTCTTTATTTCGCCCTCCCATAAAAATACACTAAATATTTCAAATTAAGTTTACTACTGTATTAACCTTTTATCAATGATAATTTTGTAACTTTATTTTAAAAATTTAAAATGGTATAATCTATTAGATATACAACTATATGAGAGGATGAACCTTATGGCCTTAGATGGTATTTTTATACGCAGTATTTTACAGGAATTGAAATTAAAACTACTGGGAGGAAAAGTTGAAAAAGTAAATCAACCAGAAAAAGACGAAATAATATTAACTATCAGAAATGAAAAAATAACCTATAAATTATTAATAAGCTCCAGTTCAATCTATCCTAAAGTACATATTACAGATAAAAACAAAAAAAATCCACTACAGCCTCCTATGTTTTGTATGATTTTAAGAAAATATTTGAATTCATCAAAATTAATTAACATATCTCAATTGGATACAGACAGAGTAATATTTTTAGACTTTCAAAGCTTAAATGAATTGGGCTTTGATAATATATATACCCTGGTTGTAGAAATAATGGGAAGACATAGTAATATAACTTTAGTTCGTAAAAAAGATGCCTTAATTATGGACAGTATAAAACATATAACACCGGAAGTTAATTCTATTAGATCCCTATTTCCCGGAATTAAATACATTTTTCCACCTATTTCTAATAAATTAAACCCTTTTTGCTATAACAGAGAAGATTTTAAGCATATGCTCCAAAACATGAAATTCTTAGATAATAGGTGCTTTTCTAAAATATTTACAGGTGTAAGTACTTCTTTTTCAAAGGAAATATATTACATGCTATGTGAACTAAAGCTATCCCAACTGGATATTTTTAAGGAATCAACTATAACTGTTTTACATGGCTTCTGTACCAAAATTTTTTCCAAATTTAAAAATAATGAGTTTTATTTTGCCTATTATATGAAGGATGGAAAAATGAAAGACTTCTACTGCAGCAAGTTGAACTATTTAAGAGACTGCAAGGAAGTGCACTATTCCACTCCCTCCAAACTCATAGATGATTTTTACTATGAAAAGGATAAAACCGACAGATTAAACAGTAAAAGTTCTGATATGCAAAAATTAATACATGTAAATTTGGAAAGATGTAATAAAAAAATTAAGATTTTAACAGATAACTTAAAGGACTGTAAAAACAAAGATATATACAGACTACAGGGAGAACTGCTTACTTCAAATATCTATAATGTACACAAAGGAGATTCCAAAATAAAAGTTCAAAATTATTACAATAATACATTAGACTATATAACCATAAAATTAGATATGAACAAGACACCTTCTGAAAATATTCAAAGTTATTTTAAAAAATACAATAAACTAAAGAAAACAGAAAAAGCAGCAAAAGAACAATTAAAAATAGCTAAAGAAGAAATTGAATATCTAAATTCTGTACTTATAAATATAAAAAATTCTGATAGTTATGATCACCTTGAAGAAATAAAAAGAGAACTTATGGAAACAGGATATATTAAATTTAAAAAATCAACAAATAAGAAAAAAACTGAAACCTTTAAACCTGCAAAATTTATCTCAAGTGACGGCATAGAAATATATGTAGGTAAAAATAATCTGCAAAATGACTATCTTACTTTAAAATTTGCAGATAAAAGGGATTTATGGCTTCATGCTAAAAACACTGCCGGTTCCCATGTAATAGTAAAAAATTTTGGTAAAGTTCCAAACAAAACTCTAGAGGAAGCTGCCAATCTTGCTGCCTATTACAGCAAAGCCGGAAACTCTTCAAAAGTAGCTGTGGATTACACAGAGGTTAGAAATATGCATAAACCAAATGGAGCCAAACCTGGAATGGTAATATACTACTCCAACAAAACCATATATATTACTCCTGAAAAACCTTCTATTACCCAGGTAGACTAAAATTGAAAAATTCACGAAAAACTTGCAATCACCCATAAACTATCTTATAATTAATTAGAAATTTAATATCCTTTAAAATGATCCCGTGAGGTCATAAGGTAGTTTAAACAGGTACTTTTATGCCCTCTCCTTTTGGGAGGGGCTTTTTTATTTAATTAAAATACAATTTGAGGAGGTGAAGCCAATTGAAATTAAAAGCACTTATACTTGATGAAAAAGCTATGAATAGAACTCTAACTAGAATATCCCATGAGATAATAGAGAAGAACAAAGGTGTAGAAGATATAGTACTTGTAGGTATAAAAAGAAGGGGATATCCTCTTGCAAAAAGAATATCAGAAAATATCTATAAAATTGAAAAACTCAAGTTAAAGGTAGAAAGTGTAGATATAAGTCTTTACAGAGATGACCTGGTAAGGTTATCTGATCAGCCTTTTATAAAAAAATCTCACCCAATAGATGTGGAAGACAAAAAAATAATATTGGTAGATGATGTGATTTATACTGGAAGAACTGCAAGAGCTGCAATAGATGCAATCATACATTCTGGGAGGCCAAAGTTAATACAGCTAGCTGTGTTAATAGATAGAGGTCACAGAGAGCTTCCTATAAGAGCAGATTATGTAGGTAAAAATATTCCCACATCTCGAGATGAGATAATATCTGTGGAAATCTCAGAAATAGATAACTGTAATTCAGTAAAAATATATGAAGTTTAAAGCTTTAAGAATAACGGAGAGTGTTTATAAATGAAAAATTATGTAGACGTAGAAGAAAAACTGCCCTTAAAAATTACCCTGCCACTGAGTTTTCAACATTTGTTTGCCATGGTAGGTGCTACTATACTCGTACCAATACTTACCGGTATGAGTCCATCCATTGCTTTATTCTGCAGTGGTGTAGGAACTCTTTTGTATATACTCTGTACCAAGGCCAAGCTTCCCGCATATATAGGATCTTCCTTTGCTTTTATAACTCCCATACTCATAGCTTCAAAAAATTATGGTCCAGAAGCCATGCTTTCCGGTGTAATAGCCTCCGGGTTGGTTTATGTGACTGTAGCAATTATAATAAAATTTTGCGGAATAGAATGGTTAAATAGAGCTCTTCCTCCTGTAGTTGTGGGTTCCATAGTTATAGTTATAGGATTAGGCCTTGCAGGTACCGCTATAAATTGGGCTGGTCTTAATCCTTCTTTTATAAACGATCAGATGCAAAATGTTCCAAGATGGGCCTGGATAACTGTCTCAGTAGTCACACTAGCTGTAGGAGTACTTGGAAGTATGTATTTTAGAGGTTTTCTTGCTGTAATACCTATATTGGTAGCTATGATAGTAGGCTATATACTATCACTGATTCTGGGTATTATACCTAAACAAGCTATAGATTCTATATTATCTACCAGTTTCTTTAAAGTACCCGCATTTATGTTTCCAAAGTTTAATATAAACGCCATGCTGCTTATGGCTCCTATTGCATTTGTTACTCTGGCAGAACATATAGGTCATGTATATGTAACAAACAATGTAGTTGGAAGAGACTTTACAAAAGAACCAGGTCTTCACAGATCCATACTTGGAGATGGTGTAGCCACAATGTTCGCAGGCTTTACAGGAGGACCTCCAAACACAACTTATGGGGAAAACATAGGTGTTATGGCCATAACTAAAGTGTATAGTGTATGGGTTATAGGAGGTGCTGCAATAATAGCTGTAGTTTTATCTTTTATAGGGCCTGTAGCCACTCTTATTGAGAATATGCCTATGCCTGTAATAGGTGGAGTAAGCATATTACTCTTTGGAATAATAGCCTCTTCTGGTTTTAGAATATTTGTAGAAGATAAGATAGACTTTAGTAAAAATAGAAATCTTATACTAGCCTCTGTAATAATAGTAATAGGCATAGGAGGAGCTTCCTTGAATTTTAACCTGGGAGGTTCTCCCGTCCAAATATCCGGAGTTGCACTTTCAACTATTATAGGAATAATATTAAATTTAATATTGCCACAGCATAGTGCTGCCGAATTAAAAAATTCAAACTAAAAATAAAAAACGAAGTGTGGCCAGCTTAATATGCCACACTTCATCTCTTGTTTTATTTAGTTAAAATATTTATTATTCTTTTGAAATACTCCGGTACTTCTGTCTGGAACTCCATATACTTACCCGTACCTGGATGTATAAAGCCTAGTTTTTGGGCATGAAGAAGCTGACCTTTTAAATTAAACTTCTGTCTTTTATATCCATATACCAGATCTCCTACAACAGGATGTCCTAAATAACACATATGTACTCTTATCTGGTGCGTTCTTCCCGTTTCAAGTACACATTTAACCAAAGTGTGTTCTTTAAATCGTCTAATTACTTCATAATGGGTCACAGCTCTTTTTCCCCCTTCTACCACTGCCATTTTTATCTTATCCTTTTTATGTCTTCCAAGGGACTTATCCACACTTCCCTTTTCCTCTTTTATAATTCCTTCAACTAAAGCTATATATTCTCTGGTCATAGAATGATCCTTTAACTGTTCCGACAATTTATTGTGAGCCATGTCATTCTTTGCAACAACAAGTATTCCAGAGGTATCCTTGTCTATTCTATGTACTATACCTGGCCTTGCAACTCCATTTATACCTGACAAATCTTCTCTGCAGTGATTTAAAAGTGCATTTACCAAAGTACCTGTGTATACTCCCGAAGCCGGATGGACTATCATTCCCTGTGGCTTATTTACCACAATTACATCAGTATCCTCATACAATATATGAAGACTTATATCTTCCCCTTTTATATTAAGCTCTACAGCATCTGGCAAGGAAACCTTAATATTATCTCCTAATTTAGTTTTATAATTGGATTTTTTTATCTTGTGGTTTACCTCCACAAAATTATCTTCTATCAAATTTTGAATATAAGATCTGGATTTATCCTGTATGTGCTTGCAAATAAATAAATCCAATCTTGAATTTTCTTCTCCCTGAATTACTAAAAAATTTCTAACTTTCATTTTTCCCTTCTTTCAACAAATAAAATGTCAATAACATAGTACCTGTTACCACTAAAATATCCGCTATATTAAATATGGGAAAATAGTAAATGTCTCCGAGATGCAGTGCTATAAAATCAACCACATATCCATACACTATCCTATCTACCAGATTGCCCAGTGCACCACTTATTATAAGTGACAAACTTATCCTAACCATTCCCCATTGAGGCTTGAATTTAAAAATATAATATATTATACCTATGACTACAACTATTGTTATTGCAGCGAGAAAATATAGTTTATTTTGTAAAATCCCAAAAGCAGCTCCTCTATTCTTTATGTAAAGAAATGACAGAAAATTGCCTAATATATCTATGTTGGAGTTTTCAAGTAAACTTTCCACAACCCATAACTTGGTAAATCTATCCACTGCAATCCCCAGTAGTATTATAACTATCTCCACAAACTACCTCCAATCCTGGTATTCTCCATATATTATAAACTTTTAATCATATTCTTTAATATTTCTGTAGAATTTTTTATGGCAATAGGTGCAAATTCTTCATATTCTATACTGGCTCCATTATTTGCATTGTCTGATATGGATCTTATTATAACAAAGGGTATATTATTCAAATAAGCTACTTGGGCAATACTTCCACCCTCCATTTCACAAGCAAGGGCATTGAATTCCTTATATAAATACTTTACCCTTTCTGCACTTGAAACAAATTCATCTCCTGTAACTATCCTTCCTACAAAACTATTTGTATTTTCCATCTTAGAACAAACCTTCTTAACTTTTTCTACGAGCTTTTCATCACATTTAAAATCATATACATCTAGTCTTGGAATTTGTCCTATTTCATATCCAAAGGCTACAGCATTGACATCGTGCTGTACCAAATTATTTGCTATAACTATGTCCCCAGGGTATACATTCTCTGCAACTCCTCCTGCAATACCCACATTTATTATTATATCCACTTTAAAATCATCTATAAGTATCTGGGTACATATTGCTGCATTTACCTTTCCTATACCGCTTCTTACCACTATTATATCCTTACCATACAGTTTCCCTGCATTAAACTTCATGTTAGCTTTAACTTCAGTTTTTTTGACTTTTAATTCAGATAATATTGCATCTAGTTCTTCATCCATAGCTCCAATAATTCCAATAACCATAATAAATACACCTACCTCTTTCAATCTTATTAAATAGCATATATAACTTACTCTAAATTGTCAACTTTTACACATATGTGAGCCTTCAAAATAAAAAAGTCACTCTAATTTCAGAGTGGCCTTTTTTATCCTCTTACAAAAAAATTTTTAATTTCTTCCAATTCATCTTCCTCTGTAAAAATTTCATCTTTAATATTGCCTATTTCCTTTGTATCATACTTATCTACATATACATCATCTTTATCCACAGGATCTATGTACTCTTCTTTATTTAAATTGCTCTCTACCAAGGATGGAGAAAATTCAATTCCCTTGGGTTCTACATTTTCTATACTTTTTGCCTGGGTATTATCTTCATGAATTTCGTCTACCTCATAACCTATATTATAATTTTTCACAAAATCCTTTTCCATATCATCAAACATTTCCAATTGAGTTTTCACAAAACTTCTAAACTTTGTTCTAAATTTACTAAATTCCTGCTTTACTCTCTCAAATTCATCATTAATCTGAATTACATCACTATGAGCCTTATCTATTATCTTCTGAGCAGTATCATTGGCATTTTTTAATATGCACTCACTTTCTTTTTTCGCATTTTCCTTAACCTGTTCAGAAGTATTTTGGGCTAGCAGCAAAGTTCCTTTTATGGTATTTTCCATTTTATTATAATGGTTCACCTTGTCTTCCATAAGTTGAAGTTTCTCTTTCAAAGTAGAATTTTCTTTACATATGGCTTCATAAGATTCTGCTATTTTATCCAAAAATTCATCTACCTCATCTATGTTATATCCTCTAAGACCTTTCTTAAATTCCTTATTTGTTATTTCTCCGGCAGTTATCAACATACTAAGCACCTCAAATCAATTAAATTTTTTTATGTGAAGTTTGCACCCTCCTCTTTTAGTATAACCTAATTTTTCCACAACTTTAAACTTTCCATATCCTCTTACAGTTACAACACACCCAGAATCATTTATAACTTTGTCCTTTTTAGTTACAGGCAGATAATCTAAAAGTACCTTGCCCTGTCTTATAAGTTCTTCCGATTTACTTCTAGATATTCTGCAGATGGAACTCAATAAACAATCAATTCTAAAGGATGAAATATTTATATCAAAAGTTTTGAAATCATAGTCGGGAACTCCAGTTATATTAGTATCCAAAAAAGTTAAATTACATTCACATTTTCCTATACTGCTTAAATTCATATACACGTAATCACTTACATCTTCATGAACAGCTACATAACATTCATTATTCTCTTTTACTATTAAATCTCCAAATTTTCCTCTTTTAATTCCAAGTGCCATAAGTGCCCCTAAATAATCTTTATGCTGAAGGCTGACAAACTTGGAGCTGCATTTTATCCTCATAAGCCTCACAGGGTAATCTGATACCTTACTCTGTGAAAACGCCAAGATCTTTCTCTCTGCATTTTCAAATATACCATAACTATATATATTTATTTTAACTTGCCCTTTAAAATCCTCTAATATCTTCCAAAAATTTGGAGGATAAAATTCTGATGTAAATATGTCTTTGTGAGTTTTATCTGCCAAAATTATTTTATTATATATAGATAGTATTTCATTTTCACTATAAAAGTGAAATTTACTTAAAAAAGTATTTTTGTCCATAATTCTCCTTAAAAACTTCTATAAGTGGTCACATAAATATTCTAATTATTGTAAATACAATTCCCCTCACTATATCTATTATAAAAAAAGCTATTATAGGCGAGAAATCTATCATAAGTCCGGGCATAATTCTTTCCTGAAGCATTCTTCCCGGTCTCATAAGAGGCTCTGTAAAAACATGTAAAAGTTCTACAAAAGCATTGCCTCTTCCTGGCATAATCCATGATAAAATTACATCTAATATAATAGCAGCTTCAAGAAATCTAAATAAAAGAGATATTGCAACGGCTAAAGTACTGCTTATCATTTTTGCCTCCAATTGTTTTATTTATACTATTATTTCCAGCCAAATATTTTTTTTGCAGATAATTCATTTTTTAAATCACTGCTGACCTCTACGCTAGATGGTGAAAGTATATATACTCCCTTTTCTATTTCCTCCAAGTCTCCCCCCAAGGCATAACTTGCTCCTCCCATGAAATCCAGCAATCTTTGGGCTATCCTTGTCTCTAACCCGGTAGTATTTATAACTATAATCTTTCTATTTTTAAGTTCATCACATATATCTGCTGCTTCCTCATAGGTAGTCGGCTTAACTATCCTAACCTTTGCCGATATTGTGGTATGTATGCTTACAACTTTATTTTGTCTTTTGGAATTCATGACAGTTTCTACATCTGTAAAATCATTTTTTAAATTCTTTTCCTCTTCAACTTCTTCTATATCTTCTTCCAAATCATCTTCTAAGCCCAAAAACCCCATCATTTTATTTATCATCTTACCAGCCATAAAAAATACCTCCTATTTATTATTATAATTTCTCTTTCCAAATATACCTTCCCCGATTCTTACCAGAGTAGCCCCTTCCTCAATAGCCAAAGCATAATCATGAGTCATGCCCATAGATAATATATCCATGCTGATATTTTTAAATTTCTTATTTTTTAAATTTTCAAAAATATGTCTCATTTTTTGAAAATAACTCCTACAGCTCTTTTCATCTCCTATAGGAATTACACACATAAGTCCCCTAACTTTAACATTGGTACATAGTTCACAGGACTCTATTAGCCCTTCCAAATCTTCTAAATATATGCCTGTCTTATTTTCTTCACGCCCTATATTTATTTGGATAAGTACCTTTGCAGTTAATTCTTTAGCCTTATATTGTTTTTCCAACTCCTGAAGGAGCCTTACACTATCTAGAGAATGAATAAGCTCTACCTTCCCCACTATATATTTTACTTTATTTCTTTGAAGATGTCCTATAAAATGCCATCTTATATCTTCAGGTAGACTAGGTTCTTTACTTATAAATTCCTGAACTTTATTCTCTCCAAAATCTCTAATACCTAAGTCGTAGACTTTTTGTATATCTTTAATAGATTTTGTCTTTGACACTGCTACTAAAGTAACATTACTTTCCCTTAAATCCTCTTCAATCTTATTTAAATTTTCTTTAATTGACAATAATACCGTCTCCTTATACCTTTAAGCAACCTTTAATAAATACTATAAAAAATACTTTATAGATTATTTATTCTTCACAGATATTAAAATTCCTTCAAAAATTATATTTTTTTATTAATTTATAATAATATTAGCTCTAATTTTTTCTCTGCATAAAATGTACTTTATATTCTCCATTATAAGCAGGTATCTGTATATTGTCAGACTTTTCTACATTAACTTTTATCTTTCTAATCATCATGGTTTTTAAATAATTTTCATTTGATATCATATAATTATAAAGTATATCTTTATTACCTATAGCATCAATTAAAAAAGGAGCAGCAATCTTAATTCCATTCACTCTCAAAAAAGGTCCGCTGCAATACACTTCAGAATTATCTACTATTCTATGTCCATTTATAGAAATTGCTTCTGCATCTGCATTTTTCAAATCGTTTATTACCTGTATTATATCAGTATTGTGAACAATTCTCATCTGATACTCAAATACATCCAATCCATCTTCCATAGTGGCATCATCTAAATATATACTTATTCCCTGACCTTTTACAGCTACCTTCCCAAGCAATATATCAGCCCTGTCTATCTCCTCATTTATGGCACCTATAACCTGGGCTTCATTCTCCTCATTATCCATATACTTTTTTAATTTATTATAACTGTCATTGTACTCCCCTGTTAAGGACAATATTTCACTATAAAGTTGATTTTTATAACTATATGCATCCTGGTATTGTTTTGCACTTAAAAATACCGTTTTTTTAACATTTCCCTTGTAAATACTTATATTCATAGATATAAGTATGCCTATAATTACAGAAGCTATAAAAACAAAAATATTGGCTTCGGTGGCCTTCATTTACTTCACCTCATTGACGCAATTTGGTCTTTTCTATCAACAGCCTTCGTATAATGGCAAAATTATCAAATATCCTTCCACCAAAAACTATCACTGCCGCTAAGTATATAGGTACTCCAAGCTTATCTCCCAAATAAGCAAGGGCTGCTGCCAGCACAGCATTTCCAAAAAAGCCAGATATAAAAATATCCAATCGAAAATTCTTAGACAGATTAGCTCTTATGGCTCCAAACACAGAATCCAGACAAGCTAAAATTGCCACAGACATGTAAGGGGAAAATTTATCCGGAATATTAACATTCCAGACTATTCCTATAATTATTCCCAGTATAAGACCAACAAAACCTATCATCTTTTCACCACATCCTACTATTCTTTTACCGGTTTTGCATAATTAAATTTATACGTACCACTATATTTTTCTATGTTTATGCTGTCTGACTTTTCAAATTTAACTTCACATATGGTTTTAAGATCCGTAAAAACTTCTGGAAATCCCATGGCACTGTAAAGTAACTTTTTATCTCCTATAGCCTTTATTACTATTCTACTTGAAGGCGATATTTTTTCATCATTTATAAGTATATAATTTCCTGCAGTTCTTATGCCTGTCCTCAGAACAATTCTTATATCATTTATGGATATAGCCTCTGCCCCTGCAAACCTAAGTTCATTTACCAGATAAGCTAGGTCCTTATCAGTTACGTGATTACCAATATTATTATTGGTAAATAGCTTACTATCTGGAGTTAAATATATTATTATCCCCGGTCCTGTTACATCTACTTCTCCTGTGAGCATTCTACTATCTTCCAAATTTTTTAGAAGACTTTTTGTAGAGTCACTTTTACTTGCCATATCATTTTCATAATTCTTTATTTTATCTTGAAGTTCACTTACTTTTGTTTCCAATGCACCTTTTTCTTTTTTATACTGTTCTATTTCTACCGTAATATCTGTACCATTTTCTCTACTTAAATTAAAGGTATTTTCTTGTTTCATAAGCACTTTAAACTGGTAAGCAAGCATAAATCCAAGTATACCGCATACTAAAGCCATGCTGATTTGAGAGGTTAACTTACGCATTTTATCTCTTTCCTCCTAATTTTCAATAAAAAATACAGGATTACTATTAAATCTTACATCTATGTATCCTTTAGCACTAACTAAATTTGCATCTAATAGTACATTCACCGCTCTATTTATCTTTTTATCCATATCATCCACAGTTCCCAATTTTACACATACATTGTTAAAATAGGCTTTTATATCTATGGGATTACTTACATCCAAATCAGTTACCCTAAAGGATAAATTATTATTTTCTACCATATTTCCAAAAGCAGTTATGGCCTTAATTTTTCTGTCATCCTTGTTTTCTGTGGTTTTACCTATATCCTTTTCACTATAATTTATACCTTCCAATTTTACTAATTGCATATTATTTATATTATCTCTTTTCTCAAGTAAAATACCTGTTTTGTCTATAACAAAATATGTACTGCTTTTTTTGCAATAAAATATAGAAGACCTTTCTTTGACGTTTATATTTATAGTATCAGGAAGAACCCTGGTTATTGTGGCTTCCTTTATATAAGGGTTGGTCAATATATTGTCTTCCATATCCCTTAAATTAATATAAAATATATTGTTCCCTGTGTACATTTTGGAGTTACGAATAATTTCATTACTGGAAATACTTTTATTACCATATACTTTAATATGATGTATATTAAAATATGGCAGCTTTAAACATAGTATAAGAAATACTGCTATGAGAAAAATCATACCTATGCATGTCTTTTTTATCCTCTTTTTTCTTCTTCTTTTCAAAATCAATTGATTATCCGTTTTTTTTAAAAACCTGCCCATATTACATCAACTCACCTTAATATTACAAATGAAATAATAAACTTAAAATACATATACATATTAACATTTAATAAAATTAATTTCATTAAAAATATCCATTAAATTTTTATATATTTTTTATTACCAAAATATTAATTATATAAATTATAGCATTACAAATTTTGTAATGCTATAACTTTAACCATATTTACTTTGTCTTGATATATTTAAAAGTATTCCCATAGCTATCATATTTATTACAAGTGAAGAACCTCCATAACTTATAAAAGGCAGTGGCACTCCTGTTACAGGCATAGCTCCTGTTACAACTGCTATATTTATTATAGCCTGCACTGCTATAACTGAAGTTATTCCAGTGGCTACCAGGGTGCCATAGGTATCTTTAGCTTTTATTGCAATAACAATACCTCTCCAGACAAGTATAACGAATAATGCTACCACAAGAGTACATCCTATGAGGCCAAGTTCTTCCCCGATTATAGAAAATATAAAATCAGTATGAGGTTCAGGTATGTAATAACATTTTTGCCTTGATTTTCCAAGGCCCATGCCCCATATTCCTCCAGAGCCTAATGCCAGCAGAGATTGTATTAATTGATATCCACTACCTCTAGGATCCGCCCAGGGATTCAAAAAGCTTGTAAACCTGGCCATTCTATAAGGTTCAAATATTATACCAGCTACTCCTGCAAATGCTACCAAGCCTATAACTCCCATCATATGGACAATCTTTGCCCCAGCAATATATAAGATTATAAGAGTAACTATCATTATTACAGCTGCTATACTGAGATTTTTCTCTGCAAATACAAGTCCTGCATAAAATCCTGATACTAAAAGATATGGAATCACCCCATAGAGCAGTGTTTCTATTTTTCTTCCACCTTTAACCTCTATACTCCTTGCCATATATAACACCACAATATATTTAGCTAATTCTGAAGGCTGAAATCCAACAGTTCCCACCCTTATCCATCTTTGAGCACCATTAGTAGATTCAAAAGCAAATACCACAAGCAAAAATACCACAGATATCAACATAAGCACCTTTGTATATTTTTTTATTCTTCTATAGTTAATCTTGATTGTAAAAAACATGCAAAATGTTCCTATTATTGCCCACAACCCTTGTTTTTTTAAAAAATACATACTGTCTTGTGTGGTTTTGTCAAAAAATGCCTTGTAAGAACTTGCACTATAAACCATTACCACTCCAATAGCTGTCAATAACATTATAGCTGTAAATAATGGAAAGTCTATAGAACTCATCTTAGCATTTGATTTATCAATTTTCATAAAAATCCTCCTAGATTATTACTTTACAAGGCCCACAGAAATATGTAAAACTCCTAAATTTTATTTTAAATTTATAAGGACAAAAATCCTACAAGACATAGTATCACTGTAACTATACAAAATACAGAGACTACCTTGGTTTCATGCCAGCCTGAAAGTTCGAAATGATGATGTATGGGAGCCATTTTAAATATCCTTTTTCCTGTAAGTTTAAAGGAAAATACCTGAAGTATAACAGATAATGTCTCCAATACATATATTCCTCCAATTATCACAACCAATAATGGAAGCTTTAATATCATAGCCACCGCACCTACAGCACCTCCAAGTGCCAGTGAACCTGTATCTCCCATGAATATCTGTGCGGGGAAAGCATTGTACTTTAAAAATCCTAAAAGTGCACCAGCTAAAACTGCACAAAAGATAGCTAAAGTAATATGCCCCATAGCAAAGCTTACCAAAGCCAGAAAAGTCATTACAAGTAGTGTAACAGATGTAGCCAATCCATCAAGTCCGTCTGTTAAATTCACTGCATTTGTAGTAGCTGCAAAGTATACTATTATAAAAGGAATATAAAATACCCCCAAATCCCAGGTATCTTTTTTAAATGGAATTATTATAGAAGTTCCTATATATGGATTATTGGCAGAATAATAAGCAAATATTCCAGATATGACTAATAATAATATCATTTTTTGATAGGCTCTAAGTCCTAAATTTTTTTTTCTTACTATTTTCAAAGTATCATCAATAGCTCCAATTATTCCAAATCCTATAAAAGCATATAATGCTATCATGGCTTCATCAGAGGGTTTTCTTACTATTACTGCCATGGTTATAAAAGTTGCCAGTATAAATATTATTCCTCCCATAGTGGGAGTACCTGCTTTTTTCAAATGAGTTTTAGGTCCATCTTCCCTTATACTCTGTCCAAATTTAAACTTATGTAGAAGTGGAATTAAAATAGGTCCTTCTAACATAGCTATAAAAAATGCTATTAATACAGCATAGATAAGTTTATACATATAAATACCCTAAATAAAAAGGGTTTTCACCTCCTAATAACTGCTTTTCTTTAGTTCCTCTGTCATAGTTTCCAATTTCATAAATCTAGAAGCCTTTACAAGTATAGTATCTCCTTTTTCTATATATTCCAAAATAAAGTCCTTTAAATCTTTATATTCATCAAAACTCTTAAACTTTCCTCTTTTATTGGTTGACTTAAAACCTCTTTCAAAATCCTCTTTATATTCCCCAAGGACTATTAAAAAGTCTATGTCCTTTTCTCCTGCATACATTCCAACTTCTTCGTGCATCTTATAGGCTTCTTCTCCCAATTCTCCCATAGTACCAAGTACAGCTATTTTTCTGTTTGATTCAAATCCCTTCAAAACATCTATAGCCGCTTTCATAGACTCTGGATTTGCATTATAACAATCATTTATTATAGTAAACTTTTCTCTCCGAATTATTTCCATTCTCATAGAAGTAAGCTTTATATTTTCAATACCTTTTCTTATTTCCTCATAACTCATATTTAAAAGTCTTCCACAAGAAATGGCAAAAAGAGAATTTACTATATTATATTTTCCCGGCATATTTATTAAAAATTTTTCTCCTGTTTTAACATCACTTTCATATACCTTGAATTCGATACAATCCTCCTTTACTGCCACATCATAAGCTGAAAAATCTGCATTTCCTTCCAATCCCACTCTATTTAAAGTAAAATTTTTTTTCCCTAAAGTATTTAATAGATCATTATCTGAATTTATAATTAATGTATTTTCCTTGGAAAAAAAATCTGTTATTTCAAGTTTTGCATCTAATATATTTTTTCTACTGCCCAAATTTCCTATATGTGCTCTTAAAACATTAGTTATTATAGCTATATCAGGCCTTGCAGCCTTAGCCATATTATGTATTTCACCTCTCTGGTTCATTCCCATTTCAAGTACTGCTACCTCATAACTATTATCTAATTTAAATAACATATGAGGCAATCCTATCTGATTATTAAAATTTCCTTCCGTTTTAAATACTTTAAATTTAACCCCAAGTGCAGCTGCAATTATATCCTTGGTAGTAGTTTTTCCCACTGAACCTGTAACAGCTATTATTTTCACATTAAGTTTGCTTCTATAAAATTCTGCTAACTGAAGTAATGCCCTACTGCCATTTTCAACCTTGATTATAGTGGTACATTCACTTATTTCTTCACTTTGAAATTTAACCTCATCTACAATACAAATAGAAGCTCTTTTTTTGCTTGCACTTTCTATATACTCATTCCCATTAAATTTTTCTCCTTTTAAGGCAATAAATATATCCCCTGGTTGTAATTTTCTGCTATCTGTACTTATATTTTTATAGCCTTCATATTTTCCTTTTAATATTACTTTTCCCGATACAGCTCTGACCATATCATGAAAACTCATATGCTCCAAAAAAACAACACCCCTTTTTCAATTTACAATGCACGATTCATAATTCACAATTGTGAACTGTGCACTGTTAATCATTGTCTGTAAATTCTTTTATGATTTCTCCTACTACTTCTCTTTCATCAAAATGTATGGTTTTATCCTTTAAAATCTGGTAATCCTCATGACCTTTTCCTGCTATAACTACTACATCTCCCTTTTGGGCTATCTCCATAGCCTTTTTTATAGCTTCCCTTCTATTTTCAATTACAGTATAATTACTCTTTTTAATGCCTGTCAATATATCTTTTATTATGGCCATAGGCTCTTCTCCCCTGGGATTATCAGAAGTCACTATTGCAAAATCCGAAAGATCTGTGCCTATATTTCCCATTATAGGTCTTTTGGTACTATCCCGGTCTCCTCCACATCCAAATACAGAAATAAGTTTTCTTTTAGTAAATTCTCTGGCACATTTTAATATATTCTCAAGTCCATCCGGGGTATGGGCATAGTCCACTACCACTTCATATCCTAAGTTATATGATTTTGTAACTATTTCACACCTTCCAGGTACAGAATCCATTTCTTCCAATCCTCTTTTTACAGTATCTAAATCTAATCCCTCAGCCAGACAAACCCCTGCACTTCCCAGGGCATTCATTACATTATATTTTCCTGGTATATTTAAATTTATATGCCTTGTATTCCCTTCATATGATATATTAAAATCTACTCCTCTGGAATGAATTTTTAAATTATCTGCCATTAAATCTGCCTTTTTATCTATGGCATAGGTGAATTTTTTGCCCCTTGAATCTTCATATACTCTTTCTCCATATTTATCATCTATATTTATCACAGAACTAACGGTATTCTTAAACAAAATAATTTTAGCTTTATAATATTCTTCAAAAGTCTTGTGAAAATCCAGATGATCTCTGGTTAAGTTTGTAAATAAGGCCTGACAAAATTCTACTCCATATACTCTATCCAAGTACAAAGAATGGGAAGAAACTTCCATAACACAATAATCCACACCCTCATCTGCCATTTCCTTAAATAACTTCTGGAGTTCTAAAGATTCTGGTGTAGTTCTATGGGAAGGTACCTTTTTATTTCCTATATAGTTTGATATGGTACCTATCAGCCCTACTTTATATCCCGCAGTCTCCAGTATAGATTTTACCATAAATGTGGAGGTAGTTTTACCATTAGTGCCGGTTATACCTATTATTTTCATATTTCTAGCAGGATTATTATAATAATTTGATGACATAAGGGCCAGTGCTTTTCTTGTATCTTTCATTTCTACTATAGTACAGTCAGGAATAAACTCCACCTTCTTACTTAATACAATTGCTGCTGCCCCATTTTTATAAGCACTTTCTATATATTTGTGCCCATCAGTAACATACCCGTCAATGCAGACAAATACATCTCCAGCCTTCACTTTTCTTGAATCATATTGAATTTCCCCTATATCCAGATTATCCGTTCCTCTAACAATATTATAATCTGTTCCTCTTAATATATCTTTTAAATTCAAAATATCATCTCCTAAATTATATTATAGAGTTTACTTTTACATTTAGCCAAGGGAAGATTATCCCCACAGACAATCTACTCCAAAGCCTCTTAATCAATTGATACATAGTATTGGCATGCAACACTTATATTAACGGTATTGCATGCCTTAAATCACCCTTGTATTAATTCTTTCATTATTTTATTATAATTTTCTTGAAGCTAACTGTAAACAATAACTTTAATCGCCTTTTTCTGTACTAACAATTCCTGCATCAATACTTTGTGCCGTACTACTAGCAGTTGAATCTCCCTTTATGGCAAGATAATTAAATATATCTGCAAAAAGCTGTTTTGCGGTAGGTGCAGCTGTCTGGGCAGCATAATAATTATAGGGATCCGGTTCATCTATAGATACCAATAATGTTATCTTTGGATCACTTGAAGGAGCCATTCCCGCAAAAGATGCTACATATTTTCCCGCCTGATACCCTCCAATTCCAGCTTTTTGTGCTGTTCCTGTCTTTCCTGCTATGTGATATCCATCTATAAATGCATTTTTACCTCCACCTTCTGAAACCACCCTCTCTAAATACCCCCTAAGCTGTGCAGTTTTATTTTCATCTAATATTTTACTGCTGTTATTTTTAACATCATATTCTTCATCCACAACTTCTTTTCCCTTACTTTCATCATAATGTTGTATTTCCTTCATAACATGGGGAGTAATTAAAGTGCCGCCATTTGCTACTGCATTAAAGGCCCTTAAATATTGAACTGCAGAAACTGTATTTGCCTGACCGAAGGAAATGGTAGCTAAATCTATATCACTTATATTCTCTGTCTTTTTTATTATGCCCTTAGCTTCTCCCGGCAGATCTATTCCTGTTTTCTGTCCAAAACCAAATTTTTGTATGTAGGTATTTAACTTTTCCTTTCCTATTTTCTTTCCTAGTTCAGCAAATCCTACATTACAGGAGTTTTTAAGTATATCAGGAAAAGTTTGTGTTCCATGCCCAGAAGTCTGCCAGCAGTGTATAGTCCTGTTACCTATGGTTATACTTCCGTCACAGGAAAAAGTATCATTTTCCCCCACAGAATTTGTCTCAAGAGCAGTTTGTGCAGTTACTACTTTAAATATAGATCCCGGCTCAAATGTATCACTTACTGCTCTATTTCTCCATATCTTCTGCAATTCATCATAGGTTTTATTTTCTATCCAAGGATTATTTGGATCATAATCCGGTTTATTGGCCATGGCAAGTATTTCTCCAGTTTTAGGATTCATGACTATTATTGAAACCGCATTAGCCTTGTAGTCATTTAATGCCTGCTGTGCAGATTTTTCTGCAAAATGCTGAATCATCTCATCTATAGTAAGCACTATATCCTTTCCATCTACAGGCTTTGTAAATTCAGATATGGTATAGGGAAGGGCTTCGCTTTTTCTATCTAATTCAGCAATTCTTCTTCCCGGGGTTCCTGCAAGTTCCTTATTGTAATAAAGCTCCACTCCTGTAAGGCCAATTCCATCCGAATTGGTATGTCCCAGTACTTGAGCCAAAAAATTGCTATTTGGATAATATCTTTTAGTATCTGCTGATATTAAAACTCCATTTAGATTTAAATTAGAAACCTTATCTGCTGCATCCTTTTCAACTCTTCTTTTTAAAGTAGCAGAAGCAATAGGAAGCCCCCCAGGAAGAGTTTTATTCAATATCTTAGATACTTCACTTTTTTCCATAGAAAGAGCATTTGCAAGATCAGACGCCACTTTATCCTTTGATATCTTCTTCTCCTCCATAGTACTTCTCAAAGTATTCATATCCAAATCTATTCTATAAACGTTGGCACTAACTGCCAGTTCATTCCCATTTCTATCTAAAATTCTTCCCCTTTTAGCATCAATTTTTACATCACTTGTCCACTGAGCTATTGCCATAGATTTAAGTTTAGGTGAATTATATATCATTACATAACACATTCTAATTATTAACAAAAAAAATGCCATAAACAGAAAGCTAAAAACAATTATCATTCTCTTTCTAATAATTACCCTGTCCCTATATTCCATTTTAGACAAAATTATTTACCTCCATATTAATTGCTTCAACTTATTTAAAATTCCTTCTTGTGTTTTTATTTCATCTATATCTTCTTGTGTTTTCACAGTTTTTTTATCTACATTTACATAAACTGCCTTCCCTGTGTCTGGAACTATCATATGAAGTTTACTTACAGCATTATCTTCTATATACTGTAAATTATTATATTTTACTAAATCCACTTTTAAATTTTCATTTTCTCTATTAATTTTATCTATACTTATTTCCACAGAATTCAATTCAGTCTGCATATCATATATTATAGAATACCTATACACTAGGATAATACCTATTATAAAAGCCAGCGCTATATTCCTTATAATTTTAAGCTTTTTCTTTACTTTTACACGTCTCTTTTTATCTTTTCCTGCATTTTTATTTTCATATTTTTTTTCTTCTGTTTGTATATAAGGTCTATACTCTGGCTGCAGAACGGTATTACCATTTACCATATCTTCTTCATTCATTAATATCACTTTATTCACCTCACCTAAACTTTAGAACTAAATTCTCTCAGCGGCTCTTAATTTGGAGCTTTTACTTCTTGGGTTTATAGATTTTTCCTCTTCTGTAGGAACTATCGGTTTTTTATTGATAATCTTTACAATAGGTTTTTTGCCACATATACATACAGGAAAATCTGATGGACAAGTACAAGGGTTTTCCATCATCTTAAACTTGGATTTTATTATTCTGTCTTCTAGAGAATGAAATGTTATAACAGTTATTCTTCCTCCAATATTTAAATTTAATATACTATCCTCCACTGCCTTGTCAAGTATTTCAAGTTCTTTATTTACCTCTATACGTATAGCCTGAAAAGTTCTCTTCGCTGGATGACCTTCTTTCTGAAATTTTAAGGGTATAGCTTTTTTTATTATATCCACCAATTGAAGTGTAGTAACTATTGGTGATTTTTCCCTTGACTTTACTATGAAATTGGATATTCTCTTTGCAAATTTTTCTTCCCCATAATCTCTTATAATTCTACAAAGTTCTTCTTCACTATACCTATTTACCACTTCATAAGCAGACAATGAACTATTTCTATTCATTCTCATATCCAAAGGAGCCTTTTTCATATAGCTGAATCCCCGTTCTCCTTCATCTAACTGATAAGAAGAAACCCCTAAATCCATAATTACACCATCTATTTTATCAATTTTTAATTCCTCTAAAATTTGCTTTATATTATAAAAATTATTATGTACATAGATAACATTCTTAAAATTCTTTAACCTCTCTCCTGCCCAACTAATGGCAGAGATATCCTGATCAATTGCTATTAATCTCCCCTTATCAGATAACCTCTTTAATATTTCCAGAGAATGGCCTCCTCCGCCTAATGTACAATCCACATAAATTCCATTTTGTTTGATATTTAAGCTCTCTATAGTTTCTTTTAATAGCACAGGTATATGTTTAAATTCCATAAAAAGTATCCTCCAATTTTGATGTTTTAAACTTATGATTTGTTAATATGATACTTATTTTACTTTTTTTAATAGTATTTAAATCACTAAAAATTAATATTCTATACCGATATTTAAATTCCTCTTTTTTTACTATAATTTTAATATTTTTTTAAAACCTATTAAAGTGCATTATCATTGAAATATTAGGCGTAGTTCAAGTATGATGGAGATTTTCATTTAGAATAATATGGATGGAAA
>ENA-UOOI01000772-UOOI01000772.1-fermentation-metagenome-genome-assembly--contig:-NODE-772-length-38422-cov-65.133161_pt1 | contig 38422 bp, 47 predicted proteins | sample MGYA00245779_ERZ724027 | MGnify/ENA primary metagenome ERZ724027 (study PRJEB28704, sample SAMN03018318) | fermentation metagenome | biome: anthropogenic terrestrial biome; feature: soil; material...
GGGCAATATTACTATCTCTTAACAAGGGTAACCGGTTTGAGGTTGATGGTCAGACGTCCGGAGCATGGACGCATGTTAAAGTACAGTCTGTGATAGGATGGATGGCCACACAGTACGTTGTACCGGACAAGCCAGCACAGGCGTCCATTAAACCTGATAAGATTATCCTTAAAGAGGACGGCAAGTGGGGTGCAGATATGACCAGACGAGCACAGCAGATCTTTGGTTTGCCACAGGACGGCGTTATCAGTAACCAATTAAACTTCTATAAATCCATATGTCCCGGGATTTTATCCGCACAGTGGAGTAATGCAAAAAAAGGCGGATCACAGCTTGTACGTGCAATGCAGGCATGGTTATGTATACCACAGGACGGATACATCGGACCGGTATTTATAAAGGCTTTGCAAGGAAAAATGGGCAAGCGTCAAGATGGCGTATTGTCCAATCCGAGTCAATGCATTACTGCTTTTCAGCATTGGTGCAATCAGCAGGCCTAATTTTAAGCTCTCGGGGATGTCCTCGAGGGCTTGTTTTTTTAATCTTCATAAAACTTGCAGATCTCATCGAAATCGAACACTGCTGCAACTTCATCTACATCTGCTACGAATTCATCGTCGTGTCCTGTAACTCCTGTATCTGTTCCGTAGAAAGCAACCAGTACGTCAATGGCAGCAGGGGCACCAAAAGCATCTGATCCAGCACCTGCTGCACAGCAACAGCAGCAACCTGAAAGTGCTCCAGCGGCGACGCAAGAACAGCCACAAGAACAACCACAGAATAATGAGCAGATGGTATGGATCTCGGAGACAGGGAGTAAGTACCACAGTATAAATAATTGCGGACGAATGAATCCAGATAGAGCCAGACAAGTAACGAAATCTGAAGCTGAATCTATGGGGCTTGGAAGATGCAGCAAATGCTGGTGATCATAGCCTTTTTTGACATATTATCCTTTTTATATTTATTTTTTATCAAAAGGGTAATATGTCATATTTTTATTATGCGACCATTCAAGCGCATAATAAAAAAGTGATCTAAATCACAACAGAAAGTGTTGTTCCATCCCATACGCATTCTTTTATAACGTCTTTTACAATATCATTCCTCTCCTTTGCCGTGAAATTGTCGAAATTGGCAATAAAGTCTGATATCTCCGAGACTATATCCTCTGAGGACTTGACCTCTTGCTTCGATTTTTTCTGTGCCATTATAGCAGCCGCATACTCACGGCTAAGGACCTGTATCTCCAGATCAATACGTTCTATCTCTGTGACAATATATTTTGCGGCGGAGGAGCCAGAAGATTCAGAAAGAGATTCTGTTAGGCGGCCAATGCGGGTTTTGCACGCATTTATTTTCTTGTTTATCTCTGCTGGATCGCCATGACTAACAGGAGCGACATGCTTTTTAACGTAGTTATGTACTAGCGATGGGTCTTGAGAGATCCGAGAGAAGATTTCTAAGACCTTATTGTCCAATATCTCAATCTTGATCTGCTTGGCATCGCAAGCCTCCACACCCTGCCGCATCCTTTTGGGGCAGTGGTACCAGGATGACACGCTCTGTTTATTTTTCTTACGAGATACCGCCATCAGGCATCCGCAGCTACAACGCAGTACACCTTTTAACAGTGGCACGTCATACTTCATTTTTTTGTCAAGTTTATTTCGCGATAATTGAGACTGTACCCGTAACCATTTTTCGGCGGGCATAAAGGGTTCGTGTTTCCCAACACACACGATCCACTTTTCCGGGGGCTGTAATTGGTGCTTTCCGGACCTTTCGCTTGTCCGGCCATAGATCATAACCCCGGTGCTACCATCCCATGCTCCCCGAGGCGATTCCATCATACACCCTTTTTTCTCGTAGTAATCATACACATCCTTCGTCGCCTCAGCGCAAAAAGGCATGGTCAATAGCTTGTAGATTTGTGAGCTTGAGAAAAATGCACCAGTCTTTGTCCGGATTCCCCGCTGTTTAAAATAAGACTCCATTCGTTGGATCGAGAATCTATTTTCCAAGAAGGTATTAAATAGCCAGTGCACATATTTTACGCCATCTGGATCTGGCTCTATGGTCACATGCTTTCTGCCATCGATCACGACTTTTTTTCGTTTGTAACCAACTGGCGGATTGCCGCCGGTCCAGTATCCCTTTTTCGCCAGTCCTCGCATATTATCCATAACTCGTTCCGCCGTATTTTCCCGCTCCATTTGCGCAAATACGACAGAGACATACATCATGGCACGTCCGATCGGCGTTGTTGTATCTATATTTTCTTTTACAGAGATAAACTTAACACCGTGTTCTTCCAGGATCGAATACATGGCGGAAAAATCTCGAATATCCCTTGAAAGCCTATCCAACTGGTACACAATCAGAACGTCAATCATGCTGTTTTTAACGTCATTAATTAGACGCTGCAGATCCGGACGTTTTGTATTGGCCCCGGTAAAATCCTCATCGCTGTACTGCAAAAAACAATCTATCTGTCCCGGAAAATGTAATTCCGCGTAAGATTTTGACATTTGAAATTGGTTATCTATAGAATCCGAATGATCCGAATAAATAGATTTTCTTCCATAATTCGCAAATCGCATGATTTTCCTCCTATTTTTTGGGTATAAAAAATACACCTATACAGGTGCAACTAAAAATGTTATAATAGTAGCACCTTTTTCAATATCCCATGATATATAAAGGTTGAGCCGTTCGGTGTTGGTAGCGCCGGGCGGTTTTTTATTTTGCTAATTGTTTAAATAATTATACTCCAAATTGGAAAAATAATTCTTTGACCCCTTAAATACAGCAATTGTATTTAATGCATCTTTTTCGGCGTCGCTCAACTCATGGTCCCTAACCTTGGACGGATCTTTCGAGTTCGCAAACCGAATGGCTTGTATACTAGATATTTTATCCCATTCATCCCCTTTAGGCTCGTAGACCGCCTTTTCAGATACGCCGCCATCAATTACATCTCTTGCAAGATCATTAACATCGTAAGCCTTAGTTATGAGGTCAGCATTCGTTTTGATCTCAATTTTGTCAAAGAACACCCAATCAGAAACTGTAAACCCCAGAGTTAGTACCGGCATGTTATCAGACGTGTCATAAGATGGTACCACATTTATGGAGTCGCTCAAATCTCTGACCCCGTTACAATATATGGTTGTTGTCCCCTCGATCTCATCCGGCACGAACTCACACTTGTCGATAACCGGCAAAATCTCGGATAGTCTGTCCTGAACAAAATACACGCTATCGGACTCACCCGGAGAATTTTCAGAGATGTACTGCGATACAAGATCACTGAGTCCTTGATAATTTCCTGTCTTAACATACTCCTCGTAGGCAGAGCAACGTTCCTCCGAAGAGAATAGATCATCTTTGTTCAAGTCTTTTAATAGAAATGGTACTGCATTAGGATCAAAGTCTGCGTCGATAGCAATATAGAATACTGTCTTTCCATCTCGTTCTATCTCATTGTAATCTTCCCTACATAAGACCGAGGCCTCTTTAATAAACTTTTCTGCCATCGGGACCGTAGTCATGCCTTTTTCAGCAAAAGTCATAAGCGCAGATATGGAATCGGAGGCATCTTTTTTGTATGCTGTGACGCCGTAGTTTGCTGTACAAGCTATCCGATCCACCGCATACCCATCAATACCATAGGTGCTCAGATGGGAAAAATCATTGCCCGCAACCTTCTGGATCAGATCGTCAGTTGTGATCCCTGGGGTCGTTGGCGGATCGTTTTTAATCGAGCTAGTGGTTACCTCTGCGGGTTCTGCTTTAGCGGGTTCCGCTGCCTTTGTTTTTCCGCACCCTGTAAATATAACAGCTGCAAGCAGCATCCCCCCAGTAATTAGCAACTTCTTTTTCATTTTTTCCTCCCTTATATTAGATCCCGCCGGTCCGAACTATCGCAAAAGATGGTTCAAAGAATACGGCGTAATTATCCAAGGTGGCACAAACACCATATTTACCGTGGTAGCAGTACAAGACCTCGACTAAGTAATCCACTGTGACATCTAAATACTCAGCCACATCCTCATATGTCTGGCAACCGTGATTAAATGCCTCGACAAGACCCGTGAGGCCCACTTTTTTATTGTAGCCCCATAATCTTGCTTTGTATTCTTGCTTCCGGTTGGCGGTTTCATTTTGATCCGTGATATTTCCGTCATTCATGTAATAGTGCCCCATCTCCTCCGCAAGGACACAAGATTTCTCTTTCAGAGTCGGAATATCCCTGCGGATTGCGATACAATTATTATATATTCTTCCGTCGTTTCCGTCCAGAGGCTTTTCTTTTACCATTAGGTTACTGCCGTCAGCCTCGACCAGCAGATCATCGTATGTCACTAGCAACTACCCCCTACTCACCTTACTTCCATTCGTCCGGATCCATCATGATGTCGTCATCGTGTTTCTTCATTTCATCGGTTACCTTTATGTCAGTTCTTTCATGAGCCGCATTCAAAACAGGCGCTGCATCCTTTGCAAACTCTGGGTTGCCAGAAAGTACGGTGGAGTAATCCAGAAGCTTTTTCTTACCATCTGTGTTAAGTGTTTTCATATTGCTAATAATCTGATTCTCTAGTAGGCCGAACGTATCAGTGTATGCCACCATTCGTCTACTAAAGGACTCTACCCTCTCCTTTGGGACATCAAGGCCCATCAGCCAAGACTCGCTTACATCGAGGGCCTTTCCAAGAATGAAAAGCTTATCCTGGTTGGGCTCAGTCTTCCCGGAACAATACTGGCTAAGGTCTGATTTATTCATCTTAACGCCGTACTGCTCACAATAAGGCTTTGCCCGATTTAAGACGTCAATTTGTCTTAGGCTTTTATCCTTCATTATTTGATTTAGCCTTACGGAAGTGGATTCTCTTTTCATAGTTATATACCGCCTTTCAAGTTGCTCTTATCATATCATATATTATACAAAAGTTCAATAGTAAAAACAAATAAATTAAAAACTTTGAACTTGAGTCTTGACTAGTCCGGGATAAGTGTGTTAAGATACAATTAGTTCAAAGATTTGAACTTATATAACATATCAAAACCACAGAAGGGAGGTACTTATGGCGTTTAATTATAATAAGTTAAGAGGGAAAATCATTGAGAAATTTGGCACACAGTATGATTTTGCAGGGGCTATGGGCTGGTCTGAAAGAACACTTTCTCTTAAGCTTAATAGTAATCGTTCGTGGAAACAGGACGACATCTGTAAGGCCGTAAAGCTTTTGGAATTGTCGAACGAGGATATTATCTCATATTTTTTTACTCCTGAAGTTCAAAATATTGAACTCAATAAATAAAGTGATAGGGAGGTGCGCTGAATGGAAAAACCAGAAGTAATTGTGAAAGTGACTTTTACAGAGGGTTACGAGGAGCGATTCACAAGAGCCTGCTTGCGGCAACTGAAAAAAAGAGAAGAGCTCAAAAGGCTGAATGAGAGGGCAGAAAGCATGCAAACAGCAGGGTGACTGAGTATGATAAAAGACTTTATTATTGCCCTGTTGGCGGCCGCTTTAATCCAGCCGCACTGGACAAACGTAAACACCACGTTTGACACAGTTACTATATATGTAATTACCACAGGTATACTCTTTGTGACGATTGCGGATATGGACGAATGGATTAAAAAGAAAAAGCCCTGAGAGCGGCAACTCCTAGGGCAAGTAGCAAGTAAACAATATATCACCTCTATTATAAAGGAGTTAGGAGAGTTTGTAAATGTCAAAATCGTATTTAAAAGAAGCCTTAGAGGCAGACAACACCGCAATAGGCATCCAGGATGGGCTTAATCACTATGTTCGCAGACTTCAGAGTATTATTAACAGCACGCCAGTGTTAGACGGAGCACTCATTGTAGCTGCGATGAAGATATTGGCGCTGGCCATGGAGCAGAAAATGGATGAGGACGAGAAAGAATTGATACAGCATCTTATCAACCATTGCATCTGCTTTGACGCAAGTGAAATGGAGGAGACCCATGAAGCAGATTAGTTATCAGGAGGCCATCGAGCTTATGGCTTTTGCCGGCAGGACAAACATCTACATGGGCAGGCTTGATACAGCACACGATATCTCTATTGAGTTTTTAAGAGACCAAGCGAACGATGGAATGTCCTTTTTCGTGGATGACTCGGAGGCATGGGAGAAAGACAAAGCCGTACCGGTTGATGCTGGAAACGAGAAATTTGAAGAGGTACCGGTGCCTGGTGGACGAGAGGGTGAAACCGTAAAGTTGATTAAGAGTCCTCCGGCGGCAGACCTCACTGAGCCTATGACTAAGCCAAAGACTAGAAAGCCCGAATCTAAGACTAAGAGAAAAAAGATCGATAAATGAAAGATCATGGCACTGCACAATGCAGGGTGGCCAGGCAAAGAGATCGCGGAGGAGATGGATATCAGTCCGGCAACTGTAAGTAAGTATATAAAAAAGATCAAGTATATAAATGGAGGAAAAAACAATGATGGAAGTAACAATTAATATCCCGGGATTGACAGAACTCGCAGGAGCAATCAACGCACTGGCGGCCTCAAAAACCGTAAACATACCAGTTATGGTAGATGGACAGCAGATAGCACAGGATCAGGTACAACCGAAGAATGTAGAACCCCAGGCTCAGATACAGCCGCAGGCGAAGACACAGAGGGAAGAGACCCCAAAGCAAGATCCGCTAAAAGAGCCTGTGCAGAAGCAGGATCCACCAAAACAGGAAGTCCCAACATCGACGATCAGCTACAAGTTGGACGATCTGGCCAAGGCAGCCATGACTCTTATGGATGCGGGCAGACAGGCGGATCTGCAGCAACTACTGGGCACTTTCGGGGTGGCCTCCCTTCCGGAGCTTCCGGCAGAGCAATATGGAGCCTTTGCTACAAAACTTAGGGAAATGGGGGCGCAGATCTAATGAGACACGAAAACAGAGCACATGCGCTGCTCAGCGCATCCAGTGCGCACCGGTGGCTTGTTTGTACGCCAAGCGCAAGGCTGGAGGAGCAGTTCCCAGATACCACTTCGGATGCAGCCAAGGAGGGGACGCTGGCGCATGAGCTGGCGGAACTAAAGCTCCGGAGTTATTTTTACACGGTTGACTTCGGCAAAAGAAAGCTGAACAACGCGATCAAGAAGCTGAAAACACAGGAGCTCTGGAATGACGAAATGCTTAACTATACGGACGATTATCTTGATTATGTGAAGAACATTGCCCTGGCATTTGATGACCTCCCATATGCAGCTCTTGAGAGGAGGGTCGATTTCAAGGAGTGGGTTCCGGATGGCTTCGGAACGGCCGACTGCATTCTGATCAGCAGCAATATCCTGCATGTGATTGATTTTAAGTATGGAAAGGGCGTCCCGGTGTCCGCAGAACAGAATCCACAGATGATGCTCTACGCACTCGGCGCTTATGGTACATACCGGATGCTGTACCCGATCAAGGAAATCCGGATGTCCATTGTGCAGCCTCGACTGACCAATGGAAACTCAGATTTTTCCATTCCACTTGAGAAATTACTTGAGTTCGGGGATTTTGTTAAGAGGCAGGCGGCCATAGCCACCGAAGGAAGAGGAGAATTTAACCCCGGCGAGAGCCAGTGCCGGTTCTGCCGGGCAAGGCAGCAGTGCCGGGCGCGATCGGACTACAATGTCAGGCAGGCTTTTGGCGGAGAACTGCCACCTCTGATTACAAATGAAGAGGTCGGCGAACGGCTGCAGAGACTTGTGGACGTGGTTAAGTACCAGAAAGACCTGCAGGAGTATGCGCTTAAGGAGTGCCTCGCCGGGAAGGAAGTGAAAGGCTGGAAGGCAGTTGAAGGAAGAGGGTCCAGGGATTGGACAGACATGGATCAGGCATTTAAGAAACTAGAAAATAGTGGAATTGATGAAGCGATGCTTTGGGAGCGTAAATCCCTTACACTCGCCCAGGTGGAGAAGACTGTAGGAAAGAAAGAATTTGGCGAGATGGTCGGAGATATGGTTGTGAAGAATCCGGGCAAGCCTGCTTTGGTAAAAGAAACAGATAAACGGCAGGCAATAACTAATCAAATCAGCGCGAAAGACGCATTTCAGGAGGAAAAATAATTATGAATAACGAAACTAATGTAACAACAGGAAAAGTGAGAGTGAGCTATGTACACCTTTTCAAACCCTATGCTTACCAGCCGGGGCAGGAAGAAAAATTCTCTGTAACAGTCCTTGTACCAAAGACGGACACAGCAACGAAACAGCGCATCGATGATGCCATTGAAGCCGCAAAACAGAGGGGCACAACAGAGAAATGGAATGGCCAGTGCCCGCCAGTTGTACCAACTCCGATATACGACGGGGACGGCGTAAGGCCTTCCGACGGCATGGCCTTTGGACCTGAGTGCAAAGGGCACTGGGTATTTACCGCAAATGCTAAAGCGGATTATCCGCCAGAGATCGTGGATGAAAGATGCAACCCGATCATCAACCAATCCGAAGTGTACAGCGGGATGTACGCAAGAGTTAATGTCAACTTCTTCCCCTATGCCTTCGGAGGTAAAAAGGGCATCGGGTGTGGACTTGGTCCGGTGCAGAAGGTGGCAGACGGAGAATCCCTGGGTGGAGGTGCTATGTCAGCGGTGCAGGCATTCGGTGCACCGCAGAGTGCTCCACAGCAGTCTCAGCCATCTGGCGGTATCAATCCGATCACTGGGCAGCCAATGTAAGCAACAGGGCAATATGCAGTACAAAAGAGGGGCTTAAAGCCCCTCAAATGATTAGGAGATAAAAATGAGCAGTAAACATCATTTATCCATAGACATAGAAACAAAAAGCAGTGTAGACATCGGGAAAGCCGGATCCTATCGGTACGCACAGTCCCCTGACTTTGAGATTCTCCTGTTTGGCTATCAGCTGGATAATCTGCCGGTTGAGGTCGTAGATCTTGCAAAAGGGGAAGAAATACCGGAAAAGATTGTAAATATGCTGGAGAACCCGAATGTGATTAAACATGCTTACAATGCAGCGTTCGAATGGTACTGCCTTAATCGGGCGGGTTACACAACCAGGCTGCCACAGTGGAGATGTACCATGTTCCACTCCCTGTACTGCGGATATGCAGCAGGACTGGATGCCACAGGTAAGGCAATAGGCCTGCCGCAGGACAAGCAAAAGCTGTCAACGGGCAAGGCCCTGATCCGGTATTTCTGTGTTCCCTGCAAGCCCACAAAACGCAATGGAGGCAGGACCTGGAATCTTCCGGAGCATGATCCGGAGAAGTGGGAACTGTTTAAGGAATACAACAAACAGGATGTTGTGACAGAACATGAGATCTTAAAAAGGCTCAACTATTTTCCGGTTCCGGAAGAAGAAGAAAGGCTATGGCAGATTGATATACTCATGAATGCTTTTGGGGTCCGTGTGGACACCGAGCTGATTGACGGGGCACTCTACATTGATGAAATCAGCACGCAAAAACTGACGGATGAGGCAATTGAAATAACAGGTCTTGATAATCCAAACAGCCCGACACAGCTGAAAGAATGGCTGTCCGACAAGATCGGAGAGGATGTACCGAACCTGACGAAGGCAACAGTGACGGACTTACTGGAGAAAGAGGACCTTCCGAAGGAAGCAGGACGGATGCTTGAGATCCGGCAGAGGCTCGGGAAGACATCTATTAAGAAGTATGTAACCATGCAGACGGCAAAGGGCGAGGGCGACCGTGTACGAGGACTGACACAGTTCTATGGCGCCAATCGTACCGGCAGATGGGCCGGAAGACTGGTACAGTTGCAGAACCTTCCGAGAAACTACTTAAGTACATTGGATCAGGCGCGGAAACTCGTAAAAGAAAAGAATTATGACGGCGTGAAAATGATCTACGGAAACGTACCTGACACACTCTCCCAGCTGATCCGGACAGCTTTCATCCCCTCCGAGGGGAACAAGTTCGTGGTCGCTGATTACAGCGCGATCGAGGCTCGTGTGATTGCGTGGCTGGCCGGAGAACAATGGGTCAACGAGGTATTCGCCACACATGGCAGGATCTATGAGGCTACGGCATCACAGATGTTCCATGTGCCAATCGAGAAGATTAAAAAGGGCAATCCGGAATATGCACTGCGCCAGAAAGGCAAAGTCGCAACCCTTGCCCTTGGTTACCAGGGCGGGGCGTCGGCATTGATCGCAATGGGCGCCCTTAACATGGGTCTTACAGAAGATGAATTGCCGGACATTGTGACTAGGTGGAGACAGTCCAATCCACATATCAAGGACCTTTGGTATGCAGTTGAGAATGCGGCCCTTAAGACGATGACCGCGGCACAGCCGCAGACCATGAAAAACCTGATCTTCAGATTGGAGGGTGACATGATCTATGGGCAGAACTTCCTAACAGTTCAGTTGCCGAGCGGCAGGAAACTGTTTTACCCGAAGCCCTTTCTTCAGGAGAACCGGTTCGGAAAAATGGCTATCCATTATTACAGTGTCGGACAGCAGACAAGAAAGTGGGAAGTAACATCCACCTATGGCGGAAAAATGACAGAGAATATTGTGCAGGCCATCGCAAGGGACTGCCTGGCTGTGACAATTAAGCGAATACAAGGAAAAGGCTGGCAGACAGTATTCCATGTACATGACGAGGTGATCGTGGATGCACCGATGGACGTGACAGTCGACGATCTCTGTGAACTGATGGCCGAGCCCATACCCTGGGCGCCGGGGTTGATCCTGAAAGGCGCGGGCTTTGAAAATAATTATTATATGAAAGACTAGGAAGGGAGAAGAGCAAGAATGCAGAATAACAGAATGCTGCAGATCAGCACAGCCGGAAGCAGAAAAGCCATGCAGTGGCCAAAAAGCAATATTGGCTGGAGTGAGTTTGTGGAAAGGCTAAAAACTCCCATAAGAAGCACAGAGACCTTAGAGGAATACATGAAATATCCGAAGTCGAAGCAGGATGAGTTGAAAGATGTCGGCGGGTTTGTCGGTGGTACCTTCTCTGGAGATCGCCGCAAGGCCTCCGGAGTGGAGGGCAGAGACCTCATAACACTGGACCTCGACCAAATACCCACAAGCGGTACAAAAGACGTCCTGAGGCGTGTTTCGGGTCTTGGGTGTGCCTCTGTTGTTTACAGCACAAGAAAGCATTCAGAATATGCGCCCAGGCTACGAGTAATTGTTCCGCTGGATCGCACGGCCACGGCCGATGAGTATGAGGCCGCAGCACGTAAGATCGCGGCCATGATTGGCATACAGTTCTGCGATCCAACGACGTTCGAGGCATCCCGGTTGATGTACTGGCCGAGTTGCTGCTCAGACAGTCAATATGTGTTTGAGACCTATGACCATGAGTTCGCCAATCTGGATGGCATCCTTAAAATGTACGGGGACTGGCAGGATGTTACACAATGGCCTCAAGTCCCGGGTGCAGAGGCACTTGAGAGGCGAAGACTGGCCAAGCAGGAGGACCCAACAACCAAGCGCGGACTCATCGGAGCATTTTGCCGTACGTACACCATCACACAGGCCATGGAGAAGTTTCTAAATGGAATGTATGAAGAGACTGCAATGCCCGGGCGATACACCTATACGGGCGGGTCCACAGTCGGCGGTGCAATTGTGTACGACGGAGACTTGTTCTTATATTCCCACCACGCTACAGACCCCTGCTCCGGACTGCTGGTCAATGCGTTTGACCTTGTTAGGCTGCACATGTATGGCGATAGGGATGATGAGGCTAAAGAAGGCACTCCGGTCAACAAGCTCCCTTCTTTTATGGCCATGGGCAAGCTGGCAGGGGAGGATCCTGAGGTCTCCGCACTAATGTCGAAAGAGAAGTTTGAAGAGGCGCAGAAGGCCTTTCAGACACCGCTGGACGAGGCGGGCGGAGATGAGGACACGATTGATCTCAGCTGGCTGCAGAGGCTCTCAAAGGACGGGAACGGGAAGTATGAGAAGACGATTAATAATGCGGTTCTCGTCCTGGAGAATGATCCGCTTATTAAGGGAAAGATTGCGACAGATGAGTTCGCGAGCTGTGGGATGGTTTTAGGATCTACGCCCTGGAACCCGTCGAAAGAGAAACGGAGGTGGACGGACGCAGATGACGCCGGACTATACCGGTATCTGGAAACTTATTACGGAATCACCGGCCGGGAGAAGGTCGACAACGCACTTATTATTGTGAGTGCGGAGAACAAGATCAACGACGTAAAAGGGTATCTACAGAGCTTGAAATGGGACGGAAAGAAACGCGTGGACACTCTGCTGCCGGATTACCTGGGGGCAGAAGATAATGAATACACACACGCGGTCATGAGAAAGTCTCTTTGTGCGGCGGTAGCCAGAGCCATCAAGGGCGCCGTGAAGTATGATTACATGCCAATCTTTACCGGACCGCAGGGGATCGGAAAGAGTACTTTCCTGTCTATGCTGGGGAAGGACTGGTTTTCTGATTCGCTCACAACGTTCGAAGGTAAGGAGTCCGCGGAGTTAATACAGGGTACCTGGATCAATGAGATTGGAGAATTAAGTGCCTTCTCTAAGCAGGAGACACAGATTATCAAGCAATTTCTTTCCAAGTGCCACGACATCTACCGGGCAGCATACGGCAGGCGGACGGAAAAATATCCGAGACGGTGTGTTTTCTTCGGAACATCAAATGACAGTGAATTCCTGAAGGACGCAACCGGTAACCGTAGGTTCTGGCCGGTTGATGTGGGACTTTATGAACCAAAGAAATCTATATGGAATGACCTGCCTGAAGAGGTAGATCAAATCTGGGCAGAGGTATATGTCTACTGGATGTTGGGAGAGCCCCTGTTTCTGCCTCGAGAAATTGAAAAGATAGCCGAAGAAATGCAAGAAGACCACAGAGAGACATCCGGGAAGGAGGGCATGATCCGGGACTTCCTCGAAAAGGAGATACCAACAGACTGGGATTCCTACAACATTCAGAGCCGGCGGCAGTACTGGGCAGGAAACATGAGAGTGCCGGACAATACAGCCATGACGAAACGTGATAAAGTCTGCGCTGTGGAAATATGGGCCGAGTGTTTGAACGGGGACCCGAGGTACATGAAGCGGATGGATTCTGTGGAGATCAACAATTCTCTGATGACAATAAAAGGCTGGGAACGCAATAAATCAATGCGCAGGTATGGCCCCTACGGAAGGCAAAGAGGATTTGAAAGGCCACGATTCTAAAGCAAAAATGATCGGGTTGAAAGGGCGTCAACATTATAAAAAAGGCGAAAAAAAGAATGTTGACGGAGGGTGTCAACAAGGGTAACAAGAAAAAATGAAATGTTGACATACTTTGAGTACGCCAAAAACCGCATAAACATTGACAAAATTAACTATCGTCAACAATGTCAACAAGATATCTATAAGTAATATATAAATAGGTAAATTAGGTATATACGCATATTACCTAATAATGTCTAGCGCGCCTATTTAGAGTATATATAGGGGGCCAATGTTGCCATTGACAGTGATAACTCCAGAAAGGAGATTTAGGACAAATGCTTGAAAAAGAGATTGAGAAAATATTGGTGAACGAAGTAAAAAAATTGGGAGGCAAGGCATACAAATTCGTCAGCCCTGGGAATGACGGTGTGCCCGACCGAATTGTAGTTTTTCCGAACAGGGCGCCAGTGTTTGTAGAACTGAAAACGGGCGCGGGGAGATTAAGCGCACTGCAAAAGGTACAGTGCAAAAAACTACTTGATCTTGGGCAGAAAGTGGAAGTGGTCTATGGCATGGATGGCGTCAGTCAGTTCTTCCAGGACTACGGGTATGAGAAGATCAGCAAGGCACTGGACCGCAAATATGATTTATAAAATAAAAACAGGATTTGAGGAGGTGATGCCCTATGATATTCAAACCGCATGACTATCAAGCACACTGCATTGAGAAGATCATCGAAGTCAAGAAACTGGGGCTTTTTCTTGATATGGGTTTGGGTAAAACAGCAGTCACCCTGACAGCAGTCAAAGAATTAAAGTACAACCGGTTTCAAGTCCGTAAAGTTCTTGTCATAGCCCCGAAGAAAGTAGCGGAGGGTACCTGGACAAAAGAAAAAGATAAATGGGATCATACTAAAATGCTTCGGGTGTCCCCAGTACTGGGAAGCCAGGCGAAACGAATCCGGGCATTAAATACACCGGCAGACATCTATATCATCAACCGGGAAAACGTGGTATGGCTGGTGGACTACTACCGGAACAGTTGGCCGTTTGACATGGTTGTGGTCGATGAGTCCAGCAGCTTCAAGAGCCACAAGGCAAAGCGCTTTAAAGCCCTGGCAAGCATAGGAGGTCACATCGATCGCATGGTGGAGCTTACCGGAACGCCTTCTCCGAACGGACTGGATGATTTATGGGCACAGGTCTTCCTGCTTGACGGCGGCGAACGTCTGGGAAAGAGATATACTGGATTCCGGGACAGGTACTTTGATCCGGGAGACCGGGGAAACAATGTGGTCTACAACTACAAGGCAAAACCGGGATCCGAGGAAAGTATCCTGGATAAGATTTCGGATATCTGCATCAGCATGAAGGCAAGTGACTATCTGCAGCTTCCGGATGTCGTGGATCATGAAATACCGGTCGTTCTGGATTCGAAAGCGGAAAAGGCTTACCAGGAACTTGAAAGACAAATGGTCCTAGAGTTACCAGATGAAGAAGACATCAGTGTCACAAGTGCTGCCGCATTAAGCAATAAGCTTCTGCAGCTGGCCAATGGGGCAGTGTATGACGAGGATCACAATGTTCACGAGGTCCACAACTGTAAGATCGAGGCTTTTATGGAACTGATCGAGAGCCTTCAGGGGAAACCGGCACTAGTATTTTACAACTATCAACATGATAAGATCCGGATTCTGAAAGCCTTGGAGAAATCAAAATTAAGAATTAGACAGCTTAAGACGACACAGGATGAGGACGACTGGAACGACCACAAGATTGATATTCTGCTTACGCACCCGGCCAGCAGTGCTTATGGGCTGAATCTGCAGCAAGGTGGAAACCATGTGATTTGGTTTGGTCTTACATGGAACTATGAGTTGTACACACAGGCCAACAAGCGACTGCACCGGCAGGGGCAGAAAGAAAAAGTAATCATTCACCATCTGATCTGTACCGGTACCAGAGATGAGGATGTCATGGAGGCTCTGCAACGAAAAGATGATGTGCAGGGCTGGGTCATGCAATCCTTAAAAGCCCGGATCAAGGCCATCAAGGATCAGGAAAAGAAGGAGAAAAAATAATGGGTAAAAAGATAGATGTAGGCAAGAGGATCAAAGCGGTAAATAAAAAGTGGGATAAGCAGGCTATGAAATATCAAGGAAGCGGTTACCGAGATGTTGTGTGTCAGGGATGTGGTGAGAAGCTGGATCCAGATGTCAGCACGGAAGGAATCGAGTACATTAAGACAAAACGAGGCAGTGAGATATTTTTCCACACGGATTGCATGGACAAAGTGTGGAAAAGTGGAATCAAGTAGGAGGAAAATAAATTATGGGAGATGTAATGCCAAAGGAACAATCAGATTACATAAGCAAAATAAAAGATGAGTGTCTTGAAAAAACAAACATGTCAGAACAAGAAGCCTGGGATTTTGGTTTAAGATGCTGGCAGTTAGGATATGGGAAAATTACAGGCTGGATACCGGTATCTAAACAGTTACCGGAAGAACCCCCAGAGGGATTGACAGACTTAGATGACATGCCGGAATATATCGTAACGATTGCCGGAGCATTGGAGTCTACCACATTACAGTATATGGGAGACGGCGAATGGTGTCGGGACGGTGTATTTTACAACGTGTCTGCATGGATGCCACTGCCGGAGGCGTACAAGGAGGACAGCTTATGAGCAATGCAGAAGGATATCATGATCCAACAGCCGACCAAGCCATACATAACGCGGCTAAGATGTCAAGACGTATCAGAGACGTATATAGAGCGTTACAGGCAGTGGCTGGTTTACAGGGATTTGAGATCGTAGGACTAAGGGATAAAAAGACCGGTAAGGAGTGGAGGAGATAGTAGATGGAGAAGCATATCCTAGAGCAGTATGTAGACTTACAGACCGAGGAGCGGGATCTGCTTCGGCGGATCCAGTCAGTATCAGATCAGATCAGAAACATGGAGACTGAGGGGTATATGGTGGCGGATTCCGTCACCTGCGGGAGAAAAGGTAAAAAGCCATTGGGGACAAAAAAGATTCAGGGGTTTCCGTATCCGGACTATATCAGCAAGCGGGCAAAGCTTCGCACTTACAAGATGCAGCTCGAACTTGCGGACCAAAAGATGTTGGAGTTGCTTTCTGAGGTGGAGTTATGGATCCAGGAGATCCCGGACAGTCGGATCCGCAAGATTATTCGGTACCGGTTTATTGACGGATGCAGTTGGACAAAAGTGGCATACCGAATGGGTGGGTGCCACACAGCAGATGGATGCCGGATGGCAGTAGAACGATTTTTGACAGAAAAATAATGTTTGTTCGTTTTGTTCGTCTTTGATGTGGTAAGATGATATTGTGGAAAAATTATAAAATCCAACAACCCCATTTTGACATATTCTCCTAAAGATTTTTTACGACTGTCAGGTGTCAGATCCTGATAGTTGTCTGCTCCTTTGTTAGGGTTGGTGGGGCCAAGTAAGAACTCTGACAGTGGCGGTTAAGAATAAACATCTTCCCGGTTCTGAGACGGCCGGGAAGATATATCAGGAAATAGCTCATTGGTAGTAGCACGGAGAAGGTACCGATAACATGACTCCGAGGCAATAGGTTCGATTCCTATTTTCCTGACTCTCCGCTTATGCGGAGGTACCTCCCCATTTTTAGCGTCTGGCAGACATTACGCGCTGCCGGGTGCTTTTTAATGTTCTTTGTATACATTCTACATTATGTGGAATATTGGAAGAATATGGTTTATAATCAAAGGAAAGTTGAATTGTTGGGAGAAGATTCGGATGTCAAAAAAAACTGTAGAATTTATGAGACTTGAATTAATAGATAGTGACGGAAATAGAATTGATCATGATAAATTAGAAAATATTTGGCATAATATATTTAATAAATATTGTGTGGACAATGGTTCTTACAGATCATTAGATCTTTCTCCCCAAATAGCGCCAGAGGATATCGAGCCAAAAAAGATTTTGGATTTATTTGAGCATGAAGAAGAACCATACTTATTTGGACGAATATGCAAAAAGAAGTCTAAAAATGCAATGCTAAGACGGGATTATGAAACGCTAAAGGCAACGGAGGTTTTTAATAACAAGGATTCACTTAAGCAGGGTATAGAAGGGTTCACATTTTTTATTATTGATTTTGGAAAAGGTATTCTTACTATTGCGAATACAAAAGATGCACCAGGAGCATCTGTATTAAACAATATATTCGATAATTACAACCAAGAATATACTTTGAAATTTACAAATATACCGAACGAGGATGGCGTGAATGCGCTTTATGGTTCGCAAAATCCGACTGTATCAAAACTGAGATTTGAGATTCCAACTCCAAATGCAGAATTTCTATTAAAAGTTTTGCAATTAGAGGAACCTGTAATACTAGAGATGGCAAAGAATAAAGACCTTATTGCTGATATTGTTATCAAGGCAGCTCCGTATAAAAAATTGGAAACTGGCCAAAGTGCCGTAAGACGTATAATTGATATATTAAAAAAGAAAAAAGATAATTACGGTAAAGCAGTGATAACAGGAAAATCAGAAGATTTTAGTACAACAGATTTTGATTTGCATGCAAGATATTTTTCGTACCCGATTGACGTAAAAAATTACAGGCAAAAAAATGGAAAAAAGATTGAACTGGATTTGGGAGAGATTACGGAACAATATAAAAATGGGCTTTTTGAGGCTTACCATATTAATTATAAAATGATATTGGCAATAGCTGATAGGATGGATTAATGAAAAAATTTATTTATAAAAATAATTATTTGGATAAGGTAGTATTTGCTTGCATTTTCTCAATAATAATTTGCATTATAAAAGCTACTTTTGACTTTGAAATTTTAAAGATTCCGACTAAAGAAGTAAGGGGATACCATTCGGATATCCTTACAATAAATTCTATATTTAGCGGGTTCGCTTTAACAAATTTAGGCATTTTATTAAGCATATCGGATGATCAATTGGTAAAAAAATTAGAAGGAACAGATATTCTAACTAAACGAAATACTGTTATTGCGCATTCTATTATTTTTGGAGCAATTTCTATTTCTACGTCTTTACCATATGTTTTAAATTTTAATTTTGATTGGGCGAGAAGTTTATTTGGAAAAAGTATATGGTTTTACAGTAAATACTTTTTCTTTAATTTAGAGATACTCAGCTTGTGTTTTAGCATTTTGTATTTTATTCTATCAATTAGACAAATGATAAAATTATTATCTGTTGTATATGTTCCAAGACCTAAGTTATCCGATAATGATATAGATGAACTAAAACAAAAAATTAATAATAGAAAATAGTAATTAGGCATCCTCCGGGGTGCTTTTTCTATACATAAAATTGACCCAGATTGGAAGGTGAGGTGATGAGCAGTGGACATGAAAACTTAATACCATTTGATAAACGAAGCGAGAAGGAAGTGAGAGAACTTGCCAGAAAAGGCGGAAAAGCTTCGGGTAAGACAAGACGTGAGAAAGCCAATCTAAGAAAGAAAATGAATTGGATTCTAACTATTGAAGCAGATGCAGGAAACCTATCCGATATGCTGAAAGCAAATGGCGGTGAGAGTTCATATGAAGAGATTATAGCCATGGCAATGGTTAAAGAAGCTGGAATGGGCAATGTCCAGGCGTATAATGCTATTAAAGATACTATTGGGCAGAGCAATAAGGATGATCTTGATATAGCCGAACAGGAGAGCAAGATAGAACTGAATCGGGCGAAGAAAGAGACTATGACCGGTGAGAATGAAGAAGACGAGGCTCTTAATAAACTGGATCAGATATTGAAAGAGGTGCATGACGATGCAGTTAAGCAGCAAACAAAATGAATATATTCTGGGCGCATCGCACCGCTGGAACATTAAATCTGGAGCCGTCAGGTCCGGTAAATCGTTTGTAGATACTGCCTACATGATTCCCTCACGGATCCGTGAAAGAGCCGGTGAACCTGGCCTGAATGTGATCCTTGGAGTATCCAGAGAGACGGTAGAACGAAATGTGCTGCAGCCTATGCGGGAGATCTACACGGATCGCCTGATCGGGACGATCAACAACCGAAACATTGCCAGAGTCTGTGGAGAAGATGTCTATTGCCTGGGTGCTGAAAAGGTCAGCCAGGTCGCAAAGATACAGGGATCCTCAATCAAGTATGCTTATGGTGATGAGGTCGCAAAGTGGAATCAGGAAGTATTCCAGATGTTGAAGTCAAGGCTAGATAAGCAGTACAGCTGTTTTGATGGATCATGTAACCCTGAGAACCCTACACACTGGCTGAAACAGTTTATTGATTCGGATGCTGATATCTATCTGCAGAAGTACCGGATTTTTGACAATCCTTTCCTGCCATCAGAATATGTCTATAACCTCTGCAAAGAATATGAGGATACCGTTTACTATGATCGACTGATAGAGGGCTTATGGAAGCGTGCAGAAGGTGCTATCTACCGGAAGTTCGCAGACAAGCCAGAATCATTCATACAAAAGGCAGACAAGGAACATATCACAAGGATAGAAATCGGAGTTGACTTCGGGGGCAATGGATCCGGACATTCTTTTGTGGCAACGGCAAAGTACAAGAGTGGCCGTGTACAGCCGGTGATGAGCGAGCGGCACATGAATGTTGATTATCAAGAAGGAATCGATGCAAACATATTATCAGACCTGATCATAGAGTTCGTTGAGAAGGTAGTTAAGAAATATGGAAAACCGAAAGCCCTGTACTGGGATAATGCAGAAACAGTACTCGGTCAGAGCATCACGAAGGCTTGCAGAAAGCCATTTCCATTTATGGTAGTGCTGCCAGCATGGAAAGAACGAATCAAAGACAGAATCGACTATACAGTCCGACTCATGGGAGCCGGGCTCTTTTCAATCACAGAAGACTGTGAGACACTCTCACAGGCATTACAGGATGCAGTATGGGACACCAAAAGCAATGAGGATGTCCGGTTGGATGATGGCAGCACAGACATTGATTCACTAGATGCTTTCGAATATTCCATTGAACGAGATATGAACAATCTGGAATTGAATCCGGTGAAAGGAGGAATATAAAACATGTTTAAACTGGAAAACAATGAAGAACTGACAGACATAAAGCTGAATGAGTTTCTATCACAGCACACTGCAGAATGCACAAACCGATATTCAAAACTGGAAAAAGCATACAGAACAGACTATCCGATCTTTCACCAGAAGGAAAAGCCGGACTGGAAACCTGACAATCGGATCGCAGTAAACTTTGCGAAATACATTGTTGACACTATGAATGGATTCTTTATTGGGAATCCGATCAAAGTCACTGCGGATGAGGAGAACATCGGAAAGTATATCGAAATGCTGGACCAGTACAATGATCAGGACGACAACAACTCTGAGCTGGCCAAAATCTGCAAGATTTACGGTAAAGGATATGAGATGTACTATGTGGATGATCAGGCCAACATTGGCATTACATACCTGACTCCGATGGAAGCTTTCATGATCTATGATGATTCGATCCTCTGCCGGCCTCGGTATTTTGCGAGACTGTATAAGGATGCCGATGGCGTGCTACACGGAAGTATATCGGATGATACTCGAGTCAGATATTTTACACAGAAAGGTAAGCTTACCTGGGATCCGGAAGATAAGATACATGGATTTGACGGTGTTCCTGCCGTTGAGTACGTTGAAAACGAGGAGCACATGGGAATCTTTGAGCCGGTTCTCAACATGATCAATGCATATAACAAAGCGATCAGTGAGAAATCGAATGACGTGGACTACTTTGCTGATGCCTACCTGAAAGTACTCGGAGCGATTGTGGATGAGGAATCAATCAAGGATATCAGAGATAACAGGATCATTAATTTTCCGGGAGCATTGAAGGATATTCTTCCGGAAGTTGATTTTTTGCAGAAACCTGATGGAGATGCCACGCAGGAACATTTGATTGACCGTTTGGAGAAGTTGATCTTTCAGATCTCAATGGTGGCGAACATCTCTGATCAGAACTTTGGCCAGACAACCGGCATCGCATTAAAGTATAAGCTGCAGGCAATGAGCAATCTGGAAAAGACAGAAGAGCGAAAGTTCACCAGTGGTATGAACCGGAGATACAAATTGATCTTCAGCAATCCGGTATCAGGGATGAAGAAAGACGACTGGTTAAAACTCCATTATTATTTCACTCCGAACTTCCCGGCGAATGTACTTGAGGAATCTGAGATTGCACAGAATATAGACGGTATTGTCTCACAAGAGACTCAGTTATCAACACTATCAATCGTGGACAGTGCACAGAATGAGATTAAGAAGATTGATCAGGAGAAGGAGAAACAGCAGAGTAGTGTGGTGGATCAGCAATTATTGGAGAGGTTGAATAATGGACAGCAAAGCGTATTGGAGCCAGAGGGAAGCGAAACAGCTTCAGAAGAACATAACGGATGAGCTGAAATACAATAAAAAGATCCAGGAGATCTATGATTACATGCTGGACAATGTCCAGAAAGAGATCAATGGCTTTTATTCCCGTTATGCATCCAAAGAGGGAGTATCCTTAAGCAAAGCGAAGAAACGTGTCAAGCAGCTGGATATCGAGGCTTACGAGCGTAAAGCAAAGAAGTATGTTGCAGAGAAAACCTTTACTCCGGAGGCAAACGAAGAAATGCGCCTTTACAATGCCACCATGAAAATCAATCGACTTGAAATGCTGAAGGCAAATATCGGACTTGAAACTGTCAGCGGATTCAACGACCTGCAGAAGTATTTTGATACTACGCTGACTGATCGGACTTTATCGGAGTTTAAACGTCAGGCAGGAATCCTAGGGAAAACGGTGCAGGATAATCAGAAACTGGCACACTCGATCGTGAATGGATCGTTTCATAATGCAAGGTTTTCTGACCGGATCTGGATGTATCAGGCACAGTTGAAAGATGAATTGGATAATCAGTTACAGATTGGATTGATTCAAGGCAGGAATCCGAGACAGCTTGCTATTCATATTTCAAAGGCGTTTGGAGCAAGGCGATCAGATGCTGAGAGATTGATGCAGACTGAACTGGCCCGAGTGCAATCAGAGGCACAGAAACAATCATTTGAGAGAAATGAATACGACCAGTATGAATTTATCGCAGAACCGACCGCCTGCCCGATCTGCAGAGCAATGGATGGCAAGATATTCGCGGTTAAAGATATGATGCCAGGGGAGAATGCAAGCCCAATTCACCCAAATTGCCGCTGCAGTTCTGCTGCCCATATGGATCGGGAAGAGTTTGATAAATGGCTGAATCATCTGAATCAAGGTGGTACTACGAAAGATTGGGAAAAATTCAGAGAAAAAAGTGTTGCAAAATCTGGTGGGAATGCTAAGATGATATCAGGAGCAATAAGTGGAGCGAGGAACCCATATGGTAAAGCGGCGGATACACATGCTAAAAAATATTATGGGCTTGTCCGGAAGATGTCTACAGATGTTTCCAGAATTTCTGAAACTACAGGTTATTCAGAAGACGAAATTCAGGCAATTAAAAATTATTTATTTATAGATGAACATAACTTAGGGGATAATGGTTTTAGGCGGTTCGATCCAGATTATATGATCGGAGAATCATGGAGGCGGCTCATAGACGGGAAACCGGAGCCGCATGATTTAACCTTAATAAATCATGAGATAATGGAGAAAAGGCTAATATCTCAGGGAATATCTCAGGATGAGGCACATATACGGACCACTGCTAAATATAATTACGATAAGGAGGCATCTGAGTTTTATGGTAAGATTAAAAAATTTAGAAAAGAGTAATATTACTGTAGAGTGTGATATTATTCCGGAAGACAGCAAACAGCTTGGCCATATCGTAGTAAATTTGGATTCTGGGGAATTGGAAAACTATTCTTTACCCGAGGGATATGAGTGGTGTAGAAACCATGTACACCATGCACAAATGGCGTTATATGAACTGGCAAAGGAAAAGAATATGCCAGATGAAAAATTACTTATGTGGTATTAATAGCATCAGTCAACTATGGCCGGTGCTATTTTTATACTCAATTTTAAGGAGATGATGATTTCTTGGTGGATAAAATAAACATATGCGGTGTGCAGTACAGCATTGAAGAATTAGACACGGTGGACAATGATCCGATGACTTTAGGGTTATGCGTTTATTCAAATGCCAAAATAATGATTAAAAAAGATCTCAGTAAAGACAGAAAAAACCAGACATTTATACACGAATTAACTCATGCTATAGCTTATGAAGCAGGGTTTGATGAACAGAATGAAGACGTTGTAAATAGATTTGGAAAGGTTTTATTTCAGGTACTAAGTGAGAACAGCTTAGCCTTTGCAGACTAAGCTGTTCCCGTGATTATTTTTCTTTTGAGACGCCTTTGAATTTGCCACCGGAAGTTTTAACATCCATAAACTTACCGGTTTTGGTATCTCTTTTTGTCCAAAGGCCGGTCTTGGAATTTAAAGACTGTGAGCGACCTTTAACAGCACCCTTACGGGCGTTGTTTTTTGGTGGGTTTTTAGCCACATTATCACCTCGCTTTCAGAAAAAGTATACTACTTTTGTAAATGATTTCAACAGAAAAGAGGAGAAATATGGAAAGACAAGATTTAATCATTTGGATATCTGATGGACAAACAATGATGTTTGAAAATGTCAGTGAGTTTGAGTGGCATACTCTGGAAGGTGGATATATCAAATTTATATATGATGGGGTATCTACTGGAAAGACAAGAAGTGCGGTCTTCTTCTTAAAAGACATTATGGGATATGCATTGAGCAATGACAAGGCGGTGATCCAATAATCTGCCACCGGATGGGCAACACTCCGGAGATAAAGGAGAGTGACGCAGGATTGATTGAAATACAGGTAGAAAAACAGGATAGTGGTTACAGAATCATAGTTGATGGCCACGCAGGAGGTAAAAGAGGTACAGACATTGTGTGTGCCGCAGTCTCCACTTTGTGCGACATGTTGATCGAGTCCCTGAAAAGCCTCACGGAGGACCACTGTAAATATCTCCTTGAGAGTGGATATTTTGAGATCAGATATGACTATATGTCATGCAGAGGACGAGTACTGATTGATGCGTTCTATCTCGGGCTCTGTCGACTAATGAATACATATCCAGAACAAGTAGAACTTGCAAATAAAGATAGAAGAATTGAATTAATGAACGTATCTAACACGCTATGAGCGTGTTTTTATTTTGTCCGAAATGACGTTAAACTACCTGCAACTGCTCTGGGCAGACGAACGGAGTGGGGGCAAGAAAGGAATAGTATGAAAAATAGAATTTATGAGACAACAAAAGAAAGATATGAAAGACCCTTAAATCTGCAGATGTTTGCAGAAGACGGTGACGGTGGCAGTACCGGAGATGGTAATGACAGTGGTGCCGGAGAAGGAGACGACAGCAACAACGAGGATGATAAGGGTGGCGACCAGAAGCCTACTTTTGATGACTTTTTAAAGGACGCTGATAATCAGTCCGAGTTCGATCGGCGAGTGAATAAGGCAATAGACAAAGCAGTTAGCAATGCACAGAGGAAATGGCAGACGCTGACAGATGACAAGGTCTCTGAAGCTGAGAAGCTTGCAAAAATGACAAAAGAGGAGAAAGCTGAATACCGGGCAAGTAAGCTTGAAAAAGAGCTCGAAAGCATGAAACGGCAGAACGCTCTTACAGAGATGTCCAAAACAGCCAGAAAGATGCTCTCTGAAGAAGAGATCAGTATTCCTGATGAGTTACTTGATAAACTGGTAACAACGGACGCCGAGGAGACAAAGACGGCTGTAGACGCATTCACCAAGCTTTTCAAGGAATCAGTACAGAGTGCGGTAAAAGATGCACTCAGAGGGAATGCGCCGAAAGGTGGAACAGGTAGCAATACAGCGGTTACTAAAGACCAGATACTCGCGATCAAGGACAGAGTTGAAAGGCAGCACATGATCGCGGAACATATGGATTTATTCCAATAATTTAAAGGAGGCATGAGAACATGCACAATAAAAGAAAATTTGATTTACAGTTATTTGCAGCGCTGGAAGGTCAGACAGGTACAGCGCAGATCACAGCGAATGCAAGAGAGATTGATTTTGTAACTTCTTTCTCAAAAAATCTTCAGGCGCTGACCGATATCATGGGAATCAGCAGATTTGTCAAAAAGGCGAATGGCACGTCCCTGAATACAAAGACCGCAACCGGAACTCTGGAGAGCGGGGTTGTAGCTGAGGGTGACGAGATCCCGCTGTCTCAGTTTAAAGTGGATGAGAAGCCCATTGATACCATTACACTTGAAAAATATCGCAAAGGAGTGACTGCAGAGGCTATCGCAGAACATGGCTATGATGTAGCAGTTGCCATGACTGATGAAGAGTTCAAAACCGAGCTTCAGGATATTGTGCTGAATCGTTTTTACGATTTCATGAAGACCGGCACTCTGAAATCCACTGAGAGCACCTTCCAGATGGGAGTTGCAATGTCGATCGGCCGTGTAAAGGATAAGTTTAAAAAGATCCACAGAACCGCTACAGGCGTTGCAGTATGGGTTAATACTCTTGATCTATATAAGTATATCGGTGCGACCCCTATCACGATCCAGACCGCTTTTGGTATGGATTACGTAGAGAACTTCATGGGTGCTGATGTGATGTTTATCTCTTCCGAACTGGAGGAAGGGCAGATCATTGCAACACCAATTAATAACATGATCGGCTACTTTGTGGATCCGGGCGATTCCGAATTTGCGCAGGCAGGACTGGCATACACCACTGACCCTGAAACTGGCCTGATCGGGTTCCATACAGAGGGAAATTACAGCCGTGCGCTGTCAGAGTCCTACGCGCTTATGGGTCTGAGATTGTTTGCAGAGTATCAGGACGCAATTGCAGTGATTACTGTATCTGCCGGCACTGGTGGATCGGGGGAATAACGTCGCCTATAGCCGGACAGGCGATACCCGGATACGCAATAGTGATCGGCTAATTTAAGAAAGGAGTGAGATAATGGCGTTCACAAAGAAAACATGGGGCACGTACAAGTGGGACGATAGTAAAACAGTAGATGAAAACATAGCGGCTGCGAAAGCCGCTAAAGCCCTGATCGAAACTGCTGACATGCAGAGAATTGAGGATGGCATCGCAGAAAAAGCCGCTAAAGGTGACACCGGAGCCCGAGGTCCAGAGGGGCCAGCGGGCAAAGATGGTGCTGCCGGCATCGGCATTAAGTCCATTGCTCTAACTGTGGATGCAGATGGTAAGGTAACTGGAGGTACCATGACTAAGACGGATAACTCCACGGTGGCAATCACAGTCACTACTGCTGAGTAAGGCAGGTGAGAGTGATGCTTGAGAAAGTAAAGAGACTGCTCGGACTTAAGGATAACGAAAAAGATGATCTGCTGACCGGTATCATAGGTCTGGTCAGCGATCGTTTAAAGCTTAAGATTGGTGCTAAAAGCGTGCCCGAAGAACTTGAGTACGTTGTTGTGGAGGTCTCTGTTGCGAGGTTCAACCGTATTGGTAACGAGGGGATGAATTCCTATTCCCAGACCGAAGAGAGCATCTCTTATGGGGATATCTTCGCCGATTACGAGGATGAGATCACGGAATGGAAAGACAACAATGGTAATGGTATTGCGCGGATTGGAGGATTTAAGTTCATATGAGGTATTTAGACCGGATCACTTTCGTGCGGCTTACACCCGGTGGGTATGACCCGGAAACAGGTATGAACAAGCCACAGACAGAGATTAAGACCAGCATTGATGCCAACGTCACCGACCTCGGTACTGATCGGGCACAGGCGTTGTTTGGGGACTATACCAAGCAACGCAAAGTGATCCGGCTACTGCATCTCTACAAGGATCCGTGGAATTATGTGTATGTCGATGGCGTCAAGTACCAGTTCGCCAGCAATACAGCTCTCCGGCAAAAGCAATCACTGATTGTGGAGGAGGTTAAGTAATGAGCAAGGGGCTAGAAATCAAGGGCATCGATAAGCTGATGGCACATCTTAAAAAGTGTGCCACCCTAGAAGATGTGAAACAAGTGGTGTCTGTCAATGGGGCAGAGATGCACCAGAATGCGCAACGATTTGCGCCGGTTGATACTGGTAACCTTAAACGAAACATCCGACTTGATAAAGAGAATGCTGGCTTTACCGCCCGGGTTACGAGCGGTGCAGAATACGCACCCTATCAGGAGTACGGGACCCGGTACATGGCTGGAACGCCACATATAAGACCAGCCTATCATATCCAATCGGCCAAGTTTAAGAACGATATGCAAAGGTTGGTGAAATGATATGAAACAACCAGATCAACAGTTTTATGACGCCTGCTTCCGGTTGGCGCAAAAGCATGTACCAGAAGGTAGAGTGTACCCTAACAAGCCACTTAAGGACGTGCCATATCCGTTTGTGGAGGTTGGGGAGGCACTGCTGATACCACGAGCTACAAAAACAGCCATTCTGGGTAGTGTGTCACTGACTATGCATGTGTGGGGTAATGGTGACAACCGCATTGGGATAAGCGACATAATAAACAACCTATTAATGGATATAAAAGGGATCAGATCCACTGAATCACTTCGGTGGCTGGTCCCTTTAAATCAATGCAACATACAACTGCTGCAGGACACGAGCACCGGTACCAATTTATGGCACGGTGTACTTGATATCACTGCACAATTTTATTAAGGAGGAACAAACAATATGGAACAGGCAATTTTCGGAAAAGAGAAAATTCTTAAATTCCGCAGACTTGCGGATGCTTCTACGAACAAAGCGGCTAAGCTGGCGTTACAGATTGAGCATACGATCACATACGATACCAACTCGGATTCTCAGATGACAAAAGACGGGCCGATCAATTACGATGGGGGGCTTACAACCTCAATTGAGATTTCTGCGATCTCTACGAGAGACGAAGTCAATGAGATGCTCCGCCAGAGTGTACTTAAGAGAGAAGTACTTGAGGTTTGGGAGATTGATCTGGGCTCTGAAAAAGACGGAAAATATGCCGCTAAGTACGGACAAGGAAGATTATCCGAGTGGGAAGATCCTGCCAATGTGGAGGAAGCTGCGCAGTTTACAACAACGTTTAATGTCAACGGTGAATTACAGGACGGCGAGGTGTCTCTGACGCCGGATGAGATCGCTACGATTCAGTATGCATTTGCAGATACCGAACCGAAAACATCTGGTGGATCGGGAGAATAATTCCCCCGGCGGCTAGAACAGCGGCCATAGTGGACCGGGGAATTTTAGACAATATGATACTACGATAGGAGATATAACAATGATTGTAAAGATTAACGGGAAAGAGCACACGCTCAAATTCGGGTTAAAATTCCTTCGGGAGATTGATAAGACAATAGAGCTTACAACTCCTGGAGGAGTAAAATACGCTGACGGTTTCGGGCAGAAGTTGCCGATGGTAATCGGAGAGGATCCTGCCGAGCTATCTGAGTTTTTATACATGGCCACTGCGCATGAAGAGGACCGCCCGACGCAGGACGAGATCGACGAATACGTGGAAGACTGCGAGGATATTGATAAACTGTTTAAGGTGGTGCTCAGTGAACTAAAAAACTCGAATATTACCAAGAAGGTAACCAAGAGGACGGCGGCAGTGATGGATCTGGCGGAACAGGAAGAACAGGCGCCGGAGAAGACTCAGAAAAAACCTACCACGAAATAATTGTAAACTGCTTTCGCTATTTGCAGGTATCCACCCTACACGAGGCAGAGATCATGAGCCTTCATGAGTACAACTTACGCATGGAGGCTTTTATGCTGCGTCGAGTGGATAGAGAGTATGAAATCAGCCTGCAAGCGTGGATGAACCGTGAGGTCAAGGCACAAAGAGAAGGTCCGAGAGGGAAGGTAGAACTGGTATATAAAGATTTTAATAAGTTTTTTGATTATAAAAAACGAGTTGACGAGGTAAAACATACGGAGAACCTCAGAGCAAAAGATAGTAGATTAAGACATGTAGCAAGACGACTCGACAAACGCAGAAAGGAGGGAAGATATGGCAGAAAGTTATAGCGTACAGGCGGTTTTAAGTGCCGTAGATCAGAATTTTACGAGCACGATGAACAAGGCAAACGGGAGCATGACGAATCTACAAAAAGGTTCTACCAAGACAAAAACATCTATTGCGGACATTGCTAAAGGTGTTGGGTCATTCAAGCTAATCCAGATGGGTGCGTCTGCCGCGCGCGCGTCCCTCGATAAAGCGTTCGGGCGTATTGACACGATGGAGCAATTTGATCGTACCATGACGCGCATGACCGGGTCCAGTAGCGAGGCGAACAAAGCACTGGACCGCCTAAGTAACGCCACAACCGGTACTGCCTATGGCCTTGATGTGGCTGCTAAGTCTACACAGGATTTTGTGATCAGAGGTATGCACATTGGAGACGCTACGCGATCTGTAGAGAGCTGGATGGATGCCGTAGCATTTTATGGCAAGGGCACCAATGAACAGCTAGAGACCGTTATGGATGCACTGGGGAAAATGCGTACCAAGGGCACGGTTGAAATGGAACAGCTTAACCGTCTTTTTGACGTCGGCATCGATGCTGTCGGCATGTATGCGCAAGCTGTCGGACGTGACTCGAAGTCCGTACAAGACGACCTAAGTCACGGCAAGATTAGCGCGCAGGACTTTTTAACAACTGTTGAAAAAGCCATGATGGAGGGCACCAATGGTGTCCAGAGTGTAGCCGGCGCAGCGAAAGAGGCCGGAGCATCATGGACCGGAACTTTTGACAACATGAAGGCTGCCACTGCCAGAGGTATGCAGTCCATTATACAGGACATTGATGGCGGGCTTACCAATGGGGCACTGCCGGATATGCGTACCGGATTACTGGCCAGTGCCAAAGGGTTTGAGCAATTCTTAAAACTGATCGGAAAAGGCACCGGCACAGCAGTCAAAATAGCGGCACCCGGCATTAAACTGGTGGCGGATAACCTCGACGTAATCGGAGTTACCGCAGGTACAGCGGCGGCAGGATATGCCACCTTTAAGGGAGTTATGGCCGCACAAGATGTCTATCATAAAGCGGTTAGCTCGATTAATGCAGCAAGAACTGCGATAGATAATATCCATGCAACATATGGAGTTCTAACGCTGGCGGTCGGGAAGAATACCACTGCAGAATACGCAGAGCTTGCAGCGGTTAAAAGCAGCGCAAAAGCTAAAGCAGTAGATGCAGCGGCAACAAATGCATCTGAGAAAGCAACTTATGCAGAGACAACCGCAACTATGGCATCCAGTGGTGCTATAAGCGTAAAAACCCTCCTAGTCGGAGTGCTGACTGGTAAGATTAAACTTGCTGAGGCGGCACAAATCTTATGGAACGCCGCTCTGAAGGCAAACCCTATCGGTGTTGTAATTGGACTGGTCACTGCTTTTTTCGGCGTAGTGGCGGCGGCGACTAAGACAATCGCAAAGCATGATACACAGCTACAGAAGATTAAGAAGACCGCAACAGAAGCATCTGAGAAGACAGAAGAACTGACATCAAGCGTAGATTCCTCAAGCGAGTCTTATGATGCTAATGTAAGAGCGATCGATGCACAGGGCAAGGCAACTAAGACCCTTGTAGGAAATCTGGAAGAGTTAGCCGCAAAAGAAGATAAGAGCAAAAAAGACAAGCAGCTCATGCAACAGTATGTAGATAGCCTGAATTCTTCGGTCGATGGATTGAACCTGTCTTATAACGAGGAGCTTGATATGCTCTCTATGAGCACGGAGGCTATTAATGCGAAGGTGGACGCATACAAAGAACAGGCTGAGGCGCAAGCGTCGCAGGAACGGTATGTAGAGATGCTGAAAGAGCAGCAGGAAGTGTCTGCTCAGCTGAAAGAGACGGAAGACGCCTTGAAGGAGGCTACACAGAAGTATAATGATACGTCTGTATTTAACCTCGGCGTACACCATGAATCAAAGAAAGCAGTTGAAGAACTTCAAGAATCTAAAACATCTCTGAAACAGAAAGAAGATGAACTGTCTGAGTCCCTCAAGACACAAGAGGGAGTAATGGCTGAGAACGCTGCAAAAGCTGCAGAGTCTGCTGCTACTGCAGCAGGGGCGGTTTCTGAGGGCGTAGAGAAACAGGTTACAAGCCTAGAAGATCTCTCTGATACACAGCAGAGTGTTGTCACATCCCTGAATGAGAGTTGGCAGTCTTATGTAGATCAGGCTACAAACATGTTCGACACGCTGTCCAATGAATCGGAACTCACGGTTGCTGAAATGACCGAGAATCTGAATCAGAATCAACAGGTCATATCTGAGTGGGCGGACAATATTGCAATTCTTGCAGAACGTGGAGTTGACGAAGGCCTGTTGCAGCAGTTACGTGATGCAGGCCCAGAGTCGGCAGGAGCCGTAAAGACAATGGTGGATTCCTCAGATGCGGAATTACAGGGGTTGTCTGATGCATTTGCAAATGGTGGGCAGACGGCTACAGACGCCCTGAAAACCGCATTTGACGTGTCTGGTGTGCCAGAGTCTGCCATGAACCTCGTAACTAAGACAAGGGACTCTATGGAGGCACAGATTGCAGGCGCAGACTTCTCTTCTCTCGGCAAGGCCGTACCGGATGGCTACACAGAGGGTATTGAGGCGAATTCCGGTCAAGCGTCCGAGGCAACGGGCGGAATGGTAGAGGACGGAATTAACGCCGCGCAGAGTGCGCAGAACTCTCACTCCCCATCTGTGGTATATCATGGCTTGGGGACTGATGCAGTTGCCGGATACGTGGAAGGCGTAAAGGCTAGTGGCGGACAGATCAAGGGTGCCATGTCAGAGGCCATCCAGGGCGGACTGCAGGCGGCGGAGAAAGCAACCACAACGTCCATGACTGGTATAAGTAAGGCTACTGACACTGCATTTAAGGGCATGGCAACATCTGCGAAGTCCGGCATGACAAATGTTACCACTACTATTAATACCGGCATGACGGGCAATACCAAGGCCATTGATGCGGCGATGAAATCCAATTCTAACGCTGTCAAGTCCGGTATGACCAGCATGACAAAAGATACAGCGAATGGTGTTAAAAACCAGAACACGCAGGTTGCTAATGGCATGCGTGCGATAATGTCTTCCGCAAAGGCAGGTATGAATGGATACCAGAGTGCAATACAATCGGGCATGAGCGCATCTGTGAGGAGTGTATCAAGCGCGAAGTCACAGATGGTAGCTCAAGTAAACTCTCTGCAGAGTAGCTTTTACAGTGCGGGCGTAAATGCCAGCCGAGGACTTGCCAATGGCGTCAATGCTGGTTCAGGTTCTGCAATTGCGGCGGCTCGCAACGTAGCTAATTCGGTGGCTGCAACAATGCGGTCTGCACTGCAGATTCACAGCCCTTCTAAAGTGACTGAGAAGATTGGTGAATACACCGGAGAAGGTGCAGCGATTGGTCTACTTAACGTGATGTCGAAGGTGGACAGTGCCAGCGAAAAGCTTGCCAATGTAATGATACCCACGCCTACAATGGCTAATACACCTGCTTATGCAGGAGCCGGAGCAAGCTACAGCGGTGTCAGCGCTAACAAAGATATGCGAATTGTTGTACCAGTGTATCTGGACGGGCGAGAGATTGCAAGAGCAGAGGCGCCATATAGCGAGGCAGAAACAAATAAACGAAACAGGATTAAGAAGATGATAAAGGGAGAGCGATAAGCATGTACAAATTTACGGATCCGGGAGAGCCGGCAAGCGAAGAATACCTCCCTTCAGAAGCCGTGCTCATTGATGGAACTTGTATTGATCAGGAAATAGACGGCTACCAGACATTGACTGTGTCTGGTAGGGAACAGGTTAATATGGACTACAGTGAGCGTAAGATCGGGAACAACCTATATCTAGAGGACTACTACCAGACAAGTCGGATCATTGAAGTACAGTACCACTTGCAAGCAGACACGCCGGAAGAGTTAATACAAAAATTCGACAAACTGAATGGGCTGTTGAACTTTAAGGAGGCAAAGATACAATTTGCCGATGATCCCGGTTGCTATTATATAGGAAGTAAGACCGAAGCAGAAGCACCTCCAGTCGGGGTGCTTTCGTGCGTGTCTACATACCAGATTTACTGTCCCGATCCACATAAATATAGTGTGGCAGAGAAAGAATTCATCGCTAAGCTCAATGCATCCGGTGTATTGGAAGCTACGATCTACAACGACGGTACAGCGGCGGTCCCGATAGATTACACAATCCACAACAACCATGATAACGGTTATGTGGGTATCGTCACACCGGATACAGTCTTACAGATCGGGAGAATCGCCGAGGTGGATGAAGTACCATATCAGCAGTCCGAAAACCTAATTAATACTGACAATTTTAGCGATTGGGAGCGCGATACGAGCGCCCATCCGGAGAATCCTGTAAAAAAGACAAACGGGCAGCTAAAAATGAACACTTACAGTGGGAAAAAGATATTACAGTTGGCTGACCGCGGGGCAAAGCAAGGTGTTAATGGTGGCATGGTGTCCATGATAATCCCGCCAGATTCTGAGGGAATTATAGGTGCCAAGAATTTTTATTGTTATTTTAACCTTTGGTTTGAAACTGGTGCAGTCAAACAGGTATCCACCATGTCCGTTAATTTTTTGGACAAAAATGATGAATTGATTTTCTGCTATATGGTCGAAAAAAATCAGTTGAGCAGCAATAAGGCGCATGTAATGTTACGCGCTGGTGGTTCCCAAAAGCATAAATACTTTGACGAGCCTTTTGAGCCAAGCAATTCAGTGTATGGTAAGAATATGTTCGACTGGCAGCGAGGTAATGTCGATGTTATAAAAATGGGATCCACGGTGGGTGGTTACTTTTATGGAGTACGTAAAACAATAGATGTGCCAGATCTGGCGGATAAGGTATGCACAAAGATACAGTTATACATTGGCGGTTACGATGAATTGCCAATGGTAACCGGTTCTGCGTTCCGCTCGCTGATATTCCAAAAGCATAATGTAGAGAAATGGGAAGATATCCCGAATCGGTTTCCGGCTGGGTCCACGATCGAGGTCGATGGTCGTGCAGGAAAGGTATATACAGACGGACTCTTACGGCCGGACGATGAAGTCCGAGGATCGGACTATCCTCTGGCACCACCTGGGGAATCAAAAGTCCAGTTTTACTATTCGAATTTTAGTGATCCGGCACCGGATATCACAGCTAAGATTAGAGAGGGGTGGTTATAATGCCAAGACTAGCAGTACTAGATCATTTTGATCAAGTTTTAACATTTTTGGACAATAGATTGCCCAATGCCATGCACTACGATGAGGCGGTTTTACACACCTACTTACAGGGGTCTACATACACACTAGACCTTAAAGCATCAAGCCAGGACCCGGACAGCGAGTATCTGGTAGAGGGCAACAAAATAGCATTTGTGTATAAAAACCGAGACTACATGTGCAATATCGTAAATGTAAGCAAGGACGAAAAAACGGTCGAAGCATCGTGCCTTGGATTAGTACTGGAACTGACGAACGAGATCAGGGAACCGTATAAAGCAGATAAAGCGATGACCTTTGAGGAATATCTAAAAGAATTTGACCCGGAAAGAGTTCTGACGCTAGGCATCAACGAGGTAAGCAATAAGAGCATGATCCTTGACTGGGATGGATCCTCTGCGGTACTCGCAAGATTATATTCGATTGCCAACAGCTTTGAAGCAGAACTTGAGTTTATTACCGTACTAAATGACAACTATTCCTTGAATGAAATAACTCTGAATGTCTATCGGAAACATTCCGACAAGTATCAAGGAATGGGAGAACGAAAGACAGGACAGATACTCCGGTGGGGCAAGGAGATCGAGACGATTCGCAAGGAATCTGATATATCAGAGTTCTTTTCTGCGATTCGCCCACGTGGTAGAGACGGGCTTGACCTTACCGGATACGAGCGAACGGAGTATGACGATAACGGAGAAGTTGAGTATTATACGTCCGGTAATGTGATCTATGCTCCACAGGCCAGAGACCGATTTCCAAGTAACTCTAATAGGACTCAGGACCGTTATGCCAGCTATGACTGGGAATACGATACAGACAGTCAGGCAACGTTGTATGGTCAGGCACTTGCTCAGCTTAAAAAATATAGTGTGCCTCAAGTAACCTACGAAATCAAAGGTTATTTCGATGCCAGCATCGGTGATACCTTTTCGATCGAAGACGACGGATACACGCCTATGTTAATCCTAGAGGCTCGAGTGTCGGAGCAGGAAGAATATTTCGTCGATGAAACGCAAAATAAGACCACTTTTAGTAATGTGGTTGAGCTTCAGAGCGAGATTGATCCTTCGCTATTGGCTGCCATGCGGGATATGATGGAACGCAATAAGGTGTTTCTGTGCTCCATTTCTTCGGATAATGGGACACAGTTTCACAATGGCGCTGGATCCACCACATTAACTGCGCAGGTCCGTGATGGGCGGTTAGATGCATCGGAAAAATTCACTTATCAGTGGTTTCGCAATGGTAGTTTAATAGGTAATGATCGCAGCATAACAGTAACCGCTGCACTCGCAACGCCTAAAGCCGTATACAGATTTGCAGTGTTTAACAGTAGCAACGAGCAGATCGGAGAGGCTGAGGCCACATTGGTGAATGTCGATGACGGTCAGGACGGCGATGTAGGGCCAGAAGGACCCGAAGGGCCAGCCGGCATAGATGGACAGACAACATATCTACATATCGCCTATGCGAACAGCGCAGATGGTAAAACTAACTTCAGTATCACTGACAGCACAGACAGATATTACATGGGACAATATACCGATCTTATCCAGGGTGCTAGCCAAGATCCGACGAAATATAAGTGGGCTAAGTTTAGAGGTGCAGACGGGCAAAACGGAGTATCTGGAGATAACGCTCTTACGGGTAATTTAACGCTTAGTCCGATTGTATTACCTGCAAACTCGGATGGTAGTGTAAGCGATTACAGCGAAGCAGTAGGAGATTTTGAGGTATATAATGGAACCGAAAAAGTAATCTCTGATATTGCATACGGTGTTGTGTCCAGCAATAATGTAACTGTTACTATTAGCAGCGTGACGGGTGCGTACAGCATTACAGCAATGCCGGATACAGCGGACTATGGCACTGCGATATTACAAGCAATCTATAAAGATATTATTATACAGAGATCGTTAAGCGTCGTTAAAACGAAGCAAGGGCAGTCTGGCGTAATTGTTTCCGATACCGCTCCTACAGACCCAGAAGCAGGGCAGCTATGGCAAGATACAAGTACTGGTGGAAACGGGGTAATCAAAAAGTACAACGGGACAGCGTGGGAGATATGGTTGATACAAGCCGAAAATCTCAACGTGCAAAACTTATCTGCCATATCATCTGTTATGGGCACGATTACCAATCCGTATCATACAGAAACTGAGTCAGAGTGGGGCGAGGAGGCTATGGACGGCCAAGTCTCCATTTATGGTGGCGGCATCAAAAACGAGTACACACGAGCCGGAGACGGATATAAGGGAGCATGGTGGTTGTATCCAGACAGATACACAACAATGCTTAAGGATGCGCAAAATAACATGAAAATGTACACGGAGCTGTCCTATGAAGGAATATCTTCCTTTGACGCCACTAAAGGTGAGATAGTATTCATTGGATTCGACGAATTATACCGACTCAAAAAGTTGAAACCTATATGGAAATTCTTCAATATGGGGTACCAAAAAAACAATTCCTCCACTGTAATTCGAGATGGGGATGTTGTATCCCTACAAGGGTATTGGAATTTTAGTGTTGCGGCGCCATTGAATAATACCTCTATGAATGAACGAATACCGGAAGGATTCCGACCGACACAGCAGACCGTGTTTTTAAGATTAGTCAGTAAGCAGAATACGAAGGTTATGGATATTAAGATAAGACCATCCGGCAACGACGAGGCAGGTGTTGTTATCGTGGAGAATCAGGTTAGTATTCCAGCGAATGAAGATTTTTGGATGAATGCGGCTTGGATAACTGCCGATCCATATCCGGAATAATGGAAGGAGGTGATGTTTAATGATTAGAATTACTGGAATATCGTTTGATTATGACACTGGAAGTTATGATGCAAAATCATATGGGATTACATTTGATGATTCAGACCCTGAAAAAAGTGATTATGTTAATGGGCGTTTTACTCTCGATAAATCTGAAATTGATATTGATGAGATTATCAAAAATGTACAGAAAAAAATAAGTTCTCTAGTCCAGTCCGAATAGGCTGGGCTATTTTAATGCTTAAAATTGGAGGTATAGAGATGTGACAGACATCCTAAAACAGTCTTACTTTATAGTTTTGCCCATTGTGCTGGGATATATTGTATGGCTGCTAAAACAGCAAAAGCGAGACAGAGATGCAAACTCTACGGGTACCATGCTCCTTTTAAGGGTGCAGCTCATCGAGTACCACGACAAGTACATGCAACTCGGGTACATACCCAGTTACGTGTATCAAAATTACTATGAAATGTATATTGCCTACCATGCTTTAGGCGGTAATGGTATGGCAACAAGGATGTGGCAGGAGATACAGACTCTACCTGTCAGGAAGGATGGAAAACATGAAGAATAGAAATCTGAAACAATGGTTACAAAAAGCAGGGATCCGAGCAATCAAGACAATGGCGCAGGCGGCAATCGCCGGCATTGGAGCGGCTGCAGCACTTGGGGAAGTAGACTGGCGGTATGTTGTGTCTGCATCGGTATTAGCCGGTGTATTGTCCTTACTGACCAGTACAGCAGGTATTCCTGAAGTACCCGAAAATACAGAAGAAACGGAGGAACCGCAGGATAAGGAGGAGACAATATAATGCAAATAAACAAACTGTTAACAAAGATAAACCTTAAACGAGCTGGGAACACCGGCAGAATCAAATACATTGTAATCCATTATGTGGGCGCTACAGGTGGAGCCAAAGCCAATTGTCAGTACTATGCAAGCCAGTATGTGGGAGCATCCGCACACTACTTTGTAGGATTTTCCGGAGAAGTGTGGCAGTCTGTAGAAGACAAGGACATCGCATGGCATTGCGGAGCCAAGCATTACAAGCATCCAGAGTGTCGCAATGCTAACTCTATCGGTATTGAGTTGTGCGTCCGCAATAAGGGCAGTAAAGCTGATACAAGCCGAGACTGGTATTTTGAGGATGCCACAGTTGCAAGTGCTATCC
>ENA-UOOI01000773-UOOI01000773.1-fermentation-metagenome-genome-assembly--contig:-NODE-773-length-38366-cov-66.845815_pt1 | contig 38366 bp, 39 predicted proteins | sample MGYA00245779_ERZ724027 | MGnify/ENA primary metagenome ERZ724027 (study PRJEB28704, sample SAMN03018318) | fermentation metagenome | biome: anthropogenic terrestrial biome; feature: soil; material...
GCGCTTCGCGCTCCTCCCCCGCCCCCTCCCGGGGGCGAGGGCAGTCATGGCGATAGCCCGTGGGAAGCCGTGCCCGGGGAGCGGCGCTGACGCCGGTTTCCCGGGAGAAAGGGAGAGTGGGCCCGAATCCGGTTCTTCCCCGGGATCTCCCCGGTCTCTGCCTCGTGTCTTCAGCGTCCAGACTCAATTCCTACAGATTGCCATCCGCCTGTAACCCCCTCCGGGGGGTGGGGCAGTACGTGGGGATACCGGGGACAAGCTGTCTCCCGGGAGGCAACCCCCCGGATAGTGTGAAAAAGATCAATACTTCTCCTCCGTTGAGAGTGCCGGTAATTGAGAATCGATGCACTAGGCAGGTAAAAATAGGTTGCCTCTCTCCCGGGTCACAACGTGCCTTTGGTGCTCGGCACGTCGCTGATCGAGGGGTCGATCGCCACGGCCGCCCGTAGCGCCCGGGCGAACGCCTTGAACGCCGCCTCACAGATGTGGTGGTCGTTCCTGCCTGTCACCGCGATGTGCGCGGTGAGCCCGGCGTTGGTGCAGAGGCTGTAGAAGAAGTGCTCGATGAGGTCGCCGGGGATGCCGCCCGGTCCCGCCGGCGAGAAGGCCCCCTCGAAGACGAGGTATCCCCGGCCGCCCACATCGAGCGCCACCCGGGCGAGCGCCTCGTCCATCGGGACAGCGGCGTCGGCGAACCGGGTGATCCCTCTCCCATCGCCGACCGCCTCCGCAAGGGCCGTCCCGAGGACGATACCGATATCCTCGATGGTGTGGTGGGCGTCCACCGCGATGTCGCCGGCCGCCCGGACGGTGAGGTCCATACGGCCGTGCCGGGCAAACGACGTGAGCATGTGGTCGAAGAACGGTATCCCGGTCACGATGGTCCCGGCCCCGGTGCCGTCGATGTCGAGGGAGAGGCTGATATCGGTCTCCCTTGTTGTGCGATGAACCTCACTCGTCCGCATGCGCCGCCTCCAGGACCTCTGAGAGTCGCACCTTCCCGGCGTAAAGAGCCGATCCGAGAACTGCCCCGGTCGCCCCGGCTTCCCGGAGCGCCCTGACATCTTCGGCGCTCGATATACCCCCGGATATAACGACCGGGATCTTCACCCGGCGGAGGAGATCCGTCACCGGAGTAAGTGCGATCCCCTGCTGGAGTCCCTCAACGTCCACATTCGTGTAGAGGAGCGAGCCTGCGCCGAGGCTCTCGAACCGCTCTGCCCAGGAGAGGTAACCCCCTGCCGGGCGCTCCCACCCCTCGATCATCACCTCACCTCCCCGGGCATCGATCCCCGCCATGACCCGCCCGCTCCCGAACTCGTCGGCAAGCGTCCGGATAGTCTCCGGTTCCCGGACGGCCAGGGTCGAGAGGATCACCCGGTCGACGCCGGTATCGAGCCACCCTGCAGCGTCCTCGACGCTCCTGATACCGCCGCCAAGTTCGACAAAAGCGCTGGTCTCGCGTGTGAAGGCCCGGATCAGGTCGGCGTTCTTCTGCGCCCGGCCAAACGCCCCATCGAGGTTGACGATGTGGATGCCGTCCGCTCCCTCATCGAGCCACCGGCGCGCCCAGGCGGCCGGGTCCCCGTAGACCGTCGCCGCCTCCGGCCGCCCCTGCACGAGCTGCACGCACCGCCCGTCCAGGATATCGACTGCAGGATAGATCTCCATGCTCTTCAGCGTATGATCCGTTCGATAGGCATGACTAATATGTCTTTTGCGCCGGCCCGCTTTAACTGGTTGATCAACTGGTAGACCCGCTCCTCCTTCACGACAGCGTGAACGGCGACCAGGTTCTCGTCTGATGCCACGTCCATAACTGTCGGGCCGGAGAGGCCTGGCAGCACCTCTCTCACGTCTGCAAGAGCGCTCCGGTGGACGTTCATCATCAGGTAACACTGTCCCTTCGCCCGGATGACGCTCTCGAGGGCAAGGATGATCTCGTCGATCTTCTCCCTCTTCGCCACAAGAGCGTCAGGGTTCGCCACCAGGACCGTCGTCGAGGTGAGAACCTCGTCGATGACCCGGAGATGGTTCGTCCGCAGCGTCGTCCCCGAGGACGAGAGGTCGACGATGGCGTCGGCGATACCGAGGTGCGGCGTCGCTTCGCACGCCCCTCCCACAGTCACGACCGTCACGGTGACACCGTGCTCCGCAAAGAACGAGCGGGTGATCGCCGGGAACTCAGTCGCCACCTTGGCCCCGTCGAGGTCGGTGACCGCCTTGATATCGGCCTCCTCCGGCACAGCGACGACGAGCGTCGCCTTACCGAGCTGCAGGTCCAGAACCTGCTCGACCGCCGAGCCCCGCTCCATGACCATATCCCTCCCGGTAATGCCGAGGTCGGCAACGCCGCTCGCCACATACTCCGGTATATCGATCGGGCGGGCGAAGAGTATCTCCACGTTCGGGTCATGAGTCCGGGTGATGAGCCTCCGCTCTCCGCCGTCGACCAGGTGGAGGCCGCTTCTCTCGATCAACTCGTTGACGGGCTGGGCGATCCTGCCTTTATTCGGGATGGCAAGACGGACGAGCCCGGGTCCGTGCTGCCGGGATGATGGTTTGCTCATAGACTACGACAACTCCGAACCGGGAAGATCAGAAGGTGGAGAGTTCTCCCCGGATGACCTTCTCGGTGATGGTGGTGGTCTTCTCCAGCCACCCGTCGATGATCGCCTCGACATCGGGTTTGACCGATTTCATGTCCACGCCCGGCTTCGTGAGGATCTGGGCGCTTGCTACATGGGGCTCATCGATCGGGTAGCCGATCTGGGAGAGGATGCGGACGTACATCTCCTCGATGCCGTCGACCTCCGCGACACAGTCCTGTGCTATCTGCGTCGCGAGGAGGTTGTAGATCTTTCCTATGTGGTTGATCGGGTTCTTGCCGCTCGTCGCCTCCATGCTCATGGGGCGGTTCGGGGTGATCAGCCCGTTCGCACGGTTGCCGCGACCGACGGACCCGTCGTCACCCATCTCGGCCGAGGTGCCCGAGACCGTCAGGAAGACGCTGCCCGCCTCGAGGTCGTCGGCGGTGTTGATGGCAACGTTGATCTTCCTGGTCGTGAACTGCTTTGCGACGAGAGTTATCTGCTCTGCCAGAACGTTCTTCTGCTCGACGTACTCAGCGATGCCCGAGCAGTAGCGGTCCACAAACGCCATGGCGACAGTGAGGGTAACGGCGTCGCCGTCACGCATGCACATAATCTTGCAGTCCTGACCGATGACGGGATACTTCGGGCGGAGTGTATCATCGATGAACGCGGCAACGCCCCTGACGATACTCTCTGCCTCACTGAACGGCGCGTGCCCGACACCGAACGAGGTGTCGTTCGCCCGTGGAACCTTCCCCTCACAGGACCGGAAGACGTCCTGCAGATCGGTCGACCCGTTCCCCATCCGGCAGTCGACGATGACGTCGCGCTCCATGTTGATGAGGGGGAGGATCTTCCTGATGTAATCCCGTGCCGCCTCGACGGCGATCGCGTCTGCGGGGATGTTCACGCCGTTGAAGGTCTTCGTGGCCCGGCCCGATATGAGGAAGTAGATCGGCTTTGTGATCCGGCCGCCGCCGAACTTCGGGATCGACTCCCCGGCCACGACCTCGCCCTGGTCGGTGTTGTGGTGCAGGACGCTGCCGCACTCCTCCAGGTATGACCTGCTGAGCGCCCGGCTTATCGACTCCGCGATACCGTCCGCCAGGCTGTCCGGGTGCCCGAGACACTTGCGCTCCACCAGTTCTATCCGCTGCTTCTCGATCGGGATCTGGTCAAGCCCTTCTACGCTGATGTTCCTGGTCATCAAATCCACCGTAGTTCTAAAGTATGATTAAAGAAATGATTGCAACTCATATAACCATTTCTAACCGTCACTCCGGATACGGATGTCGGAACGGATGCCGATTTTGCAGTTGCCATCCCTGAAGATGCGCACCATGCCCCCACTCTCGGAGACCGTGATGCCGATGGCCGGGATCTCGTGTGTAATAGACGCAGTTGCGCGATGCCTTCCCCCGAGACCGCTCGGAAGGGCGATGCCCCGCCCGGTGACGTCCAGGTAGCGCCCCGCCGACCGCACCTCGCCGGTCTTGTCGATGACGAAGACGCCGTCGAGCTGGGCGAACTCTTTGACGCTCTCCCAGTTGTCCTTGTTCTTGATGTCCCGCAGCGCGGCAGGCTGCCCCTGGTAGGGGTTGAGGATCGCCTGGTGGGAGTGTTTGAAGACCTCTTCCGGGTCTCCGATGATAAAGGCGGTCCCGATGGCCCTTCCTTCCCTCCCTTCAACCGCGATCTCGAGGGCGAGCGTCAGGGCCGCGTGGAGCACCTCACGGGGGACGATGTCGGAGAAGTCCTTGAGGTTGATGAAGTTCTTCCCCTCCTCGATATCGTATATGATGACCGCGTAGGGAAAGACACCGACGACGAGGCCGTTCTCCAGGTTCCGCCGGAGGTAGAGGTGGACTGCGGCATCCAGCATATGCCGCTCGCTCACCTCCAGGATGTCGTGCATGGTGAGGTCCTTTAAGACATCGAGCTGCAGTTCCTGCACCCGTATGATCGGGACGTCGGGCGTGCCCGGGGGGACCGGGGTCGGATCGACGAACGAGACGACTGCCCGTGCGCCGATCTTTGCCGCCACCTCGCAGGCGGTAGCAAGCATCAGGTCGCCGTTCATAGCATACTCCGGATCAGTCCCGGTATCTCTGAGGGCCGGGAGGCGACCGGGATCCCGAGGGCAGCAAGGCGCCGCACCTTGGAGCGTGCGTCGCCCTCGCCGCCCTCGATGATCGCCCCTGCGTGACCCATCCGCTTCTCGGGCGGGGCACTTACGCCGGCGATGTAGGAGACGACCGGGAGGCTGGTCGACCGGACCCCCTCTTCTTCGAGGTTGCCCCCCACCTCACCGATGACGACGACAGCCTTCGTCTGCGGGTCATCCTCGAACCGCGCGAGCACATCCACGAACGTCTGGCCGATCACCGGGTCGCCGCCGATACCGACGACCGTGCTCTGGCCGATGCCGGCACGGGTGAGTTCGTCGACAACCTCGTAGGTGAGGGTGCCGCTCCGGGAGACGACGCCGACGTTCCCCCGGGTGGCGAGGTGGGCCGGCATGATACCGAGTTTGCACTCCCCCGGCGAGAGGAGCCCCGGACAGTTCGGGCCAATGACCGTGCAGTCGTGGAGTTTCGCGTAGGCGACTGCCGACATGACGTCATGGACCGGTATATGTTCGGTGATGACGACGGCGAGATCGATCCCGGCATGCGCCGCCTCCATGACCGAGTCGCACGCGTGCGCGGCCGGGACGAAGACGACGCTCGCGGTCGCGTCATGCTCCCGGAGCGCCTCCCGCACCGTATTGTAGACCGGGACGCCGTGGACTTCCTGTCCGCCTTTGCCGGGCGCAACCCCGGCGACGACGCCCCGGCCGCCGACCTCGCGCGCGTAGTCGTTCATCAGTTCAGTGTGGAACCTGCCCTGCCTGCCGGTTATGTTCTGGACGATCACTCCGAGGTTTCTGTCCCCGTAGATCATAGTGCGACCTCCATAGCCGCCCTGACGGCCGCATCCATGCTCTCGAGCATACGGTAGCCGTGTTCGGCGAGAAGCCGCCGCCCTTCCTCCTCGTTCGTCCCGGCCATCCGGACGATGACCGTCGGTGCGACACCGGCGGCGATGATCCCCTTTGCCACCTCGTCGCACCGGGTGATGCCCCCGAGGAGGTTGACCACGATCACCTCTACCTCGGGCATGCTTGCGACGAGCCGGACGGCGTGGACCACGCGTTCCTGGTCGGCGCCGCCGCCGACGTCGAGGAAGTTCGCCGCCCTTCCTTTGTAGTACTCGATGAGATCGAGCGTTGACATCGTGAGCCCGGCGCCGTTCCCGATGACGCCGATGCTCCCGTCTAACTCGACGTAGGAGAAGCCGTGCTTCTCGGCCTCACGCTCGCGCTCCGAGAGGTCGCGGTTGACCGCTATCCCCTGGCGAGCGAGGGCGTTATCGTCGACGATGAGCTTCGCGTCCGCCGCATAGACCCCCTGCGGCGTCGTCACGAGCGGGTTTATCTCCGCGAGCATGGCGTCCTTCTCCTGGAATACGCGGTAGAGGCTGTTGATCACGGGGCCGAGTTCCTTCGGGGCGCCGCCGAGGAGTTCCCGCATGAGGAACGGCGGGATGTCCCGGAGGAGCGGTGATACGACGACCCTCCTCACGGCGGACTCGTCGGCCAACGCCGCGTTCTCGATCTCCACACCGCCGGCATCGGCAAAGAGGATCACCGGCTGCCTGCTCGACCGGTCGACGGCGATGCTGACGTAGTACTCGTGCTCGATCGCCAGACGTTCCTCGACGAGGATCTCCCTGACCGGGACCCCCTTGATCTCCCGGGAGAAGAGGTCCCGGGCGGTCCGGACTGCCGTCGCGTCATCGGCGAAGAGGACGCCGCCGGCCTTCCCCCGGCCGCCGACGTCCACCTGCGCCTTCAGCACCACGGCATCGCCGAGTTCCGGCAGGTGCGCCGTAACCTCTTCCGGTGCCCGTACAAGAACTCCCTTCGGGACCGGAATGCCGTACTTCGAAAAGATCTCTTTTGCTTCGTATTCCAGTAGTTTCATAGATTACACGCTCGTTCTCCGAGTTCGAATCCCCGTTTCAGTGCCCTGAGGTTCAGATCCTCAGTGCCTCTGGGCACGCTGTCGAGCACCGCACGCTCGATCGCCTCCCTGCTCACGATCCCGGTTGCGGCCACGAGGGCGCCGATCATGACGATGTTTGCCACGATCTCCCGGCCGAGGTTCTCTTTTGCCTCCGCCGTCGCCGGGACCTCGTGGTGACGGCAGGCCGGGCGGGACCGGACCAGGTCCGCATCAAGGACCATGACTGCGTCCGGTCGGGCCCTGACCCCGTACTTCTCAAACCCCTGCTGGGACATGATGACGTAGATGTCGGGGTCGGCCACCTCGGGGTAGAGGATCGGCGCATCGTCGATCACCACCTGCCCCATCGAGGCCCCGCCCCGGGCCTCCGGGCCATAGACCTGCGTCTGGACGGCGTATTTGTCGTCGTAGAGCGCCGCCGCCCGCCCGAGGATGACCGCGGAGAGGATGATCCCCTGTCCGCCGTAGCCCGAGAACCTGACTTCGTGCCTCATTGCTTCACCCCCATCGCCGGCCGGTTCCGCCGGACCAGTTCCCCGACGGTGAAGGTGCCCTCCGGGATCGGCCTTCCTTCCCTCGCCAGACGGTCGCGCTTCTCGACAAGCATCGCGTGGCTCCGGAGGTGCTCGATCATGGCCGGGACGCTCCGGAGTTTGTTGTGGCGGCCGTAGTTCGTCGGGCACTGGGTCCGCACTTCGATGAAGGCGAGCCCCGGCGTCTGCATTCCGGTCGTGACGGCCCTGGTGAGTTCCTTGACGTGGTAGGACGTCCAGCGGGCGACGTAGTTTGCGCCCGCGGCAACGGCGAGTTCCGCGAGGTCGAAGGCCGGTTCGCTCGCCCCGTAAGGCGTCGTCGTCGATATGGCCCCAAGCGGGGTGGTCGGGCTCCCCTGCCCGCCGGTCATGCCGTAGATCTGGTTGTTCATGCAGACGACGGTCATGTCCACGTTCCGGCGGCAGGCGTGAATGAAGTGGTTCCCGCCGATGGCGGCAAGGTCACCGTCGCCCGTGAAGACGACGACGTTTAGGTCCGGCTTTGCCATCTTCACCCCGGTGGCGAACGCGAGCGCACGCCCGTGGGTGGTGTGGAGCGAGTCAGCGAGGATGTAGCCGGGGGCGCGGGAGGAGCACCCTATACCGGATATGAAGGCCGTCTCGCTCCGCTCCCAGCCCATCTCCTCCACCGCCGCGAGGGTGCAGTTGAGGACCGTCCCGTTACCGCACCCGGTGCAGTATATGTGGGGCAGGCGGTCCTCACGGAACCAGTCGGGCGCGATCATCGGTGCGCCTCCAGGGCCCGCACGAGTTCGGCAGGGGTGTGGAGTTCTCCCCCGATCTTTTCGAGGGGGATGACCGGCTGGTCGACGTGGCGCTGGACCTCCCGCACCATCTGGCCCATGTTCAGTTCCGGCATCAGGAAGACCTTCGCGTTGCCGAATTCCTGCAGGGCAAACTCCGGGAACGGCCAGACGACCCGAAGGCGCAGGTGCCCGATCGAGTCGTCGGGGCGGTCGCGCATAACCTGCTCGACCGTCCGGGACGGCGGGCCGTAGGTGACGAAGACCGTCTCGGCGTCGGGGTTTGTGACCTCGTAATCGGCGATATCACGGCGTGCCGACTCGACCTTGGCGACCAGCCGCCGCACCAGCCGGTCGTGCGCACCGGGGTCGGTCGTGTCCGGGTAGCCCCGCTCGTCATGGGTGAGGCCGGTCACGTGGACCGACCGGCCCAGGCCAAAGGGCGCGAAACCCGGAACACCGTCGTTGCCAGCCTCGAAAGGAAGGCATCCTTCTGCGAGCGGCCGGCGGGAGGTGACATCGACCGCGTCCGGGATGGTCACCCGCTCTCGCATGTGGCCGACGATCTCATCGGCCATCAGGAACGTGGGAACCCTGAACCGGTCCGCAAGGTCGAACGCCTTCACCGTCAGGTCGAACATCTCCTGGACGGAGTTCGGGGTGAGCGCGATGATGCTGTAGTCGCCATGCGACCCGAACCGGCACTGGAGCATGTCGCCCTGCGCCGCCCGCGTCGGCTGGCCGGTGCTCGGGCCGCCCCGCTGGACGTTGACGATGACGCACGGCGTCTCGGTCATGGCCGCATAGCCGATGTTCTCCATCATCAGCGAGAACCCCGGGCCGCTTGTCGCGGTCATGGCCCGGGCTCCAGTCCAGGCGGCGCCTATCACCGCGGCGATGCTCGCGAGTTCGTCTTCCATGGATATGAAGACCCCTCCCATCTTCGGGAGTCTCCGGGCCATGGTCTCGGCGATCTCGGTCGACGGCGTGATCGGGTAGCCGCCGAAGAACCGACACCCGGCGGCGAGCGCGCCCTCTGCACAGGCGGCGTTTCCTTGCATAAACTCAACTCTGCTCAAAACTCCACCTCCACCCGATGAGGCTCAAACGGCCTCTCCTCGACCCAGGCGATCGCCTGGTCGGGGCAGATCATGTGGCAGACCCCGCAGAGCATCCGCCCATAGAGGGCTTGCAGCCTGCAGTTCGTGCACCGTTCGGGGCGGTCGAGGACCGGGGAGACGACCCCCCGGCTGTTGAGTTCCGTCCCTTCCCGAAATATCCCATAGGGGCAGACCAGCACGCAGAGGTTGCACCCTTTGCAGCGGCTTTCATCGATGACGAGTTTCATGAGACGGTATCCTATCAGATATTGAATCGCTGGTAAAATTGTGTTTTCGCTTTCTCGCGTACGGCGCAGAAGAGATCGCCGCCGTGGGCGTCGATACCGACTGTAAGGGGCAGGTGATCGGCCTCGATAACCCATACCGCCTCGGCCATGCCCAGGTCTTCGAAATAAACGCCTTTAAGGTCCATGCGGGCGGCGGCGAGGGCGGCGCACCCACCCGTGAGCGCGAGGTAGACGGCGCGCCCCCGGAGTTGCTCGACCACCCCGGCCCCCATCCCGCCTTTGCCGATGAGAGCGCGAACGCCCGCATCGATGAGGAAGCCCGTGAGCGTGTTCATCCGGGCGGATGTGGTGGGCCCGGCAACGACGAGCCGGCCTCCCTGCACCACAGGGCCGCAGTGGTAAACCACGGCGCCCTTCGGGTCGAAGGGGATGCCTTCGGCGATCATCCGGAGGTGGGCCTCATCCCGGGCGGTGTAGATCGTCCCGGAGAGGGTCACCCGGTCGCCCGCCCGGAGGTCGAGCACCTCGTCGCCGAGCGGCGTCGTGAGATCGATCATCGTTCCACCTCCACGGTCGCCCGGCGGCAGGCCCAGCACTGCACGTTCACCGCCACCGGGAGGGAGGCGGTGTGGCAGTCGGCCCGCTTCACCTTCACCGCGAGCGCCGTCGTGTCGCCACCAAGACCCATCGGCCCGATACCGAGGGCGTTCGTCGCGTCGCAGAGTTCCTGCTCGTAGTCGTCCATAGTGTCGACCGGGAGGAGCAGGGCTTCCTTTGCAAGCGCAGCCACCCCATCGAATGTCCCGCCGATACCGACGCCGAGTATCACGGGAGGGCAGGGTCTCCCGCCCGCAATGAGCATCGTCTCGGCGACGAACTTCGGGATATCCGCCGCCTGCGAGGGGAGGAGCATCCCGATCCTTGAAGCGTTCTCGGAACCTGCGCCTTTCGGGAGCACCGTTATCGTGAGCCGGTCCCCGGGCGTCACATGGACGGCGGGCATACCGACTCCGGTGTTGTCCCCGGTGTTCTTCCGGGTGAGCGGGTCGACGACGTTGGGGCGGAGCGGGATTGTGGCCGTCGCGCGACGCACCCCCTCCCGCACTCCCTCTATGAGGGAGTGCGTGTACGGGATATCGGGGGGCAGGGTGAGGTAGACCACCGGCACGCCGGTATCCTGGCAGATCGGCACCTCCCGCTCTTCTGCGAGCGCTATGTTCTCCAGTATGTTGGCGAGTTCGCATCGTGCGATCTCATCCCGCTCGGCCGCCGCCGCCCTCCTGAGCGCCGCGAGCACGTCGGGAGGCAGCCGGATCTCGGCCTCTGCAAGAGCTCTCTCTGTGGCGTCTGCCAGTGCGCCGGGAAGCCCCGTATCTGCCGAATTAACCATCATTTATACTGGTGGGAAGGGACTATAAAAATCTATATTCCCGCAGGTACTGGATCTGGCGTCTGCGGGCCGCTCCTCGGAAAAAGGATGGGACGGAATGCGAGTTTACGCTGCCGTTACCCGTTCTTCGACGATCTTTGCGGGAGTCGGGATCTTGTAGATGCCGCGCCGGAGGGAGACCTTGGCCTTCTCGACATACTGGGGGGTCGTCCAGACGGAGAAGACCTTCTGACCGCTCTGGACCCGTGCCGCGGTGCCGACAGCCTTCCCGAAGGCAAGGCGCATACCTTCCGAGACACGGTCTGCTCCTGCGCCGGTCGCCTGCTTGTTCTCACGGAGAACGTGGTGCGGGAAGGTCCGGATCTTCAGGTGGTAGTTTGCCCTCCCGACCTCCTTCATGAGCTGCCGGTTGATGCCGATACGGGCGGCCTCAAGGGCCGTGTGGCGTATCTGGCAGGTCTCCTCGACGACGATGGAGAGTTCGACCGGGAAGTCCTGGCTGAGGTTGCCCATATCAAACTGCACGATCTTGCTGCCCGGCACGCCGCCCATGTATTCTCTGCGCGTATATGCTTTCTTTGCGAGGTTCCTGTACATCTTCGCTGGTTTTCGTACCATCTCTAAAAACTCCTGCCGATCTATGAGTGCTTTATAAAATGGAGATTTCTTCTAATAAAACTTACTGGGCGTTTTCAGCCTCGTTGATCATCTCAAGCACCCCCCGCCGGACATCCGCGAACCCGGCGCTGGTGCGGTCACGCGGTCGGGCCCAGGGGATCTTGATGACCTCCCGGACCGACCCCGGTCGCGAGGAGAGGACGACGATCCGGTCGGCGAGGTAGACCGCCTCGTCGACGCTGTGGGTGACAAAGATGATCGTCTTCTTCGTCTGTTTCCAGAGGCAGAGGAGCTCTTTCTGCATCCGGTTCCGGGTCTGGGCGTCCAGCGCCCCGAACGGCTCGTCCATGAGGAGGACGTCGGGGTCGTTTGCGAGCGCTCGTGCGATCGCTACCCGCTGTCGCATACCGCCGGAGAGTTCGAAGGGGTAGGCGTCCCGGAACCGGGAGAGGCCGACCATCTCAAGGTAACGATCCGCCGTCTGCCGGCGCTCCTCCTTTGCGACGCCCTTCATCTCGAGGCCGAAGGCGATGTTGTCGATCACCGTCCGCCAGGGGAAGAGGGAGTACTCCTGAAAGACCATCCCCCGCTTCGGGTCCGGGCCGGTGACAACGTGGCCGTCTATGGTCACGCTCCCCGTAGTCGGGGTCTCAAGCCCGGCGATGATCCGGAGAAGCGTCGTCTTCCCGCATCCCGACGGCCCGACCAGGCAGATGAACTCCTCGTCCCTGATCTCGAGGTTGACGCCCTCGAGCGCCGGTGTTACGGTGCCGCCTTCCTTCGAGAAGGACTTCCCGACGTTATTTATCTTAACGCCGCTCATTCTAGGCCACCTCCCCTGCATGCCACCGCAGGAGCCGCCGGTCCACGTAGTTCCTGAAGATCCGGTCGATGAAGAGGCCCAGGAACCCGAGGATCAGCATGTATACGAGGACGTTTGCCATCGCGTAGTGGTAGTAGTTCTGCCAGAGCGAGTAACCGAGGCCTATGTCGCTCACCCCGAACATCTCGGCGGCCACAAGGCACATCCACCCGACGCCCATTGATATCCGGATCCCGGATGCTATCGATGGGATCGCCGACGGGAGAGCGACATGGCGGATCAACTCAAACGGTGTGTCGCACCCGAGCACCTTGCCTGCCTCGACGAAGATCTTCGGCACGCTCCGGAACCCGGCGTAGGTGCCGATCAGGATCGGGAAGAACGCCCCGATGAAGATGACGAATCCGGCTGCCTGCGGGGTGAGCCCGAACCATATGATCGCGAACGGGATCCAGGCGAGCGGGGGGATGGGCCGGAGGACCTCGATGATCGGGTCGATGACGGCATCGGCGATCCGGAACCAGCCCATGGCGATCCCGATCGGGACGCCGAGAAGAAGCGCAGCCCCTATGCCGATGGTAAAGTGTTCGAGACTGATCATGAGGTCAGCAAGGAGTCTTCCAGATCCCAGGAGGTTGACGAACGCGGCGGCGGTATCGGTGAAACTCGGCAGGATGAACGGGTCGGCGACGATCAGGTCGGCTACTGCCTGCCAGATGACTGCCGCTGCCGCAAGCGACGCTATCCCGAGGAGTCTCTTCTGTTGCTCTCTATTCACTCGTAGGTTCATGGTATTTCTGTTCCGCTTGTTTGGTGATGGGGGCCGCCCTGAGATGCCGGCCGGTATGGGGTATGGTGAATGCTCTTTATTTCATCGGTTTTCCTCTAAAATATTCTTTTCCGGGAGGAGAAAAAGGGGGGCCGGGTCAGGCCCGGGCTTTCTCGTAGAACGAGAGGTCGAAGATGTCGTCTTTGGTGAGGTGTTTGTTGATATACCCGAGTTCATACTGGATCCGGGCGTAGTCCTCAACCGAGCCGACGATGAGGTTCGGGTCCGCGGTCCAGGTGCCGTCCCATTCCTTAAAGGACTTCTGGACGTCTGCGATATCCTGACCGGTCTTCTTCGAGTATATCGTCGCCGCCTCGTCCGGGTGCTCGATGTTGTACTCCGTCGCCCGGATGTGCGTCTTCACAACCTGCTCGACGAGTTCAGGCTGCTCACGGATGAGTTTGCCGCTCGCAACGAGGACACAGCAGGCATGGTTCGGAGCCATCTCGCCGGAGGCGACGACCGTCCTTCCGGCCCCTTTGCTCGCGATGACCGCCGGTGCCGGGTGCGGCAGGAAGACGCCGTCGATCTGGTCGGCGATGATCGCCGTCGTGGCGTCACCGGGGCCCATGGGTTTTATGGTCACGTCCTTCTCGGGGTCAAGGCCGTTCTCCTGGAGCCAGTTCCGGAGGAGCGTGTCCTGGATGGATCCCGGTGGGAATGTGCCGATCGTCAGGCCTTTGAGGTCCTGTGGGCTGGTGTAGGGGATCTCGGGCCGGAGCACGAGGTCGGAGCCCTGCGTCTGGACGGCGGCGACGATCTTTGCGTCAAGACCGCTTGCCAGGGCGGATATGAACGGCGCTGATCCGACGTAGGCGATATCGATGTTCCTGCCAAGCATCGCCTGCATCTCAGGTGGTCCGGTGGGGAAGGAGTAGTCGGTCACTTTGGTGATGCCGAGGGGCGCGAGGTCTTCCTGCCACCATCCTTTCTCCATAGCGGTCATGTGGGCGGTCTGGTGGGTGCTCGGCTGGTAGCCGATCCGGAGGTCCGTCACCGTTCCGGTATCTGTTCCTGTGCACCCGCTGACGAACGTGAACGCCGCGACCAGGGCCACGGCCAGAAGGATTGCAATAATTGGTCTCATAGGTATCTCCATGGGTATGAGTGACTGTTATGCAGTGTAATCTTCATGCTGTCGGTATATAGTAGTGTCGAAAATTGGCAGTATAATTATACTATAGTATTAAAATTTGTTCGACATTCTCCCATATTGGAGAAATGAGTGCAAGGTAATGTGGAGGCGGAGGCGCACTTTGCCGGGTGAGGTCGTCCCCAAATGCCTCTACCGGGACACCCCCCTCCCGGTCCCTCCCCCAATGGCGACACCCAATGGAAAGCCGTTTCGCCATCTTTGCCCAGGATATAGTTCAGATGGCAGCTATCTGGGAAATCAGCGCTCTGATAAGGGCGTATCGAAGGTCCGGAGATCCATTTGGGATAACCTCACATAATAATCTACAGTATATCTACAGTACATAAGTAGGATTCCCGGGTATGGTCACCGGAAACAATCAATCTGTAAAAACAGGAGGGAGAAAAAATGACAAATAACTTAACATTTAACGAGGCAATGAAAAAGCATGTCCGGACATTGAAACAGTATGTGCCGATTGTAGCAAGAGTTCATGGAGGTAATCACCCGGAATTTCATGAAGTTCGCAAATTGTTCGATACAATCGTCGAGAAAACAAAAGAAGCGGGTTCAAATAAACCTGAATTAAACGAGGAGTTTGCCAGACTGCGGGAGATCACGGATACTTACACTGTCCCGGGAGATGTGTGCGAAAGTTATGAGGCTGTTTACAGTATGTTGGCCGAGATAGATGGGGCATATCGTGCTGGATAGCGCATATCGTGCTTAAATCATTATAATGCAGAGAAGACGGTGAGCGTTTTGCAGAGATTTATACTGAGCAAGAAAAATCAGATAACACTGATTTGCGCCATTTTAATCGTTTTCGGGTTTACCAGTGGGCTGGGTTTTAAAAATGAGACCGTAGCTATTTGGTCCCTGGCTATCGCCTCAATTTTAGGGGTTGCGCCTATTGCCATCCAGGCCTATCAAGCATTGAAGGTTAAAGTCGTCAGTATTGATGTTTTAGTTACCATCGCGGTTACCGGGGCATTTCTCCTCAGGAATTTTGAGGAGTCTGCCATTGTCACCTTCTTATTCTTGTTTGGCGCTTTTCTGGAACAGCGGACATTGAACAAGACGCGTTCGGCCATAAAAGAGTTAACGGAAATGGCGCCGGAAAGCGCTTTAAAACAGATGGACAATGGTGAATTTGAAGAAGTAAAAGTAGATGATGTTGACGTAGGCGATATTTTACTGGTGAAAACTGGCGCGAAAATTCCTGTTGATGGAACCGTTCTGTCAGGAGAAGGTCACATTAATGAGGCAAGTATCACCGGCGAATCTGTCCCGGTTGGCAAAAAGAAAGATTCAGGCGTATATGCCGGAACGATTCTGGAGAATGGAACGCTTCAAATTGTTGCCGACCGTGTAGGTGAAGATACTACTTTCGGTAGAATTATAGAGTTAGTTGAAGAAGCGCAGGATTCAAAATCCGAAGCGGAACGCTTCATTGACAGATTTTCTAAATACTACACCCCGGCAGTTTTAGGGCTCGCCATTATCGTATGGTTATTTTCACGAGATATTGAACTGGCCATTACATTATTAGTTCTGGGATGTCCCGGCGCACTGGTTATCGGTGTACCTGTTTCAAACGTAGCGGGCATTGGCAACGGAGCACGGCACGGCGTTCTTTTAAAAGGCAGTGAAGTTATTGGCGATTTTAGCAAGGTTGATACAATCGTATTTGACAAAACAGGTACATTAACGATAGGCAATCCTAAAGTAGCAGACAAAGAATTTTACGCAGACAACGTTGGAGAGGTATTAGCTTACCTTGCAAGCGTTGAAAAAGAATCAGACCATCCCTTAGCCAACGCAATTGTAGAACACATCGGAGCTATAAAATCATATCCAATAGAACAAACAGATGTTGTAAAAGGCGCCGGAATTATCGCTTACATCGATGGACATAGGGTTGCGGTAGGCAACGTTACGCTCATGGAGCGGGAGAATGTTCATTTAGCTGAAAAGGCCCGTGCAGATATTGCCCGATTCGAAAAGAACGGAAACTCACTTGTTTTAATATCCGTCGATGGTGAATTAAAAGCACTGATGGGTATCCGTGACCAGATTCGTCCGGGTGTAAAAGAAGACCTGCAAAAATTAAAGAAATTAGGCGTTAAAAATCTGGTAGTTCTTTCGGGAGACAACCAGGGGACAGTTGATCTGGTGGCAGGTGAACTGGGGCTGACAGAAGCGCACGGACATATGTTACCGGGAGATAAGTCGAAATATATTGAAGATTTAAAAACTAAAGGTCATATAGTAGCGTTCGTTGGAGACGGAGTAAATGATAGCCCATCCCTCGCTCTGGCACAAATCGGAATTGCTATGGGAAGCGGCACAGATGTCGCAATTGAGACCTCGGATGTCGTCCTGATGAATTCGGATTTTAGTCGCTTGCCACATGCACTGGGTTTAACAAAAGCAACAGCTGCTAATATGCACCAAAATATTGTTATCGCAGTAGGAGTTGTGTTGGTCCTGCTTGCAAGTGTATTTTTAAGTGAATGGATGAACATGTCGATAGCGATGCTAGTACACGAAGCAAGCATATTAGTCGTAATTTTAAACGGAATGCGGCTTCTCCGTTTCAAATTATGATATTAGAATAAGGAGAGATGAAAATGCAAAAAGCAACGATTCAATTAGAAACATTGACTTGCCCATCATGTGTCCAGAAGATTGAAAAAGCAACAAAATCTTTGGTCGGTGTGGATAAAGAAAGTGTAAAGGTGCTGTTTACCTCAAGCAAAGTCAAATTTGACTTTGATGCTGAAAAAATATCAGTTGGGGAGGTCGAAAAGGCCATTACTGCACTTGGATACGTAGTTCTCAAATCTCAAGTGAAAGATAAGTGAACTACCCCGCCCTTCAGGGCGGGGCTTCCTGCTTCATCCTTCCTCTATTGAGGCAAGTCCACAGGCACAACGGTGCGTTCCGCACCTGCTACCCCGACAAGATTCTGATCTTGCAAGGCGAACTTCTTGATTATTGATCGCCGTGTTGACGTCGCGGTCATGATGGGTGCCGTGCGCGGGGAGACCCCTCCATTGCGATACCCACCACGGTCCACTGCCCGGGGTGAACCGGAGAACATCCAGAGCACCCATCCCATCCGTGCGTGGTTTTAATCTCTTCCCGGGCCAAACGGTACAGACAGGACTGTTGATAGAATGCGTTCGGATCAGATTCGGCAGGGCCGTCTCTCCGGGGATCGTTCGGGCGATATCGAGCATTTTCTTGCCTCGATGGACGCCGACCGCTGGATAGCGGAGGCGGACCTCCTCGTGGATATGGCGCACCTCCTCGGCCTTCGGCGGCAGGAGATCATCGACGAAGCTCCGGCACGGGCGCTGATGGCGGCGCTCCTCGACCTCCACGACCACGGCCTCCCGGAGGAGGCGTTCGACGAGCGGTTCGAGGATATCCATGCCGGAAAGGAGGCCTACCTCATCGACCGCGTCGGCGAAGACTTCGGCGGCCGCCTCCACATGGGCCGGTCCCGGAACGACGAGGTCGCGACCTGCATCAGAATACGGCTCAAAGAGGAGATCATCGGCCTCGTGCGATCGCTCACCGGTCTCAGGACGACCCTCCTCGACGTCGCCAGCAGGCACACCGGGACGGTGATGCCGGGCTTCACCCACCTGCAGCACGCCCAGCCCACGACGCTGGCCCACTACCTCCTCGCCTACGAGCAGGCCTTCTCCCGGGATACGGCCCGGCTCCGGGATGCGTATGCCCGGGTGGACGTATCGCCGCTGGGTTCGGCGGCGTTCGCCTCGACCGGCTTCCCGCTCGACCGTGACTACACCGCCCGGCTCCTCGGGTTCGCCCGCCCGGCGGCAAACAGCATGGATGCGGTCGCCGCCCGGGACTTCGCGCTTGAAGTGCTCTCCGACGCCGCCGTCTGCATGACGACAGTCAGTCGGCTCTGCGAGGAACTGGTCCTCTGGAGCACCGCGTTCTTCGGGTTCGTCCAGCTGGACGACGCCTACTGCTCCTCCTCCTCGATAATGCCCCAGAAGAAGAACCCGGACGTCGCCGAGATTATGCGGGCAAAGGCCGGATCGGTCGCCGGGGAGCTCACTGCAGCCGTCACGATCACGAAAGGGCTCCCCATGAGTTACAACCGCGACCTCCAGGAGCTGACAGTGCACCTCTGGCGGGGCATGGAGGCGGCCCGGCAGAGCATCCCGCTCCTCGCCGGCATGATCGGTTCTGCGACCTTCACCACAGAGCGGATGGCTGCCGAGGCGGGCAGGGGCTTTGCCACCGCGACAGAACTCGCCGACGTTCTCGTTCGGGACTACGGGCTTCCCTTCCGCACCGCCCACCGTATCGTCGGGCGGGCGGTGCGGCACGGTTCGCTCGACCTCGCGACGCTCGAAGGCGCCGCCCGGGAAGCAGCCGAGCTCTCGGTCGTGGAACTGGGCGTGACCCAGGAGCGGATAGACGAGGTCCTCGACCCGCGTCATGCCGTCGCCGTGCGGAGCATCGTTGGCGGCCCGGCACCCGCAGCGGTTGCGGCGCAACTCGCCGAGCAGAAAGAACTCCTCGCCCGGGACGTGGCATGGGCGGAGGAGACGGAAGCAGCGCTTTTGTGCGCGTTTGAAGATCTTATATTGGAATCACGGAGGCTGGCAGTATAATGGAGATACTTCAGGCCGGAGATCGGGTGCGATACGCCAACGGCGGGACTGCGCTCACCGGCACCTACATCACCGAACGGGATGGGATGGCCGTCATCAAGCTGGACAACGGCTACAACATCGGGACGTCCCCGGAGAAGGTCGAGCTCGCCGAACGAGCGGCCCCGCAGTCGCCGGCAGGTGCAGGCGTCGTCGTCCAGAACCCCGACCTCCCGGAACTCTCTATCGTATCCACCGGCGGGACAATAGCAAGCAGGGTGGACTACCGGACCGGGGCAGTGACGAGCCAGTTCTCGGCAAGCGATATCCTGCGGGCGATCCCGGAACTCGGGAGCATCGCTCGCTACCGCGACCGCCAGATAGCAAGCATTCTCTCCGAGAATATGCGTCCGGCACTCTGGCAGGAACTCGCCCGGGCGGCCTACGCTGAGATCCGGCACGGTACGTCCGGCGTGATCGTCACGCACGGCACCGATACGATGGCCTCCTCCGCCGCAGCGGTCAGGTTCATGCTCAAAACCCCGGTGCCGGTCATCTTTGTCGGGTCGCAGCGGTCTGCCGACCGCCCGAGCTCGGACAACGCCATGAACACTCTCTGCAGCGCTGCCGTCGCCGCCGGCGACCTCGGCGAGGTGGCGGTGGTGATGCACGCGACGACGAACGACGACCGGTGCGCCATCCACCGGGCGACGAGGGTCCGGAAGATGCACACCTCCCGGCGCGACGCCTTCCAGAGCATGGGGATGGCCCCGCTCGGCCACGTCGACTACCCCTCGCTCTCCGTCACCCTCTCTGACGAGGCGGTGCGGCGGGGAACGGGGGAGCCGGAACTCCGTGATGCGCTCGAGGAGCGCTGCGGCCTCCTCCACTTCTACCCCGGTATGCCTTCCAGTATCCTCGACGCCTTCGAGGGCTACGCGGGTCTTGTCCTCTCGGGGACGGGGCTCGGGCACGTGGCGACGGAGTGGATCCCAAAACTCCGGGAGATGATCGAGGACGGGACGACCGTCGTCATGACATCGCAGTGCCTGCACGGCCGGGTCTGCGACCGGGTCTACAACACGGGGAGAGACCTCCTCTCGATCGGCGTGGTCGAGGGCGAGGATATGCTCCCTGAGGTGGCGCTCGTGAAACTGATGTGGGTGCTTGGGAATGAGCGGGACACCGAACGGGCGGGCGTGCTCATGCAGACCGACCTTGCGGGCGAGATCCGGCGGAGGTCGATCTGATGGATTATACTGAACTCGGGCTGAAAGCCGGGATCGAGATCCACCAGCAACTCGACACGGCCGAGAAACTCTTCTGCCGGTGCCCCACTCTTCTTCGTGACACGGCTGAGCGGACCGGGGAGTTTTACCGCTACCTCCGGGCGACGGAGAGCGAACTCGGGGAGATCGACCGGGCGGCAGAGGAGGAGATGAAACTCGTCCGGAAGTTCTGCTACTACACCTATGACACGGTCTGCCTGGTGGAGCACGACGAGGAGCCCCCGACCCCGATGAATCCCGAGGCGCTCGAGGTCTGCCTCACGATAGCAAAGATGCTCGGCATGACCCCGGCCGAGCAGGTGCATACGATGCGAAAACTCGTCATCGACGGCTCGAACACCAGCGGGTTCCAGCGGACAGCGCTCGTGGCGCTCTCCGGCGCCCTCCCGGACGGTTGCCGGATCGAGACGATATGCCTCGAAGAGGAGGCGGCGCAGCGGGTGGAGGACGAGACCTTCTCCCTCGACCGCCTGGGGATCCCGCTCGTCGAGATCACCACCGCCCCCTGCATGCACACTCCCGAGGCCGTTCAGGAGGTCGCCGCCCACATCGGTATGGTGCTCCGGTCCACCGGCAGGGTGAAACGAGGCCTCGGGACGATCCGGCAGGACATCAACGTCTCCATCCGCGGCGGTGCCCGGGTAGAGATCAAGGGCGTCCAGGAACTCGACCTCATCGCCGAGGTGGTCCGGCGCGAGGTCGAGCGGCAGGTCGCTCTCCTCGCCATCCGTGATGAGCTCCGGGAACGCGGCGCCAGGGTCGACCACACCGTCGTCGACGTCACCGCGCTCTTCTCCGGGACGGCGTCCTCTATCCTGAAGAAGGCAAAGTCCGTCCTCGCGATCCGGCTCTCGGGGTTTGCGGGGCTCGTCGGGCGGGAGATCCAGCCCGGGCGGCGTCTTGGAAGCGAGATGTCGGACTACGCGAAGAAGTGCGGCGTCGGCGGGATCTTCCACACCGACGAACTCCCCGCCTACGGTGTCACCGCGGAGGAGGTGGCGCGCCTCCGGGAGTTCGTCGGCGCTCGCGAAGAGGACTGCGTCGTCATCGTGGCGGCGGGCCGGGAGCGCGCCGGCTGTGCGGCCGAGCAGGTGATGATCCGTGCGGAGATGGCGCTCTCCGGCGTGCCCGAGGAGACCCGGAAGATGCTCGAGGAAGGGAGTTCTGCCTACATGCGCCCCCTCCCGGGAGCCGCCCGGATGTACCCCGAGACCGACGTCTTCCCGCTCGATATCAGCGAGGCGCTCTGGGAGAGCATTGCGGTGCCCGAACTCCTCACTGACCGGGCGGAGAGGTTCGTCAGGGAGTTCGGCCTCGACGAGGCGCTGGCACGGCAGGTGGCGTTCTCCGAGCGGCTGCCGACGTTCGAGAAGGCCGTCGCCGCCGGTGTCCGCCCCACCATCGCCGCCCGGACGCTCCTTGCCACCTGCCGGGAGCTCGCCCGCGGGGGTGTTGCCGTCGGCCAGGTGAGCGAGGATGAGATCCTCGCCCTCCTCTCCGCCGTGGAGGCGGGCCGGGCCGCAAAGGAGGCTATCCCGGACCTCCTCACCGAACTCGCGCGGACCGTCGGCGCCGTCGCCGGGACGCCCCGGGAGCGGGTGGATACAGCCATCGGGAAGATGGCGCCCGCCGTCTCGCAGGCGGACGTGGAATCGATCGTGCGTCGTATCGTGGCCGAGCGGGAGGAGTTCGCCCGCGAAAAGGGCATGGGCGCGCTCGGCCCCCTGATGGGGATCGTCATGCAGGAACTCCGGGGGAGTGTGGACGGCAAGGTCGTCAGCGAGAGCCTCCGGCGCGAGCTCAAGCACCTGCTCTCCTGACGTGCGGCACGACCTGCCAATGGCCACCGGGTATCAGGAGCGCCGCCTTATGGCCGCCGTACCGGTCGGCCATCCCGGCCGCCGCGGCCGGGTTCCGGGTTACTTTTATCAGCGAGTCCGCTCATAAATATAAAGGAGTTTTATCTATGGGAAAGACAGGAAGTGTCCAGTGGGCCCAGGTTAAGGGCGTGAAGGGGCAGATACGGCTCGTCCCTGCAAGTGAAGGCGAAGTGAAGAAACCCGGCCCGAACCAGCGGTTCAAGCCCGCGGCGGATATCCTCAAGCGGGCGAGCAGAGAAGGGCAGGACTCCCGCGGTGGCCGGCGCGGCGGGCGCGGCGGGCGTGGCGGGCGCGGCAGAGGAGGCGCCCCCACGATGGACGTGCGGGTACGCCGGAGCATCCGGCGCTCCAAGGTGTCGGCTCTCGGGACCAAGCAGAAATCGAGATAAGCCGTCCCTCTCTTCTTTTCAATACTTTTTATACTAGCGAGTTCCAGTATGTGGTATGGATCTCAAAACCGCCATCAGGACATATCAGTTTGCCGAACGGGCGAAATCCGAACTGATTGTCGGGTCACAACTGACGACAGCCCTGATCCAGTTTCCGCTCCAGGAGAAGCCCGGCGGAAAGCGGATGCTTGTGATGGTGCTCCAGTCTATCCGCTCAGAACTTGAGTTTGCTTATGGCGATACGGAACTTCGTGAGTTTAAGAAGGCCATCGATCACCTCAACGAGGCGATCAGTCTGACTGAGAGCATGGAACTGGGTGCTGCGGCGGAGCGGATGGCGAGGGCTGTCAGCGCCGTCACGACCGCAGCCCAGGCAGCATGGGATACACTCAAAGAGCATGAACTCATCTGATCTCCTCCGCTTCTTGAAAGCACGGTCGTCGGTCCGGGATTACTCCGGGGAGCCGCTCGACCCGGAGGATATTGACTATATCCTTGTCTGTGCGAGTACGGCACCGAGCGCCGGCAACCGTGAGGCCTGGGACGTCGTCATCGTCACCGACGAGGACGCGAGGATAGAACTTGCGCTCGCGGCCCTTGAACAGGTGCATATCCGGGAAGCACCGGCGGTTTTTGTGGTCTGCGCGAACTACATCCGGTCCATGTCGCACTACGGGGAGCGGGGGATCCTTTACGCGCTCGAGGACGCCACCATCGCCTGCACCTATATGATGCTCGCCGCACACGCCCGGAACCTCCACTCGTGCTGGACCGGGGCATTCAACGAGAACGATATACGCGAGATTCTTCACCTCCCGGAGCACATCCGTCCCGTCGCGCTCCTCGCGGTCGGCAGGGGGACGCCGCCGCTCAAACCCGTAGAGCGGATGCCGGTGGAAGAGCACGCGCATCGCGAGAACTGGTAGGCTATTAATTGGAGAAATTATGCCGGACTATCTGGTTACGCTCGAATCAGCGTGGATAATTAAAGACGTCAAGTCCATGGATGATGCCGTGAGCATCGCGATCAGCGAGGCGGGAAAACGGCTCAACCCTTCAGCAAAGTTTGTGGAGATCGAGGCGGGGATGATCGCCTGCCCCTACTGTGAGGGTGAACTGAACACCGCTCTCGTGGTCGCCAATACCGCCCTCGTCGGGCTCGTGCTCCAGATGAAGGTCTTCCGTGCGGAGTCCGCCGAACATGCGACACGGATAGCGAAGTCAGTCGTCGGGAAGGCGCTGCGCGACGTTCCGCTGAAGGTTCAGGACGTGCAGGAGATATGATCGCCGTCGTCGGGCATACCGCTATCGACCACCTCTTCCGGGTGCCGAAACTTCCCGGGCGGCACAACTCGACCTATATCGTTGACCATCAGGTCTACTTCGGCGGCGGGGCGGCAAACATCGCGGCCGGGATTGCGATGCTCGGGGAGCGGTGCCGGCTGGTCTCCTCGGTCGGCGGTGACTTCCCGGGGAGCGACTATGACCGCTGGCTCGAGGAGCTCAGGGTCGAGCGCGACTTTTCTGTTATCGGGGATGCCCGCACCGCGACCGCGTACGTCTTCACGGACGACGCCGGCGACCAGGAGACCTTCTTCGAGTGGGGCGCGTCCGCCTCTTTCTCCCGGGAGGAGGCCCCCGCCCTTGACTTCGTCCACATGGCGACGGCCGACCCCGACTTCAACGTCCGGGTAGCCCAGAAGAGCAGGTTCGCCTCCTTCGACCCGGGCCAGGACCTCCTCTGCTACACCGCCGACCAGCTTGAGATCATCCTTGCGAACATCGATATCCTCTTCTCGAACAACCACGAGATGGACCGGATGTGCGATATGCTGGGGCTCGAGCGCCCGGCGCTCGTCGCCTCGGTCCCCATGGTCGTCACGACCCGCGGGGCGGAGGGGAGCGTCCTCTGCATGGACGGCGAGGAGCACCACGTCCCGGCCGTCAGGGTGGATGCCGTCGACCCGACCGGTGCCGGTGACGGTTACCGGGCCGGTTTCCTCACCGCGTTCAGGAAGGGCTATGCCCCGCTCGACTGCTGTCGTGCCGGAGCGGTGGTATCGTCCTTCGTCGTCGAACGGACGGGCACCCAGACGAACCTCCCGGACTGGGACCGGATGCTTACGCGGTACCGGAAGGTCTTTGGTGAACCCGGCGAAATAATTATCTGAATTATGGGGTGCATAGCGCTGATCGCCGGCGGGAAGGTGCCGGCTTCTACCCCCGGCCCAAGAGCGGCATCCGGGGGCGCCTGATGGAGTCCGGCCCCGACGTGCGTGTCGAACGGCTCACCCGGTACATCTTCTCCGCCCCTTCCTGGCCACGGTCGCTTGCGATCGTCATCGTGCTCGGGCTCCTCATCGATGGGGCTGCATACCGGGCCGGCAATGAGTTCTTCCTGGTCGGCACCCTCGGGTTTTCGGTCCCGGCACTGGTCGCCTTCCTGCTGACCGTGCCGCTGGTGGAGGTCTTTGGCCGGCAGATCACCCACAACCGGTCGGCTCTTCTCGCCCTGACCTGTACGGTTCTTACGGTGATCCTGAGCCTCTCGCCGATGCTGGTCTTCGGCCGGGCGCTCTTTCCTACGCTCTATGCGGGCGCTCTTGGCCTGGTCTTCGGCCTCCGGCTGCTGGTCCTCGTTGCCGTGGCCGATTACCGGATCACCCGGATGGTCCTCCCCGCGTTCCTCCAGAGCGCGGCCGGGATAGCGGTCGGTGCCTGGTTCTTCACGCCCGGGTTCGTCCCCTACGCCCTCCTCCTCCAGGCGGTCTTCGGGCTGGGTTTCGTCTCCCTGATCTGGCTGATCGAGCGGCCGCTGAAGCGGGCGTTCCATATCAGCGGGCTCAATTTCCTCAACACCTTCATCGCTCACCTGACCGACGGTTCAAAGAAGATGGAGGACTTCTTCCGCGAGATCGGCGAGGAGGTCTACGTCCCGCAGGTCTCGCTCTTCTTCTCCCGCGACACGGGGAAGGACGCTCTCTTCACGGTCCCGAACGTCCACCCCGGCCCGATGGGCGACGTCGGCGGCGGCAACCTCCCCCGGATCCTCCACGACACGTTCCCCGAGGAGACGCTGGTCGCCCACGGGTGCGCCACCCACGACTTCAACCTGGTCTCGGAGAGCGAGATTGCAAAGATCGGCCGCGCCGTGGAGGCGTCCCGGAAGGGGCTGACCTTCTCCGGCACGGCGAGCCGCCCGGTCCGGGTCGCGTCGGGATCGGTCTCGATCCTCTGCCAGCGGTTCGGGGACGCCCTCCTGATGGTGAGCACCCGGTCCCCGGAACGCACGGAGGACCTCGATTACTCGATCGGGATGGCGATCATGGGCGAAGGAAGGTGCGGCTTCTCGGAGGTCGCCTTCGTGGACGCCCACAACTGCATGACCCTGGTGGGCTCCCCGGTCCTCCCGGCGACGCTGATTGCGACGGAGTACATCGCCGCCGCACGCGAGGGGTTCCGGGTCGCGCAGGATCTGCCGTTCGAGCCGCTCGCGATCGGGGTCTCACACGTCCGGGTCCCGTTCACCCGCGAGCAGGGGTTCGGGTCGCTCGGGGTGCAGGTGCTGGCGACGGAGGTCGGGGGTGAGCGGGCAGCCTACGTCCTCGTGGACGGGAACAACATGGCCCCGGGCGTCCGGGAGCGCCTGCTCGCGGTGGTGCTCGGCCACGTGGACGAAGGGGAGATCATGACCACCGATACGCATACGGTGAACACGGTCAGCGGCAAGAACCCGGTCGGCTACGCCGTGCAGGCGGAGGAGATAGTCCCGTACGTGGAGCAGGCGGTCCGGGAGGCGGTCGCCGACATAGCCCCGGCCCGGGTGGGGGCGGCAACGGCCTCGTGCGAGGGGATCGTCGTCTTCGGGTCGCAACGGGTCTCGCAACTTGCAAGCACCGTCAACGCTATGCTCGCGTTCATCGCCCCGATCAGTTTCATGATCCTCGTGCTCGCGTTCCTGATCTCGGTCTTTGCGTATATCCTGCTGCAATAGACCGGGAATACCCGGGATTTTTCTTTCGAGACGCCCAACATTCATCATGAACTACCGGTTCGCTGGTCGGATGGGGCGGGTCCCGGAATCGTTCCTCGAGGAGCTCTTCAGGGTCTCGGCGGTTCCCGGGGTGATATCGTTTGCAGGAGGCCTGCCGGGCTCGACCTATATCGACGTCGAGGGTATCCGGGACGCGGCACGCGAGGTTTTTTCTGAAGACGGGCCGACGGCGCTTCAGTACACGACGACGGACGGCTACCTGCCGCTCCGTGAGTTCATCGCTGACCGCTACAAAAGGCGGCTCGGCCTCCCGGCAACCCCTGAGGAGATCCAGATCGTGAACGGCTCGCAGCAGTGCCTCGATCTCATCGCAAAGATCTTCCTCGACCCCGGGGACGCTGTCGGTATGGAGCGGCCCGGCTACCTCGGCGCGATCGAGGCCTTCTCCCTCTACGAGCCGGTCTTCCATACGGTCCCGCTCGAGGAGGACGGGCCGGACCTCGCGGCTTTTGCGTCGCTCGTCCGGGAGCGCGCACCAAAGTTCTTCTACGGTATCCCGAACTCGCAGAACCCCTCGGGGAGGACGTATTCGGAAGGGAAGCGGCGGGGCGTCGCGGAGATCCTTGAGGGGACGGATACGGTCTTCTACGAGGACGATGCCTTCGGGGAACTCTTCTTCGACGGGAAGCCGCGGCTGCCGGTGAAGCGATACCTCCCTGACCAGACGGTCATGTCGGGATCATTCTCTAAGATCGTCGCTCCGGGGATGCGGATAGGCTGGATATACGCGCCTGAGGAGGTCCTCCGGGAGTTCAACGTCGCAAAGCAGGCTGCCGACCTCCACTCGAACTTCCTCTGCCAGGTGATCCTGCACCGCTACCTTGCGACCCACGATCTCGACGCACATGTCGCCCGGGTCTCTGCGGTCTACGGGCGGCAGTGCCGCCTGATCTGCGACCTCCTTGACGACCTGATGCCGCCGGGGATGACTCACACCACCCCCGAGGGAGGGATGTTCATGACGGCGACGCTGCCGGACGGCGTCTCGTCGATGGACGTCTTCCGCGAGGGCGTCTCTGAGGGCGTCGCGGTCCTCCCCGGGGTGCCGTTCTACGTGGGCGGCGGCGGGGAGGATACGATCCGCCTGAACTTCTCGGCGGCGGGCGAGGAGGAGATCGAGGAGGGGATGCACCGGCTGGCCCGGGTGGTGCGGAGGCTGGCGTGAGGGGCAGGCTGCCCCGGTTCGGCCTCCCGGGCGGCGGTGGCCCCGGACGGGGCACCCTGTGCCCTGCGGGTGCACGGCGTGAGGGGCGTCGGGCTTAATACGTTTCGTTGATAATAGTAATGGGTACTCAGGTACTCTTCTTGCGCGAGGGTAGCCAAGCCCGGCCAAAGGCGGTGGACTTAAGATCCACTCCCGCAGGGGTCCGTGGGTTCGAATCCCATCCCTCGCATTCTGGATGCGGGATTACAGGTAATCGAAAAAAATTAACATCCTGCCACGCATTACCGTGCTGCCCGCTTCGGTTCTACCGGAGGATTCTTGATCGTAACCGTAAGCGACTTCGTGTTCTTGCCGCGGACCTCCACTGCATACGTTCCCGGCTCCGGGAACGTGTGCGTAAAGAACGAATATGTCTGCGGACCCCCACCCGCAAGCACCTGTTTCGTGTCGACCAGCGAACCGTTGATGAACAACTTCGCCGTAAAGATCGTATCCCAGTTCGAGGAAGGGACTCCTTCGTTGTCGAACCAGTACCCGATGCTTACCGACACGCCCGGATAGAAGTACGGATTGCCGCTCTCGTCACGGCCACCGCCCGTACTTCCGCCGGCCGTGGGATTTGCATCTACGGAATTTATTGTTGCTTCCCGGTATGATGGTGACATGCCACCGCCTCTATAAAATTAGTATAATAAATTTCCTGTGCGGCGGATTGTTGTCGTGGAAGCGGCCCTGGCGGGCGGGGTTTTGTTGAGATGGGGTACCTGTGAGGGGGCCGGGAAGGCTCGCGGTCCTCCCCGGGGTGCTGTTCTCCGTGGGCGGCGGCGGGCGAAGAGGAGATGCCTCTTCCGGGTCGACCTTCCGCTCGGCCTCGACGACACCCCTTGCCACCTCAAGAATCGCTTTCAGGAACTCCAGGCTGGAGATGAATCCCTGTCGTGTCGTTCTCTGACCTTCTCCAGTCGCTCGTCCGGTTCAATGAATGTCAGATTGTTTGCGTGCTTGCGGAGGCGGTCGAGCAGTCTCTCCTCGGCGTCTTTATCGCGGGCGTGGACTTTCCATCTGGGCGGGTCGCTGGATTGGCTGATCATCACGATAGCGCTTGCTTCAGGATCGATCAACTCGTCCATCACCCGCTTGTAGAGGACGCAGCACTCGCGGTCGAAGGTCACCACCCGGGCCTTGAAGCCGTTCGGTTCCACCCGGGTCCGGTAGTGTTCGACGATGTGGTTCACCACGGCGCGGACCCGCCCGGGGGTCTTCACGAGCACTGCCATCTTCGCTGCCCGTCTGGCGAGGTCGTCGCGGTCCTGCTCATTCAAGGAGCCGGTGATCTCCCGGTAGGCCTCGTCGGCCCGGTCGGGCCCGGCAGCGATCTCGGGATTCAGGCGGACGAGGGCTTCCCGCAGCCACGCTTTCACCGTCACGTCGCCCCAGCGGCGCGGGACTTCCGCAGGGGGCACGTAGTTCTAACTGGCTGGGGGATGTCGTCGCCCGGGGATGTAGCCCAGCCGGGAGGGGCTTCCCGCACGGTCAGCCGGTCGGCCCGCCGCTTCTGGATGACGGCATCGAGGATCAGCTGCTCGACGGTGCTGGATTCGGTGAAGGTCATTCCAGCACCTCCCAGCGGCCGCCCCGGGCAGGGCCGATGCGGCGGAGCCGGCCGTCTCTACGCAGGTTGGCGATCTGCTTTTCGACCGCCCTCTGGGTGATTCCGAGCCTTTCTGCGATTACTCTTGCCGCCAGATCGGGTTCGGCCTTCAGGAATGCAAGGATTTTCTCCGAACTTTTCTCCGAACTCTTCTCCGAACTTTTCTCCGAACTTTTCTCCTCCTTTCGGTGAATTGTCGCGGTGAAGAGGCACCCCTCTCGATCGTCGGTGAAGTCGATCTCAGGCCAGTCTTCGAGCGCCCGCTTGATGCCGGAGCCGAGGCCGCGGTATGGCAACAGCCCTTTTGCGACGTACGATGCAAGGATCGGATTCCTGATATTCGAGTTGCCAGCCCGGATCTTTGCCACCGTCAGGTTGTTCGGGAGGTGGCCGGGGCTGATGATCTCGATACGATTATCGAAGATGAACAGCCGGATAGGTGCACTGATCAGATAATCCCGGTGCACCAGAGCATTGACCAGGAGCTCCTCAAAGACCACCAGCGGGATCTCCGGGACCCCCGGTGCATTGACCCCTTTACCCCCCTGGACCTTCCGCAGATTGCGCATGATAAAGGCCATGGCGCCTTCGAAAACCTCAGGGAGTATCCCGGAGAAATCCTCGGTGTCAAGATATTCGCTTACGTGGATGGCATTGCTGGGATAGCGGATGGCCTTGATGATGAACTGCGGTTTGATCCACTCGGGCTTCTCAGCAAAAAGGAGCACCCCGGCCAGGTTCAGCATGCCGTCATCCGTAGCCAGATTCATGTTCCGCAGAAGTGTTATCATTTCTTCTGGTGAATCCGGGTAGGGCTGGTTATAGGTATCCCGCAGGAAATCCCGGAAGCGCAGCCTGTCCAGTTTGTCGACGCCTGCTTTGGTCGGCAGCTCGTCGGCATGGAAGATATCGACGCTCTGGAAGAGGCGGCGGAGTTCTTCCCTGGAGTTCACCCGCCGTTTGTCCGCCCCGTTTTTGAGCCAGATCACACCGTTCTTATCAAAGTATGGCTTATCCTGCCCCTTTGGAACGGTGAGTACAATGACGATGCGGTCCTCCTCCACCTGGATGTTCTCTGTCCGCACCGTCAACGGGCTCTTCACGTGCTGAGAGGCCGCATTGCTGATGAGCTGATTGATCCTGCTCACATCCATGCGCGACAGACCCGGTATAGAACCGTCATCTGCCACACCAAGAAAGAGCACACCCCCTTCGGCGTTGGCAAATGCCGCCATCTCTGCAGCAAGGGCATCGGCATTGGTGACGTCGCGCTTGAACTGGCGGCGGCTGTCTTCGCCAGCGGCGAGTAGTGTCTGGAAGGTATCAGGGATCATGGGGGTGCCTCGTTGCGGAGAGAGAGACTGGTCTGGCTCTTCGTTGCCGGATCAGGGTGAGGGTCATGCTATCTCCTCTCTACCCATAATCAATCCTGGTACAGAACGAATCTCCCATCCATTATCCTTCAATTCTTTTTTGTGTCCAGCAACACTTGATGTCTGGCATGCGAAGGCTAATAGGTACTTTGGACGACTAAAGGCAACGTGAGCAATTTTAAGGTTCTCTTTGTGACGTTCCTTCCCTAATTCGCTCGGATTTCGTTTGCCCTTCAGGAAGTTAATCAATCGCTTTGCATCTGTTTGCCCGTAGTAATCTGTTTCTAAGTATAGCGTTGCAGCATGAGTTTCGCCTTTAACAGAGTGAACTGTTCCGACATTTACTATAATTCCGCTATCTGAGATGAACTGGTTGATCGGTTCTTTTGTATCAGGTTGGTTTGCGAAGTCGATCATGTCACAGATCAGGAAAGTCGCTTTTTCCCCATTTATTGGCCATATGGATGTCAAAGCTGCTTTGATAGAGTCTCTGAATTCGATAGCATCAAGGTGTGAGCCGAGAGCCTGGAGATAACTGCATGCGATTTGTGAACGGAACTCATTATAGCCCTCTTCATCCTGGCATTTCCAGTGGATCTTAACAGTATGTGAGGTATAAGACCGGTTGGATTCTTCTGTTTTAATCCCTGCATCATTAAGAGCGTGAGCGATGCCTTGTAGAATGATCTCAGAAAAACATTTCACGCATTCCAGCTTCGCTATTTGGATTGCGTACGCGGTATAAGAGATCAGGTTAGAAAATTGCTTGCTGGATGATTTCTGAAACCCAGTGAATTGAGGAAAGTATGTTGGAATGCACAATTTTTCTTTAGCGGTATTATCCTTCCCTACCCATCCGATTGCATAATACGTGTCTTCAGATAACTCAAATGAATGGATCAGTTCGACAAAAGCACGAATTACTTGGTGCTCCTCTCCGGGTAAAAAAGCGATGATCTGTGGTGGATAAGAATTCCGTGATTGGCAAGCTCTTAGAGAAATATCGTCCTGAAGTCGTACCGAACTTAATATTCTCGAAATGGTATCGCCGTAGCGTTGGGTATCCGAGAAGTGGAGCGGGGATTTCGGCGACCAGACCATATTGCTCCCCGTAGTTGGACCAAAAATGGCCTGATTGGGATCACCTATGCGCTGAAGCACAAGTTTGTCTGGTTGAAAAAGGGTGTCTAATACGCGGAACTGATGCTCGTATGTATCTTGAGCCTCGTCAAGGAAAACCATGCAAAAACGATCCTGGAATGCCTGACGAATTGCTGGAACAAAATTGAGATATCTTAACGCGATAGAATATGCGTCATTATAACTGAGAAAACCCCTCTCCAGTACTTCCTTTCGAATCCCATTTATTCTCTGATATGTGGACGTATCTTCACCAAGTTTACTTATTGGTTCATCTAGACTTTTCCCAACCTTCAGTGTTTTTGGGTGGAGCCAGTAATTCCCGAGGGTGCTTATTCCACCTTTATGTTCCATCCAACCCCTGAGTTTATAGTCTTTAGAGTAAAGCCTCTCAAGTTCCGAGAAAAAACGGTCATTGTCAATTGCAACTATTGGCTTTTGGAATTCAGATCTATAACCTGGCATTGCCAAAAATTGATCCACGAAACCCTGTATCGTCCCGAAAAAGTTTGGGTATCGAAATAACGCATCAGCAGCTGCATGATCTGCTTGTTGCTTAATTTCATCAATTGCTACATTAGTGTGTGTTAAGACACAGATGCCGCGATCATCCTCAAACGGCATTTTTTTGGCCAATATTAAAATTTTTGCAAGTAACGCAGTTGTTTTACCGCTCCCCGGGCAGGCAATGACATCGCGCGACTCCACGCAACGAATGAAGGCCCTGCGCTCCCCATCGAAGGATTGCCCTGCCGGAAGCAGCAGTTTCTCCGCATAGGCAATATCACTTTCAGTTATCTCAATGGTCATAGGGAGCCTCCCGCGGCTCGGTAACATGATAAATAGCATCGAGAAGATATTGGAGAGTGCAGGCCGCCTGCAAATCAGACTTAACTAATTTAACTGCTTCCTCGACTGCAGTTTTATCATCTAAGACCTGTGCGAAGACTTGGGCGGTTATGGCCTTGGATATTTTTGTGTCAAGCATTTGTTTTTTATAGATCTCAAAGGCAATTTTCTCATCTCTTCGAGAATCACTACCCCAGGCCTCTAACCATTCATTAAAATTAGACTGAACTGTTTTAGCGACTTCGTTGGACTTGCTCTCTTGGGGCACACCACTCTGTGAGTTCGCTATTTTTTCTGCCCACAGTATCGACCGATAGAAATCAGCACGAAACTGCGACGAAAGAGCAAGTTCGTATTCTAAAGTCCAGTTTGGTGAGATAAACACTTTGATCTCTTTATTCTTAAATCGCGAAAGACTACGAATTCGGTCTGATTTTGCTAATTCAATCTCCCTTTCGGTCTGCTCTTTCTTTTGGTCTTTCTTAAGTAATTCATTGTACTCAAGAGGTTTCACATCCATGTCAGTGATGAGGGCAACCTTGATCCCCGTTAATTCGTCATCCCGACGACGGAAAATTTCCACGAAATGCGAGAATGCTGTACCGCCAACGTTGACAATAGAAACACCGTAGCGGTGCAGTGGTCGATCAATAATCTTGGCGATAGTGGGGATCAGCAAATTCTCAGCATCACCTTCTACGAGCAACACACCCCTAGCGAAAAAGAGGTTTGCCTTGGTCGCGTCCAAGAATCGATGGAGATAACCGTAATTCTTTGCCTCAAGATTTGTGTAATTACTCCCCATCGGGAATGCTTTGCTGTCCTTGCAGAGGATTAGATTCTCAAGCGGAATGCTTGATCCCGTTGTGGTGCTGTGGGTGGTAAGGATATACTGGCCCGCTGTGGATTTTTCCTTGAGGTAGTGAATCAGGCGAAGTTGGGCCTGTGGGTGTAAATGGGCTTCTAATTCCTCGATTAAGGCAAGTTTCAGGCAAGCATTCTCTTCAGATTGTAATAGCAACAACTCTGTCGCCATAAACAGGAGGTTAGCCGCCCCAAGGCCGGAAGGGTTTACGTCGAGTGATAGAGAGAGACGCTGAAGAATATCAAATAAATCACTTCCGGAAACAGTGACAGAAGGCGAAGGGAGTTCGTTTTGCGGGAAAAAGGCTTCAACATAGGAATTCAGCAGTTTCATCAGTTCGCTGGCATCGGAACCATCCTCTTTATGCTTAAAGTAATCCTCGATGGCTGCATTTGCATCGTCAAAGATGGTCTCCAGATCATGCCTGTTAGTACCATCTTTTTGGAAGAGTTTATGTGCCTTCAGGATTTGGGCAAATCGTGAGCGCCTTCCTGGAGTTAACTCCACATCGGCATCGCGTAGAGGCTTAAGATACGTGGTGCGCAAGAGCGATCGTGCATCACCATCTATAGGCGTCCCAACTGAATCTTGACCCGCTCGCAAGTCGGTAATGATTCGGCTTCCCTTGTTCCGTGCGGTATAACAAACTTTAAGGACATAACGCTTGACGCCGTCAACATCCTCATTGCCAAGCCATTCTAGGAATCGCCCTGCTTCCTGATCTGTAAACCCGCGGAAAATGCACTCGATTTTTAATTCTTCCGCCCGATGTTCGTCTTCTACATGAAAGTCGGATTCATCCAAGTGGATCCACTCTCTGCTCTGGGTTCCTAAGGTGTATCGAATTGCATCAACAATCGCCGTTTTACCTGAGTCATTCTCACCGATGAGGACATTCATTCCTTCATGGAACTGGATGGCTACTCCGGGTAGTGAACTCTCAATTGACTCACCATTAATCCCATATTTTCTGAAATTCCAAAGTTTCAGTTCCGAAAGATACATGTTACCTGCCTGTTTTGAGAAAAGTCGGGTATCCAACTGCGGCATCCGGCCGAATACCTGCATTGAAAGTCATTTATCTCGGTGTTGTTCAGCATAGTGAAGGTCATTCTTTCTTGCACCTCCTAGTGATCCTTGGAGGGCCAGAGTCGTTGCAGATGGCTTGGCATCATCCAACTTTCGAGATGTTTTTCTGATTGCCCTTTCTCTACGCCTCTGTTTCGGATGGGGATCTCTGCGAAGTGCGGTTGTATGGATTGGTTGCTCAAACAAGGTGCAACCCAGCCCGTCGGCATTAGCACACCAAGCACAGCCAAAACAGGTAATTCTAGAAAACTGCCCCTCCGCCTGAGTGAAAAGGAAAGATCTTCTATTTTACATGCCAGACCCATTCAAGTGTTCTTTATACCCTTCATAGTATTACTTTTGCGATTCTATCGCCCGAGGCTCTTTTAAGAATTAGAGACTAAAGCCTATTCTAGATCTATAAATGGGCAACCTATCACGGGATTTTTTTTCACATGAGATGGTCCTATAGAATATGTGAGACCATCGCCTATGAGGGGGCCTAACATGCGGTTAGATAATAGGGACTGCCGTTTGCGCGCTATGTATGGTGGTGTTCTGAGACGATATGCAAAATGGAGGAGATGTAGTAGAGGTTACATCAGGCTCTCAATGATATTCTTCTGAAAGTCCTGTATCTTCTTCAAATGCCGGATGAGGCAGAACTCTGTCTGGCAGAGTCGTCTATATTCATGCGCAATCTTACCCCGCTCTTCCTTTGGTGGAACCGGCATTAATAGAGCACCGAACCTATCCGCACCTAGATGAGCAACCGAAGTCGTCTGGCTTGCAACCGCAGCAAATACGCCGAAGTTGAAACAATACTGGAAGTATGCATAAGCATATTCTGTTAGCACTTTTCCGCCAGCACGGTAGCGAATCAACGTATTTTGGAAGCAACAATCCTCTATTGCGCCATCAAAAATTGCACATCTTCCGACAAGTTCACGACTCTGTCCTTCATTGAGGAGAATATCCCCCTTCTGAAGGCAATAGGTCTCAAAGTCTCTCTTGTCAAAGTCCATCTTTAGGACATCATTATAATCAAAATAGGCATCAAAGACGTTCGCCACGCGAAGGTACGGTTTAGCCATTATCCCAGTTTGATGCTTGGGGGAGCGTTGCCTTCCGAGTTGGACAAACCCTGTCCCACGTATCGGGAGACAGTCATTGCCGTTGGGATTAGCGAATACAGAGTGGAGGTAAGATCTGCGAAACATTGCTGATTTTTCAGTCATATCTGCAGCTTCGCAATAGGCCTCATCCACCGCCCACAACACCTCCGCGATGCAGCGCTGCTGGTCGAGCGGCGGGAGGTCGAACTCAAACTTTGCAAGATGTTTCCAGCGGGTGCGAGGAGAGAGCGAGCCGGCTGAGGTCTCGACCGCATACTGGAAGTACCGCTCCGAGAGGAAGATGAACGGCAGGAGCTCCGGCAAAAGACGGTCATCCCGGGGTGCAAACACATAAATGTCACCGGAGACCACCGCATCGAACTCGGCCACGGCAACTTTTCGCTGGTATGCCCGGCGCTTGCCGAAGAGCACCTGCCTCGGCCGGCAGCGGCAGGTGAAGGTGGTGCCGTCCGCAACATTGCCCCAGTGCGAATGTGCAGCGAACCCGGTTCGAGGTGTTCCAGCCCGATAAACCGCTCGGTGCCCGCCCCCGCAGGGTCCCGCTCGGTCTCACTCAGGTTCTCGACGACATCGCCAAAGCGGACACGTTTCCCCCCCTCCGCTCGAATATCAGGAGCCTCGCCCAGCCGGGGTTCGGCCGGAGACCGCCGGGAGCCGGCCCGGCAGTGATCATCGTCACCCTTCTCCCCGCAGGGCACGCCCTCTCCAGGTAAGGCGATATCGCTGCCTGCTGCTGCGCGGTTTGTCAGGGGTGGTCATCTCGACCAGGCCTTCACGGATTGCCGGCTGCAGGTAGGCCTTCCTGAAGTGTTCGGCGTTCCTCAGGCCGAGGACATCCTGAAGTTCCCGGCGCGACATCTCACCGCCGAGAACTCCGATGATCTGCATGACTTCCGTGGTGACTTCCGTGGTAACTTCCGTGGTAAAGAAGGTCAGGGTGACGCCGCGGTCGTCCTCCGACCACTGCGGCAGAGGTAGACCGCGCTCGGTGCAGGCCCTCTGGATCAATATGCTGCCCCGGCCAATCTTTTCCATATATCCGCGCAGGTACAGCACGTGTGCAATGTCCGGATTGCGCAGAACGGACAGTGTTCCCTTCTGGAGTTTTGCAAGCGTCACGCCTTCAGGAAACTTACCGGTATTTGAGATCTCCAGGCGATCCGGGTAGATATGGGCGGTGATTCCGCCGGAGAAATCACTGTAGTCACGGTGGGCAAAGGCGTTGACCAGACCTTCCCTGACGGCGCCTGAAGGGTAGAAGGGCTCATCCTGGCGTTTAAGATCGGCAGGTCTGAAACGCGATACCGTAGGGGTATTCCTCAAAATAAAGGAGTACACATCTTCCAGTACCGGCACCAGTGGGCCTTCGTAGGATTTCATATCCTGGTACGTGTCGCCGGCCCGCCAATACTATCGGACCATTGAATTAGTGCAACGCACCGTTGCGCAACCTCTCCTTTGATCCGGCGGCCGCCCGGGCCTGGTCGGCGCAGGTTGCGGTCTGGCAGATCCGGCGGTCCCGATGATCCGTATGTTTGCACTTTTGCACCACGTTTGCACCAGAATTCCGGGGAAAGTGCAAATGAAAAAAACGCCCGACCCGACGGGGATTGTTGTATTAGAGAGATATGTACAGATATATACTGATCAGAGTACTCATTTACACCATTTACCGGGAACGGAGAGCCTGCCAGCAGGAGTGGGTGACCCACCCCTGGGTGCCTGTGAAAACCGCGGTGGTGCAAAGATACGTCGGATTCCGGAGGATCTGCGGCCGACCTCCGGATGGCGGGCACAGAGAGGTTTTTCCTGGTGCAAAGTTGGGTGCAAAGAAGTGTAAACGGGTGTAAATGTGCAAACGAATACCTCGGTCAACCCCACTGACCACATCGTCCTCCGGGTGGCCTGGGACGAGGCCCGGGTCAGCGCCTGCGGCCTGCGGCAGGCGTCACCCGGCGCTCGTGTTCATTAACCAGGGGTGGGTGCCGAACCCCGGATTTTCCCCCGGGCGGCCCCCACCCGCAGATTAATCACCCTCCAGTCCGACCTTGTATCATGAATCTTCCTCAAATTTCAATTCTCACCGTCCTGCTGCTCCTTCTTGCGGTCTCTGCATGCGGCTGCATAGACCAGGAATCAGTCATCTCCGATGATGATGCGGCGCAGGTGCTTGCCTACGCAGACCCGATCGCCGAGAACCTCCTTGCCGGCTTCAATGAAGATAACTATACGACGTACTCCCGCGATTTCAGCCCCGAGATGAAGCAGAGCCTGGATGAGGGTGCGTTCGAGCAGAACCGCGAACACGTCACATCCCGGATCGGGCTCTACAAATCCCGGGAGAGCACGGTCGTCACACAGACCGGCGAGTACATCGCCGTAACCTATAAAGCGACCTTTGAGCGGGATGACGGGGTGAATCTCCGGTTCGTCTTCAAAAAAGACGACGAATCGCACCGGCTCCATGGGCTCTGGTTCAACTCCCCCAAGCTGCGCAGTTGAGGCGTCCCCGGCGGGGACCTCTCGGCCGGCCCCGGATCAGGGAGAATTCGCTGTATCCGAACCCCGGAGCGGTACACCATCACCAGCTCCGATGAGGAGAACGACCGCTTCATGCGAGACGTTGCCGAAGGCAAAAAGACACAAGAAGACGTCAGAGTCTGGCTCTACTCAGTTGCGAAGAAAAGTCGGTGAGTTATTGTGCCAGGAGTTCGGGTAGTGCTCCAGCAGAGAACTGATAATCGATCTCGGTGGATCCGACCGAAA
>ENA-UOOI01000774-UOOI01000774.1-fermentation-metagenome-genome-assembly--contig:-NODE-774-length-38336-cov-10.340143_pt1 | contig 38336 bp, 26 predicted proteins | sample MGYA00245779_ERZ724027 | MGnify/ENA primary metagenome ERZ724027 (study PRJEB28704, sample SAMN03018318) | fermentation metagenome | biome: anthropogenic terrestrial biome; feature: soil; material...
ATATTAAATAATAAAGATATTTCCAATTTAATAACAACATGACTATTATTGGGCCATACTGCATATAAGATTTAAAAAAATATCCTAAAGTATAATCTGCATCATTAAATTGACTATACTTGTAATAGTATACCCTAAATTTAGGATATATGTATCTATTCATATTGTCTACTGTTTATGAAAAAAACTTTTTTAAGTATCGTCGTTATTTTAATTACCTTTCCCGCTGTTTCTCAAACTGTTGTATCCGGGAGTGTTTTTAATAAAAATGTGATGGAACCTCTGCCTTTTTCAACGGTTTCAGTCACAGACAATAATTCAGGAGAATTCATTTCGGGAACAATGACAGATGAAGAAGGTCGGTTTGTAATATCAGATCTACCAGGTGGAGAGTATAATTTAAATTTTTCTTTTGTAGGATTTAAATCAGAGAAAAGGCACATCGTTGTGGGGTATTTAAACAACGCGTTGGATGTGGGCAAGATATACCTGGAGGAGTCAGCAATCAATTTGCAAGAAGTTGCGGTTACCGGTAAAAGACAAGAAATTGCATCCGCTCTGGATATAAAGACGTATTCATCCGAAAACTTTATTGCCAATAGTGGTGGATCTGTTCTTGATATGATGAAATCTTTGCCAGGTGTAACAATAGATCAGGAAAGCAAAATTATTTTGCGCGGGAGTGATAAAGTGGTTGTGCTTGTAGACGGAAAGCAATCCAGCCTGACCGGTTTTGGGACACAACGAGGATTGGATAATATTCCGGCATCAATGATTGAAAGCATAGAAATTATTAATAATCCATCCGCGAAATATGATGCTGCCGGGATGGCTGGAATAGTCAATATCAAATTTAAAGAAAGCGGGGATAAACGATTTAATGGTGATTTTGGATTTGTAACAGGCATTGGTGCATTGTCCAGACGTAAAGAAGATCTTCCCACTGGTATGCCTAGCTACACCAACAATCTGAAATATACTCCATCGATAAACTTAAATTACAAGCTGGAAAAATTAAATATTTTTTTTCAATCTTACGTAACTCATCAAAAAAGATTGCCCAACAATGAATTTTCCACACGAAGTTATAGTAGGGGAGACGTAGTTGAGAACCAGGTTGCTGAAAACAGGACACAAAATCATTATAATGTAAAATTAGGTTTTGATTGGAACCCGACAGCTGACCACACATTTACTTTTTTTGGTTTGTACGATTATGAATGGCACATTGACACCACTCGAATTTGGTATTTTCGAAATTATGATTACAAGGATCCCATTCGAAAATGGAGTTTTAATGAGAGCGAAGGGACCGGTTTTTCTAATGTGACGTTACAACACAAATATAAATTTATTGAGCCCGGACATGAAATAAATTCCCAGTTAGCTTTTACTAAAGGTTGGGAAGATGAAACATATAATTTATATCAAGATGGGCCACAGCCCAATTATCCTGTTATTTATACCGATAAAACTCACGTAGTTGCTCCTGAATACGTATATTTGTTGACAACGGATTATACGAAACCACTTCCATTTGGCCGTACTGATATGGGTATTCAAGGTCGGTTAAGGCATATGCCAATTACCTACACGATGTCAAAAGATCCAAGTAATACAGCGCTGATATATAATTATGGGGATTGGTCCAAATGGGATGAAAGGCTCTTTGGTGTTTATTTGAATTTAGTATCGGAATTCAAATGGGTAGATATAGAAGCTGGTCTAAGAGGAGAATACGCTTGGGTAAAATATAATTTTGCCCCGAACCCATATTTTACAGATGATAAATACGATTATTTCAATTTGTTCCCCAATTTCAGATTTACATTCAAATCTAACCAAAACAGATTTTCTCTTTTTTTTAACCGTCGTATAGACCGTCCCGGAGAAGATATTCTTCGCATATTTCCAAAATATGATGACCCAGAACTTCTCAAAATCGGGAATCCTTCTCTTCGTCCTCAATATACCTGGAACATTGAAGCTGCATATAAGCATATATGGGATACAGGATCATTTTTTGCTGCCGTTTACCTGAAAAATACAGATTCGTATTATACCCGAATTTATATTCAGGATCCGGATAATTCGGAAATTACAATTAAAGCGTATGACAACTTGGGGCGTGCTACCAATAAGGGGCTTGAATTGGCTTTTGACCAGTTGATAGCAAAGATGTGGAATGTTTCTCTTAATACAAATATATATCGAAATACAATTTTTGCACATGACGGCATAATCAATTTTCCTCGTGAGAATAGATATCACATTGACGAACAGATAGATACTCCCTGGTATGCAAAATTAAACAACAGGTTTAGATTTCCTGAAGATTTTACGGTGGAACTTAACGGAGTATATTTCTCTCCTAAAAATATCGGACAAGGTCGTGAACTCTCGAGAGGAGGTGTGGACTTAGGTGTCAAGCGAGTTTTCACAAAAAATAATTTAGAATTAAATCTCTCTTTCACGGATATTTTTAATACGATGGGAATCACACAAGAAATCAATGGAGAGGGTTTAAGTGTTCTATACCAAAATTTTTATGAGACCCAGGCTTTTTTATTGGGAATAAAGTATAAGTTTTGAATGAATATGGTTTTGAAGGAGTGTGTTTTTTGTAGCAGATGGTTCAGGTGAGGAAATGAAGTCAGGGAGGATCAGTAATTTTCCATACATTATACAAATCATGCATGTTCGTACGAAAGTTAATGAAGAAATTAACCGGAATCCTTATCTCGACAGTATTAGAAATTAAATCTCCCAGATTCTTTCACCTATAATATGATCAATAAACTATAAGATTAATATATGAATTTAAAAGCGATTTTTTTTGATATGGACGGGGTTGTCATAGATTCCGAGAAATTACATCTGCGTGCCTTGGGGCTTACTTTGGAAAAGAATGACATCTCATTTCAGAACAGCATGCTTGATGGTTTTGTGGGTAGATCCGACAAATCCTTCTTTCAATATGTCTATGAAAATATTGACGATCGCATCGATATAGAAGATTTTCTAAAACAGAAGGATGCATTCTTTGAGAGTCTTTTGTCCGAGTTGCATTTTGTGGAAGGTTTTACCGACTTTATGCGTATTGTGAAAGAAGCGAACATACAAGCAGCTCTGGTTACTTCCTCTTCTAAATATACCGTTCAGAAAGTGGACAAATTGCTTGATTTCTGTCGCTTATTTGAGATAGTCATCACTGAAGATGATACCGCAAGGCATAAACCGCATCCGGATCCCTACCTGCTGGCTTTGGAGAGGAGTGGGAGCGACAAGAAATCGACCGTCATCATAGAAGATTCCATCAATGGCATCCTCGCGGGAAAAGTAGCTGGATGCGTCGTCTGTGGACTAACCACCTCCTTCGATGCCGCGACTTTAAAAGAAGCCGGTGCTGATTTCGTCTTTGACAGTTACAAGGAGCTTGCTGCATGTTTGATGGTTTAGGACAATTAACCCGGTGTCGCTTCCTCCAATTTCTTTCGTCTCCTGTTGTCTGGCTTAGTTATTTCAGCCTGTTTGCACGGACCCCCTCAAAGGTGATTTTCACCGGTTTGATCAGTCCGTTCTTGTCGAACTCCATCTTGTCGATACAGGTCGCCCGATGGTCGCGGTGCCTGTCATTGATAGGGCGACGGTGATATATGATATACCAGTCGTCGCTCTTCTGATTGTGGAATACCGAGTGATGACCGGCGCTCGTACCCACCTCCGGATCCTGTTCCAGAATGGTTCCGATTCGCACAAACGGTCCCAGGGGGTTGTCGGCAATGGCATAGGCCACGCGATAGTCCGGGTTTCCCCACCCCCCTTCAGACCACATGAAGTAGTACTTCCCATTTTTTTTAAACATGAAAGGACCTTCCGTGTAGCCTTCGGGAGTCACTTCCCTGTAGATTTCTCCATTGGGAAAAGGGCGCAGGCCGGTGAAATCATTGTTGAGAAGCACCACATTGCAGTGCCGCCATCCGCCGTAGAACATGTAATAGGTGCTGTCGTTCTCGCGGAAGATAAATTGATCAATGGGTTGGGCTCCATTTACGATCTTGTTGATCAGCGGCTTACCCAACAAATCCCTATAAGGGCCCTGCGGCCGGTCGGCCACTGCGACACCAATACCGCCTGTCTCGCTCTCTTTCTGGATATCGTTGGCGGCGAAAAAGAGGTAATACTTCCCATCCTTTGCCAGTACGCCCGGTGCCCACATCGCCTTATGTGCCCATTTCACTTCGGATGTATCAATGATCCGTTCATGTTTGGTCCAGTTAACCAGGTCGGGTGAGGAGAAAGCATCGAAGAATACCTGTTTTTCATATAAGTCGGAGAAGGTGGGGTAAATCCAGTACTGATCTTTGTAGATAATCCCTTCAGGATCGGCATACCATCCCTCGAAAATCGGGTTGGAGGAGTATAGTTTTCCTTCGGAAGTATCCGGATAACTTTTTTTGGTTACACATGCTGTCAACAGAAAAACTCCTGACATCAGAAAAAGGATTCGTCTTATCATTACTCTCAAGGATTCGGTTTACATTTGTTATACTTACACTTTGACGCAAAAATAGGCAAATATGCCTCTTTATTATATCATTATTGTCTCAGATATTTGGCTGAAAGAAAATATATCCGCTAAGTTACACAAAATTACGACTATCAGCATGACACTTTCCCAGTCGGCAGACAGGTCTTTTATTTGATTAGCGTCACTGAATAGGGTTTTAGTGTAAATCGCTTATCGGAAATCTTCTTGATTTCACTCAAAACAGATTTATCATCCACAATGGGTGTATATAATGATTTTGTCCAGACCTGCTCGGCAGTTTTGGCCATGAACCCCAAGCCTTCCAAGTCTATCGTCATCGCTTTGTCGCTGAAATTGACTACCAGTACCTTATTGTCAGCACCTGTAAAGAGGTAGCCGTAAAGAGCATGGTAGTCTCTGCTTCGGGATTTGCAGACGGGATTGTCATTGAATATTAGTCTATTTACAGCTTTAGCATCCTTCTGGGCCCGAGTAAAAACCTTCAACCCCTGTCCACTTGCACTTAAGGCATATTTTTTTGCTACCGCCCCACTGGCAATCTTGGTATCACTGTCATATATGACAGACGAAACACTGCTTGCAGTCAAGTTATGGAAACAAACCAACTCAATACCCGGTGTGGAAATCATTTGGGCTGTCATTACCACATTCGCCAAACCGGTCACCCACAAACCGGGAAGCTTGTTGTCCTGGGTAAAAAAATTGTATTCGGTTACCCAGTAAGGATATTTATCGGGAATGCCACGTTGAATACCATCGAAATCAACACGTTGTATGGTTTGGGCGATCAAGTCTTCGGCTGTTTGATCTTCAAAATTGTTCTTGGCATAATTATGGAAAGTGAAGGCATCAACATCGAACCCGTTCATATTCTCTATTAACGTTTTATTCCACTCCCTTGAACGTTCGCGATTGGCACCTGTCCATCCTGCAGGATTATTTATGGCAATCATTGCAAGACGCGCTTCGGGGAATTCCTTGCGCAATTTATTCACCCAAATGCGGCAAGTATCGGCATAATCCTTGATGTTTGGATAACGGTTCAGATAATTGAAGTTTTTAGGATGATCGTCCATATAAAATTCGTTACCCAATTCGATATAGCGAACAGGCAAACCAATCTTTTGTGCATATTTGAGCATTTCCAGCTGGTACTCGTAATTGCTGGTAAGCATATTGAGCATGTATATTGGCTCTGCTGTACCGCCACTGCGATCATAGACCTTTTTCAGACTTTCAAGTTTATAGGGATAAGGCCCTTCTTTAGGAGTTCCCATCACTTTGTATCTCAAGCCCACCGCATCAAGGAAGCCTGTTTTCCAGTCCCAAAAGTTACCCACCGTGCCCCCCGGATATCGAAAATTTCCCGGGTCAAGTTCGGCAATACGATCAAGAAAAAATTGCTTATCCCATCCCGGCCCACCGAGAGACTGGGTGTTATAGCCAAAGGCGATGGGAGAAAGTTTTATCTCATTTCCTTTTGTGATTGTTGAAACGACCGGTTGCTGTCCTAAAAGCATCGATACAGTGCTGACCGCAATAAATTGGGTTATTATAAATCTTCTCATTGTCAGATTGTTTTTTTAATTATTAAAGTATCCTGCGTATTTTTCGTTTTATGTTTTGATAATTGGCTATATTGTTTTCCTCGTCAATATGACGCAACAACTTTTCGTGCATCTGTCTTCGGATTTCAACATATTTCTTGTTGTCCACTTGGTTTAATGTTTCTATCGGATTTGTATGATAATCGTATTTTTGTCAATATTATTCTTATTCAGTGCATTGATCACTTTCCCAGTCAGTGCGATTGCTTATGGCATTGAAAGGTTTTTCGGTTTATACTGGGAATTTCAATAGAATTTAATAATCTGCTCCTGTCAAACTTTCTAACACTGATTCCTGCCAATCGTGCATTGCAAGCCGCATCTCTCTTACAATATCAGGAAAGTCATGAACCAGATTGTTTGTTTCTTCCGGATCATTTGGAATATCGTATAGTTCAAAGATTTCCTTATCGGGAAACAGTCCTTTTATTACTAATTTATATTGATTTTTCATCATGGAGCGTTCACCTCCAAAATCGTTTATCGAAATCGTATTGTATTTGAAATTTGTGAAATCCCGGGTAAATTTGCCAGCGGCTTTTTTTAAAAGTGGCGTGGTTCCTTGCTGTAGTTTCGGTTCAATATAAGGTTCCAATGTTCCATTATAAAGACTTTTTGGATTCATTTTCCAGAAAAATAACGGACTTTTTCTTTGCCCGGTCGGCTTTTTTAAGAATGGAACCAGGCTAACTCCATCTATGGGTCTGGCCGGTAAAGGTGTATTGATGATGTCGGCCAAAGTAGGCAGAATATCACTTGTCGCAGCAATTGATGAGATGGAGGCAGGTTTTTTTATCCGTTCCGGCCATTCTATGATTCCGGGAACCCGAATACCTCCTTCGTACAGACTTCCCTTTTCTTCTCTAAAAGTTATTCCCGTGTGAGCAACCTCGGGAGGAGATCCATTGTCACCACAGTACCAAACCAGCGTATTGTCGGTCAGTTTATTTTCTTTCAAATAATGTCTTAATTTACCAATTGCCCTGTCCATGGCTGTTATTTCAGCATATCGCTCTTGTAAAACATCTTTTAACGGGCGAATCACTTGTTCCCCTGTGATATTGGATGTGAGAGTGACTTTTCTTTCAGCCAGACTATCCGGGAGATTTTCATAAAGAGCCAAATCATCCGGCAAACCACCGTATGGTTCATGCGGAGATCCAAACCAGACCACCGTAAAAAATGGTTTGGCTTCCTGAATTGATTTCTCTATAAACTGAATTGTTTCGTCAATAATAATTGCAGAGCCTTCTCCTTCAACTTTTTTGGGCGATTCGCCATTTCTCGATAAAACAGGATTTAAATCAAAGAAGTTGTCATGTGAATACCATTCATTGAATCCCATTGCACCAGGGGATGTGGGTGAATCTTTTTTTACAGGTCCTACATGCCACTTTCCAAAATGGGCTGTTGTGTATCCAGCATCTTTAAGAATTTGTGCAATGGTAATTTCTTCGGGGCGCAATGACCAACCCGGTGCAAAGGTACCATAACGATTGGGGTGTCTTCCCGTCAATACACTCGCTCGGGTTGGAGATGAATTTGGATGAGCTGCATAAAAACGGTCAAAACGTACGCCATTCTTAGCCATTTCATCCAATATGGGTGTTTTTACAAACGGATGGCCATTGTATCCCACTTCGTCCCAGCCATGGTCATCTCCCATCAGTAAGATAATATTTGGATATTCTTCATGTTTTGTTTCCAATCTTTTTTTCGGTTTAGAACCGGATAATATAATTATCCAAATAAAAATAATAACCCCAAAAAACCTGTTTTTCCAGTTCATACTTTATTTAGAAGATGTTTCTGTGCTAGAGAGAAGTTAAATTAAATATTTTGCAGGCCTCCACAAATATAACGTGTAGCTTTCATAAAACAAAAAATAATAAACAAAATTTAAACAAGTGACAATTTACGGATGGCTGATATCTGATTTGAATAATGTCCGTGATAATATATACCGGCCTGCACTCCGTTCCGTCGCTCATGATATACCGAGCAGTCTTTCCTTCCAACTGCATAAATGATATTTACACTTACCATGCGATTGGAACCGGCTTAACAGAGCCGTCATATTCAATATCCAATTTTCATGTAATTATTAACGTTTTCCTCTTTCAACTAGAACCCATTGCAGGCCTCCCACGATATGACTGATAAACAAAGGGTCGCTGTAATTCTCTTTTTTGTGTCCAAGCGCAGTATACCATTGTCTTCCTCCATCGAATTCATTACACCAGACGCTTGGAAACAGGGTGCCGAAGGTGTTGGACATTGGGCGTGAATGTTTAAAATCAGGCGATGAAAAATCGGAAACCATTAAAATTCTTACGGTGGGGTTCATTTCTTTCAGTATATATAATTCATCTTCCACTTCCCAAACCGGAGGTATAGCTGCGGTAGAAGGATGTTCATTATCCACGGTACAGACATTGAATTTTTGAAAAGGAGGATGATAATCAAATGTACCTCCGATCATTTGTTTAAACCAGTCCCATTCACGTTCGGTACCGCAGGCAATATGAATTCCAATTATTCCTTTCCCTTGCCGGTTAAAATGCATGAGTCCTTCTTTTTCTGCTTCACTTTCAAATACTTTATGGTTTGTATTTGCAAACACTACTGCATCATATTGAAACAAATCGGATGTGGAAAAAATAGTAGAATTGGAAGTAGAGTCCACTTCAAATCCATATTGTTCTCCCAGTTCCATAAACATATTCACGTTTGCTTCAAGGTTATCATGGACGTACCCTTCCCCGTTTTTAGTGAATACAAGGATCTTCTTTCCTTTCAGTTCCGCAGTTTTGTTATCCCATTTATCCGCAAATAATTGAAATGTGGAACTAATTAATAAAAAAATCAGAATCATTTTTTTCATATCTGTATTGATTGGCATGGATACTTAAGATACGTCCGTTTTTATCGGATGTCAAAAAAACTATGAAAGATAGGAAAAAAATTCGTGACAGATATTGATCTTCTCAAAAATAAAATGATTTATGTTTACGCGAAAAAGGAGACCACACGGGAAAAAATGCCGGTGAAGGCATTGTTGAGAGAACGCTGATCCTTGGTCTGCAGTGGAAACGGGTTTTCGTGGGTATATTCGAACGGGAAATCTAGCAGAGAGATGGTCGCCTCAGTGGTTTCATTACCCAGTGCTTCTCGTACGCCATGATAGGGGATCACATTATCCTTTTCCAGGGCTACTCCTGTAATTCTGTTGTGGATACGGGAAAAAAAATCCTCCCGCTCTTCCCGCAGCCGGCCTGGCAGTATCATCCGAAAGAAAGCCTTGAATGCATTGTCATGCTTCCATCGATTCACCGGTTCGTTCCCAAAGTGATATACATAATAATCTTGTAACCTGTTAAAAGCAGCCTTATCCATAATACTGCGTGAAATGCCCTGCATGGAACGGAAGATGCTGCCACCACAAAACATGAAGAGGCGCGAGTTTGTAAAAAAGTCTTGCTCATTGGCCATCAAGGCAATCTGCGACAGAAAAGCGCCGATGGAATAGGCAAATATGTCGATCTGGCATCCTTCTTTAAAGAGCGGGTGTCGTCCGCTTTTAATTTCTCCGAATAATGTGGTCAGATCAGCCCAGGTCTGTCGTCCCGAGAGATAGAATCGCTCCGGATTCTGAGAGATCCGGTCGCTTAATGCTACATTCGCGAGGCTGACAGAACGGTCGTCTCCATACTGTCGTCTGCGGAAATTGAGGAGATCAGTCAGACTCCGGGGATTGGACCACGCCTGCGGGGAGCGGTTTATGTGAAAAGCAATAGGAAAGAGGATGACCGGTTTACCGGTATGATAGCAGATGTATTCAGCCCATGGAAGGTATTTGTTCCAGTTGCGTTCATTCAATCCGTGCAAAAGCAGAATGGCATTTTCCTGTTTTACTTTGCCTGTGGGGAGAAAAACAGGGTATTCGAATGAAAAGTTCTCACCAATGTTATTGTCGCTCTTCAAGATTTCATCCTGCCAGTTATCCAGCTCACTGTTGAACCGAAAAAAACGAACATCAATATTCGTCTCCGCAATATGCAGATTGGCTCCCTGAGTAAAACAATGATTGAGGGTAATGTAACGGTCGTAATAATTCATCATAACATTTTATTAATCAACAAAGAAATGCCATTTTTAAGCCATCTGCAAAGAGAAGGGAAAAGGGGATCGCAAATGGGGTGAAATCCGTCATTTGGGGTGAAACCGGCTATTTAGGGATGAATATTAACGATTGATTTTCAATAAAGTTGGGCGTTTTCTGCGCTTGGCAAGACAAATAAATTTATTTTGCCCCTGCTTAACGAAAACGTTCGATTATTTGGTAAGTCGTCAATAAAAATCTATTTTTGTACTGGGGTGGTCCAATTAATTTATTCTGTGATGGACGGACAGATTCCGACATATTTATATGCAAAAGATAACAGCATAAAGACTATTTTCTTTACGGCACTTTTTGCGTTGTTGTTCATCAATCTTTTTCAGCCTTTTGGTTCCCGGGACTGGTATCCGGGTATCTCAGACATCAAATATTTTGCATTTTCAAGCCTGATTATCCTCACCGGTATGCTGGTTGTAGTTATCAGTCGGATAATTCTCACGGCCTATTCGAAAAAAAAGGAAGTACTATATTGGCAATATGCTTTGTGGATCTTGTGCGAAATAGTAGCCATGGCCGTTTTTTATACCCTGTTTGCTAAATTTTTCCCTAAAGACGGAGTTGAGCGGGATATCTCTGAAATCTTTCGGCAGAGCCTGATCAACACGGCTCTGGTGTTGCTGTTACCCTATACTATATCATGGCTTTATTTTTCCTGGAAAGAGAAAAGCAGGCTTTTGGAACATATGGAGCAGGAGCAAGCCATGGAGGTACATGCTAAGACACTGGTTGCTTTTCCGGATGAAAAAGGCGACCTGAAGATATCCATAATGTTGGATAATCTGCTCTATGTTGAATCGGCAGACAATTATGCAACCATTTATTACCTCAACAAATCGAAGAAATCACATTATCTGATCCGCAATTCACTCAAATGGATGGAGGAGCACCTCACCAAGGATACACCGCTGATCCGTTGTCATCGTTCCTACATCGTGAATCTTGACAAGGTGAAGATACTGAAAAAAGAGAAAGGCGGTATCATGCTGGAGTTGGATGCGGAGAATACACCCGACATCGCTGTGTCAAAAACCTACTATGATTCCTTTATGCAAAAGTTTTCTCGATATTCGGTCTGAAGATAGTACCGATAATCGGAGTTCCGGAGAAGGTATGGACGAAATAGATTGCAAGATCAGATCAAACCCTTTTCAGGTAAACGGAAGCAGAGCCGTCGCCCACATGAAACCAGCCGTAGCCGTAATTGCCGATCATCACATCCTCCTTCGGAAGGGTATTACATCGCCGAAATGAGACAGGAGCTGATCGATTACGAGGAATCACTCCTCGGGTGTAAGGAAGCCTTCGACCTATGCGGATCTCGATTCGGAAGCAGAGATAGGAGTTGTTTAAGTGAGAAGTCGTATAGACAAATTTATTCTCACCATGGAACGCTACAAAGTAATAGAGGTCAGGTTGTACTTCAACAAGAAGCCACGCAGGAAAATGATATTCGAGGCATACAAGAATGTCCCAGACAAGCTTTGTGAACAGATAAAGAAAAGGCACGGAGCAAGTACAGTAACGCTGATTTCGTATTTATGTAGAGTTTCTTGTTAACAAAGATAAAATGCAGGCGTAAAATCGTATTTCTCTTGTTGAATAAATTGATTTCATGTTTGATACTCCGAGACAATAGTTCAATATCCTTTCTAATGATCTGAAACATTACGTTTTATTGACCATTTTTTTCTGTATACTAAGAAATATCCAAAGGATATCATGGTAACTGCGAAGCCAGCCGGATAGGAGATTGCTTTTGAAAGTGTAAATCCTTCCGGAGCAAGCAGGATATAGGTTGTGACCACAGATGTCATGAAGAGGGCCGGGAGCAAGGTGATCCAATAGGCTTTTCTTCTCTGGAACAGGTAAACCGTGATGGTCCACAGAACCACTGTTGCCAGGGTTTGGTTCGCCCATGCAAAATAGCGCCATACCACATCGAAATTTATTTTCGTCAGAACGAGACCAATGGCAAACAAGGGTATGGTGACGATTAGTCTGTTTTTGATGGGTCTTTGATTGAATCTGAGCAGATCACCCACGATCAACCGGGCACTTCTGAAAGCAGTGTCACCCGAAGTGATGGGAGCAGCCACAACACCTAAAATGGCCAGAACAGCTCCCAATTTTCCCAACAGGGAGTTGGAAATTTCATTGACCACCCATGCCGCATTTCCTTTTTGGGCGACCATCATCTCACCCAACTCCCGGATACCTCCGAAAAAACTCATACTGATTGCTGCCCATATTAATGCCACCACACCCTCCATAACCATCGCTCCATAAAACACTTTTCGTCCCTCTTTTTCATTTTTCATGCAACGGGCCATCAGGGGAGATTGTGTGGCATGAAAGCCGGAGATGGCACCGCAGGCTATGGTGATAAACAGCATGGGGAAAATGGGAAATTTCTCTTTGTCGTAATGGAAATTTTGCCAATTTTCAGGGGTCAGTTCCGGGAGAGCATACCCTTTCACCATCAATGCAACAATGAGGCTGAGAGCCATAAATACCAGCGCCAGTCCAAAAATCGGGTAGATCTTGCCAATAATTTTGTCGATGGGTAATAGTGTTGCCAGAATGTAATAAATGAAGATGACCCACACCCAGAATCTGAAATCCAGCGTCAGGGGAGTTAAATTGGCCAGAATGCCGGCAGGACCGGAGATGAAGACGACTCCCACAAGAATAAGCAACACGACTGAAAACACACGCATGATCTGTTTTGCAGCTTTTCCCAGATAAATACCGATAATTTCGGTAATACTCAACCCGTTGTGTCTTACCGAGAGCATGCCCGAGAAATAGTCGTGCACGGCTCCTGCAAAAATGGTACCCAAAACAATCCACAGGAATGCGACCGGCCCCCAGAGAGCGCCGGCAATTGCGCCGAAGATAGGTCCCAGACCGGCAATATTCAGGAATTGAATCAGAAGAACACGCCACCATGGCATTGGAACAAAGTCAACCCCATCACTCATGGATGTAGCCGGAGTAGGTCTGTCGGGGTCAACCTCCATGATTCGTTCCAGGTATTTGGAATAAAAGATATAACCCGCTAACAGGATGGCCAGGGAAATAATGAATGTGATCATCCGGTGTTCTTTACAAAGTTATGAGTAAGATTGGGTACATATGCGATTAGGTGTATGGATAGAAAATAATTAATCTCTCCCTCATGCTATAACTCAAGTTATTTCTTCCGGAAGAGGTTACAATAATATTTGCCGACAAAATTCTCTACAGGTTTTTACTTCCTTTACAGAGTTAGACCAGGGTGTGATTGGATATTCCAGCTCTATGTCGCAATATATGGGCCATTTGTTATCTCTGATAAGGTGAAGAACTTCGGCGATGGGGGTTTCCCCTTGTCCCCAGACCTGGTTCACGTTCTTCTGGGACAAATTGCTTGCACTTGTTTTGTCTTTTAGATGGATACTGGCAATTCGTTTATGATATTTGCGGATAAATTCTACCGGGTCTAAACCTGTGGAACCGAAATAGTGACCAATATCAAAATTTAGCATATTAGCCGGAGAGTATGCCAATAGTTTATCAACGTCAAAGCCAGGCTCAGCGTATTGATAATGATTGTGAAGGATGGCATACATCCCGTTTTTTTCTGCGATCGGACCTAATAATCGAGCGTTTTCGTCATTCATTTCAGCCGAAATTCCAATCGCACCAAGTGTTTTTGCGACTTGAAATGAATAATCAATTTCTGCTTCAGTGGTTCCGGCAAGCCATTTGTAAATGTGAATGTTTACACCTTCGTCATTGAATTTTCTACGGATTTGGGCATATATGTCAGGTGTTCCCTTGGTTTTTCTCCATTCTTTCACTTCGCTCTTGTATTTTTCGATAGCGTTTTTCTCCTCCGGCGTCAAAGGATTGTGTGCATTTGGTTGACGCTTGACCGTGTTTTTTGGTGCGCCGAGATAATCTTCAACGTCCGTCCCCATGAGCTCTACAGAACTCAGCCCAGCTTCTACGCATGCTTTGAGGGTTGTTTCCAGTCCGCCTTTCAAACTGCGAAAGCTGTATGTGATTGCCCCTACTTGGACTCCCGCATATTTCGAGTGAGGGGAGAATCTTGCTATCTGCCCTGATTTACCTGACAGTTTATTGTTGGCACATGAAAAAACTGTATGGATCAATGCACTACTGGCTATTACTGCCGTAGTGCTCAAAAAATGTCTTCTGCTCAATTTCTCAGATGCGATATTGTTGTGCTTCATAAATTAATTATTTTGCGATACTTTGTTCGCACATTGCAAAGTTATGTAAAAAAGCGCGATAACAAATTATTAAATATAAACTACTTTGAATATCCGAGGAGAATGAATATTTTAAATATGTCGGTTTTATTTGGTTGTTTTATTTTCAGGAACCAATAGTATTGCATTGGCAGCTACACTACCGCTCATCTTGTTTGCAACTACTTTTATATAAGGTTTTGCAGAAAAACTGAAATTAAATTCTCCGATATGCACCCATGTACTGCTGGTTTGTCCCTCAATTTTCACGTCATCCAAGCTAAGATTGAGTATTTGTTTCTCTTCTCCGTTGAATAGTTCTAAAGTAACGGATTTGGTGCCCGACTGTAATCTTGGCAGGTAATAATATGTTTTGTATCTGCCTGATATAGCATTGCTTTCAAAGTTAAACTTAACATATTCGTTATCTGTAGTTGCACTGTTCTCCAGATGAAATCTTCCATACCCCCTTAATGGCACACTCTTCCAATCTCCTTTTATCTCGATCAATGGGCTGTCTGATACCTGAACCAGTATGTCTGGTTTACGGAAATCAGCCTTGGGGTTAACCTTCAGTATTTCATTGATTTCATCTGTCTGGACATCTTGTACGGAAATACCCTGATCAATAGCCAAACAGGCCGCCACAGACGCTGATTGTGCCAGCACCATGAATACGGGTTCCATTCGTATAGACCCAAAAGCAATATGGGATGCGGACAGGCATACGGGAACCAGGAGATTATTCACTTCCTTTCTTTTCGGAACAATGGAGCGGTAAGAGATAGGGAACGGCGGGAAACCTCCCACTTCCACATTCCCTTCATTTTTCACCATGCCGTTCACCACTAACCTGTCGCAGTTATGAGAATCCATCGTGTAGGCAGCGTAGCCAATAGCATCTGTAGCTATTTCTCTGCCTTGACAATGGTGTTGAGTCATGACTAGATCGCTGATCATTCTCCTGGCTTCGCGGATGTAGAGCTGTGGGGTCCAATGGTTATTCTCAACATACTCATCTTTCGGATATCCCCATTTATTCATCTCATTCCGGATAAATTCGGGAATGGCGGGATCATTTCCCACAAAATACAATAGCCCCTTGGTATAATCCTCGTGGGCTTTAATGATTTTCTTCCGTGCGTGGTAGTCTGCTTCCGGATAATCCCAGTTGGCTCCGATCATATCTGTCGACATGCCGTTACGGTTATTGATATCGGTTTTGTTGTTAGGCATCAAACTCCAAATGAAAACATCGTTCAATCCTTTCCAGGGCTGAATCTCTTTCTGCCTTACCAATAATTCATATCGTTCGGGATCATAATTGTCGGGCTCTGTGATAGGTATCCTGTTGTCCGGATCATTGGTGAGGGCAATGCGGTAATTATACGCCTGTACCTTCTTATCTCCTGTACCGTTTGGTTTCAACGTTTCATTGTTAACACCCCAAAGCAGTCCACTGGAAGGGTCGCCTTTCACCTTATAAGGATCTACCCCGTCGGGGAATTGATGCCCGGTGAGAAATTGTACACCGTTCAGGGTCTCATTGTATACGTTGTTATTCTCACGACCAATCGTATAGCTTACTCCTGCCATCGCCATCAAATCACCCTCGTAGGTACAATCCAGGAACATCTTTGCCTTCACTTTTAATTGGGGCCCATTTGATTCATCTAAATTGGTTACCGTAATTTCCTTTATACTATTATTTTCTTTTTTCACGTCGATCAACTGTCGATTGTAGACGATGTTGATATCCGCTTCTCTGATATACTCGTGAAAAACAAATAAGGCTACTTTTGGCTCGAAGATCCAGTTTTCCAGATTTCCGTAATATGCTCCTAATTTGCGGTAAAAGTCCAGCGCCAACCCGGTAACCACATATTTATTCCCTATGTCTGTCATTCCAAGTCCTCCGGAACTTAATCCTCCCACTCTTCCGCTGGGTTCTATAATAACGGCTGTTTTTCCTGCTTTGATAGCTGTATATGCAGCTACAACACCCGCAGAGCTACCTCCATAAATGCAGATATCCACATTGATTTCATCCTTTGTTTGCCCGAGAATAAATGATGGAATGGCAAATAATAAAAAAAGTAATGCCTTAAGATTTTTCATATGATTGTTTTATTTTTTAGTTTCACACCCCAATTATTTTCCATTGCTTTTATAATATTCCATCGCCCTTATGAATCCTTTAGCCGCCGAAACATCATATTCACTTCGTTTTGGGTCAATATCAAGTATCTTTTGTGCCAGTGGCAGTACCGGTAATGCATCCTGGCCAAATTGCTGTAGTATGTTTAAGGACTGTACACGTATCATGATGTCGGGGCTTGAGACAGATCGACTTAATACTTCTACTGCTATTTTTTGTTCTCCCAAATAATATAATGCCTCTGCCGCAACATTTCTTACGGAGATTTCATCGTCGTGATTTGCCATTTCCAACAAAAGAGGTTTAGCTGCTTGTGCTTTGGTTTTTAATATGCGGCATCCGGTTGCTGCCCAATAGCGTACGACTGCATTTTTATCCCGAAGCCGTTCCATAAGTAGCGGCAATGTTTTTGTATCTCCGGATGCCGCTGCTGATGCTGTTTCCAATATTTTTACCAACGGATATCTATCGCCTTTGGCCCATTCATACAGGGATATGGTTTTACTGATTTCTTCTATCATTGGTTCGGGAATAAATCCCAGGTCATTCGTAGCAACCTGCCAGTTATCCAAACTCATGCGCATCTGCTCCAGAATTCCTTCATAGGATTCATTATGCGCCAGATTGTATATATTATGAGGGTCTGCTTCACAATCATACAACTCTTCGAACGGTTTGCTTTCCCAAAAAGCGCTTTGAACTGCATTCAATTGTTTTTTATTATATGCATTCTCCCATGAAGGCATGGAGGGGGCCTTCCAGAGGTATTCTATGTATTGCCCCCATATTTTATGGGGCATATAATTCCGGATATATCGATATTTTCCTTTGCGCACTGTTCTGCTAAGGTCAACACCCGCATCCATACGCCCCCTATATCCATATGCCGGTGTTTCAGTCCTGTCCTTTATTTTTCCAAGAAATTCTTCGCCTTGCATGTATTCGGGTATAGGTATACCGGCAAGGCTTAATACAGTGGGGGCAAAATCAATAAAAGAGACCATACGGCTACTTCTCGTTCCGGCCTTTTCAGCCACCAGATGCGTAAACTTTTTCGGGATACGTATAATGAGCGGCACATGCAGGCCGGCTTCGTAAAGGAATCTTTTGCTCCTGCCCAGTACACCTCCGTGATCACTGAAATAAAACACAATTGTATTTTCCGCCAGACCTTCTTTTTCCAACTCTTCCAATATATTGCCTACCCAATTGTCCATCTGCTCCATCCGGTCATAATATTGCGCCCAATCATGTCTCATCTCGGGGGTACGAGGGTGGTAGGGTGGGATAGGCACCTTCTCCGGATCATGTCTTAAGGTGTCTTTTCTTGAGTGGAGGGAACTTTCATGTGTGATGGAAGAATTGTACATCGCAAAGAATGGTTGTCCCGGCTTCCGGTTCTTATAGGTAGCTTTGAGCGATGAATCATCCCATGCGCCATTCATCCTATCTTCCAAAGGAGACATGTTGTAATCCGTCTTTGCTTTATTCACTGTATAATATCCGGCTTTTCTCAGATACTCCGGAAACAGCCTGATAAAATCCGGTACCGGGTACTGGCTTCTCATGTTTTCGGTTCCCATTGTGGTGGAATAAACACCTGTAATAAGTGTAGATCTGGAAGGGGCACTCACCGGAGCATTTGAGAATGCCTGTTCGAAAAGTACCCCTTCCGATGCAAGCTTATCAAGGTAGGGAGTGTTGGCAAACGTGTCACCATAACACCCCAAGAAAGGACTATTATCTTCACTTACAAGCCAAAGTATATTTGGCAGCTCATTTCCCTTGTGTTGAGCCTGTCCATAGTGAAACAAACATATTAGAATGATGATGATTATATACTTTTTCATTATGATAACTTTCTGTTTTATTCAATGTAGCTATTCTACGAGAAAAGGAATAACGGCGCTTGCCATATTATTCTTGGTATCCTTTACATATACATATAGGCGATAAGCTCCGTAAGTGGGTGCAATAAACGTAACGGCAGAATTGCCATTTGTTTGAATAAGCCTGGGAAGCCCGGGATGTGGCCCGCCATCCGGGCTCGTACCCCTCTCGGGTGATATCATCCAATTATATTCCAGTGCATCCCCTTCAGGATCAATCGCTATGACACTCGCCTTATTGGCGCTTCCCTGCAATATCTTGATGTTATCTTCGGCACGCTTTCCGTTTAATAGCATATCTTCACGGGAATCAATTCTAGGAGCTCTATTCTCGGGATGCTGGCCTGTCCAGCAGAATTGTAACGCATTAACGACCCCAAACGGTAAACCTTCAAGGTTATGTGTTCCATACCAAGTTGCGATTGCACCATTAGTTTGGTAGCCCCAGACAAAAGCAAAGGAGCCTAAACAGCCGTTGTTCCGATTGGGAATAACGTGGTTTTGATACACATCCAGATAGTCTTGCTCTTTCTCCGTGCTGGTTTGCTCTACCAATCCGCCCCACTCCAAAATTCGCTCGGCAAGCGGGTTAAGCTGTGTCATACCTCTGGGGCCATATTCGCTAAGTATATACGGTTTGGTCCATCCGGCATCTTGTAAGTTGGTCAACACTCCCGGTACTTGTTGATGTTTGGCGTTACTGGAAAGAATATCCATGTTGGGTACCCATCTCTTTATATCATCTAACTTCTCTCTGCTGGCATTAATAATAGCGGTAGTAGTAGGATGGTTCCCATCTTCTTCATGAATCATCTTATGAATATTGTTAACAGCCGTCCACATTTGTTGCTTTTGAGTCAAAGTAGAATATTGAGCATCGACCTCATTACCGACTATCCACATTAGTAAGGCAGGATGGTTTTTAAATGACCTTACTTGTTGTTGTAATGCTTTTAATTGTGAGTTTATCGCTACTGGATCATTGTAGTTAAATCCCTGACTTTCCTTATTTACCCAAAGTCCTAACGCAACGGTAATTCCGTTAGTATACGCACCGTCTAATACATTCTTTGTGTCTTCATTGACACCATACGTTCGGATAGCATTCCCCCCACAGTCAGCCAACATTCTATAATAGCAACTAGGTCTTTCCTCTTTATAAGTTGAAGCACCTGCGGCTACACCATGGATGTAAAAGGGTTCATCATTGCGTAGCAACTGCCATTGATCATCTCGTTGTACAAGTTCTACACGCGATGGTTTTAGATCGGTATCTTTGTGCTCATTAATTGGAGTCTCTTTACTGCATCCAAACAACAAACAAATACTAAACACAACAATGACAAAGTATGTCCAGAATTTGAAATACATAAATTTTTTTTCATAAATCGCACTCATGGCTAATTGACGTGCACCAGTAAACATACCTATACGTGAAGGGATACTTACCGGATTAATAGCATATGCCCTGTCAAAGCGAACACCTGTCTCACACAGTCGGTCTATATTGGTCGTTTTGACATAGGAATTACCCATAGCTGAAATATATTCCCAATTTAACTGGTCGCTGACGACCAATAGAATATTTGATTTACCTGTACCAGCGGAACACTTTTTTTTTGCATTTGTCCGTATATACGCGACATGGAAGAGCTTGAAAAAATCAAGACAGCTATAACGCCTATTTTAATCCATTTTATTATCCGATCGGATATAGAGTTCATTTTTATCATCGTTGTTTTTAATTGTTCCTCTATTTCATTACCGTAACTTTTTGAAAAATTTGATCTTTACCGTGAGAATTCCCACCCACCATCAAGGTGAAACTTCCCGGCTCGAATATATATTCTCCTGTGCTATTGTAATAACCAAATACCTTTTTGTCTAAAGAAAAAGTCACTGTTTTCTTCTCTCCCTTTTCGAGTTGGATACGCTGGAATCCGACTAGTAATTTTACTGGTCTGGTAGTAGAACCGAAGTCATCCCTCAAGTACAGTTGTACCACCTCTTCTCCCGCCATTTCTCCTGTGTTCTCTACCGTAACATTCACTTGCAAGGGCTCTCCGTAATTTAATTCTTTCGGGCAGTTAAATTCGTTATACCGAAAACGAGTATAACTTAATCCGTAGCCGAAATCATATAAAGGTTCTTTTACTCCGTCGATAAATGCATGAGAATATTGTGATGGCTTATGGTAGTAATAAATGGGTATCTGCCCTACATGCCTGGGAATCGTGATAGGTAATTTACCACTTGGGTTCACCTTCCCATATAGAATTTCAGCAATAGCTTGCCCCCCGAAGGATCCGGGCTCCCATGCTTCCAAGATTGCATCAATGTTGTCTTTAAGCCAGGGAGTTGCCAATGGTCTTCCGTTTACCAAGACTACGATTATTGGTTTTCCTGTTTTTTTGAGTTCTTCTACCAGATATTGTTGTTTTCCCCAAAGAGTGATATCCATTCTATCACGGTTCTCACCTGCGGTTTTCTCTTTCCAATGTTGCCTGAATGAATCTTCACCTAATACTAAAATTATTAAATCCATTTTTTCTGAAATCTCAATCACTTTAGTGATGGAATCATTATTCGACTCTCGTAGATTCCATCCAACATCGATATAATGGATAGTGCTATTTTTTGAAAAGGACTTGATACCATCAAGCACAGTCACGTAATTTGCCCGGGGTTGGTCAAATACCCAATCACCCATAATGGATTGATTATCAGAATTTGGGCCTGCCACCAAAATATTTTTATATTTACCCGATACTATTGGGAGAATGTCATTTTCATTCTTCAGCAATACGACTCCTTTTCTGGCAATATCCAAGGCGGTTTGTTGGTGTTCCTTTGTAAATACGTTCTTTGATTGTTTTCCCGAATTGACGTATCTATTCTCAAAAAGGCCTAACATGAATTTAGCAGTTAAAATTTTTTCACAGGCCTGATTGATTCTCTCCTCGGACAGCTTCCCCTCCAAAACGAGTTCTTTGATATTCTCTAAAAATTCCGGTCCATGCATATGCATATCGACTCCTGCGTCCACTGAAATCTGAAAAGCCTCCTTTATGGTTTCTGTGATCTTGTGTTTTCGGCTTATTGCCTCCATATCCATCCAATCGCTAATAATGAATCCCTTAAAACCAAATTCATTTCGAGCAATCTCTGTCAACAGCCTCTTGTCGGCATGTCCTGGTATGCCGTTAATCTCATTATGCGCCGGCATCAGCGTGAAGGGGTGCGTTTGCTGAATAGTATTTTTGAATGGAGATAGGATGATGTTTCGCAGCTCTCCCTCACCAATCTCAACAGGAGATGCATTCGTACCGTTGTTCCCTATACCACCTCCTGCCATATGCTTCACACATGCAAGGACACTTTTATCCTTATCAATAAAATCATTTTGCAGTCCATTTACACTTGCAATTCCCATTTGGGATACCAGGTATGGATCTTCACCAAATGTTTCTCCGACCCTTCCCCATCTGGGATCACGAGCGATTTCAATATTAGGCGAGAATGCCCAGTGCATTCCACTTGCTCTCATTTCCTCTGCGGTCTGACGAAATGATTCTTTTATTAAATTGGGATCGAAAGTTGAGGCCATCGTAATAGGCGAAGGATATATTGTTGCCCCGGACATTAACCCATTGCCGTGTATAGCATCGATGCCCATCAACAGCGGTATTTTCAAGGGGCTTTCTTCAGCCAGTTTTTGTAAATAATTGGCTTCCTGAGTTGTTAACACATGTAAAAATGAACCAATCAGTCCCTGTTTTACCATGCGCTCTACGGCAGAAGAATGTAACCCTTTATAAAAACCTCTTGCATGGCCGCCCAGAAGTTCTTCTTCTGTTATATTTTTCTCTGCATCGCGCATATGCTCCAAACCCACATACTGGCACATTTGAGCAATCTTCATTTCCAGACTCATTCTATCCATCAAGTCTTTTACCCGTTCAATGACTGGTTCTTGAGGATCAAGATATCTTGGTTTCTGTTGTGCAAATACTGAAGAGATTAAACTCAACAAAAGGATAGTAGCGCCCCATTTTATTGGGGCGCTCTTGGAATTTTTCATCAATTGCAACATTTATTTCTGAACCTTGACATCAACAGTGATATAACCTGTATTTGCATTGGCTGACCTGGATTTCACATATAGAACACCATATAGTTCTGATGCCGTTTTGAACAGGATGACACCGTTATCCGGCAAACCTAAAGAAGTATCACTTTCCGGAATATCTGACTCCGCATACAATGCTTCTATCTGTGCGGAAGAATGTATAAAATCAAAATCTACTCGTGACAATTCAATTCTTTTGATGAATGTTCTCTTTCTTACCGGCCATTTAGCCATAGCATCGTCACCGAATAAAGCCTCCGTATATATGTAATTGGCTATGTTGTTAAATGTGGGCGATGTAAGGTGGAAAGCTCCTGAACCGTAATATGTGGTTAAATCAATATTCTCCGATTGTGCAGGAGAACCCTCAGTCACATACACCTCACCTGTAGACGCATTAAAAAAAGGCCCTGCAACCGGACTACGTTGTGCTCCTATGTTGACGTTAAAATAAGCATTGAAGTCAGCTTCCTGAGATCGTTCAATGAACAAAGAATAAGGTTGTCTTTGGATATTACCCATTACATCCATGATTTCAATGGTAAACTCAAGTGTTTTATCCGCATCGGCTATTGTCGGCTGGTACGAGAATTTGTAAATGTCTTCTTTTGGATTGTTAAAAATATCCTTAGTCAATGAAGTAATTTCTTCACCATTTAAAAATGTTTTTATATATTTCAAATCATTTTCAGAAACAACCGTAATATTGAAATCAACCAATTCGTCGTCTTTGATTTCTGAAGGAGTTCCTGAAGGGAAGATCACGTCAATATCGGCCGGAGCTGACTCGACGTATATCGTAAAATCTTTATCAACGATATGATCCTCCTCGTCTATGACCGTTAATCTGAATATCAGACTTTTTCCAATATCATTTCCCATCACTTTATAGGTGTATTTTAAAGTGATATCGTTAGAGGAAGATGCTGAAACCGACTGTAGTTCTTTTCCATCCAGACTCAATACTGCGTTCTTGATTTTATTATCCGAATTGGGAGAGATCGTTATGTCGAATACTATCTCATCTTTTGATGTTACCACATAAGGTATTTCAACATTCTGCGTGACAATTACGGAAAATGCATTTATCTCTTGCAATGTATCATCTTCTTTTGTACAGCTTATCATAGCTAACAATAGGAAGAATGAGAATATTGTCATTGGTATATTGTTCATATGATTAAAAATTTAAGAATTTCTTGCGATCAGTTTAATTGACATAAAAAGGGATCACCCCGCTGGCAACTTTTTTATGGGTATCGTCATTCACGAAAGCGATTAATCTGTATGCCCCTGATTCTGAAGGTGCTTTAAAAGATATATTGGCTAGTGTATTATCCGATATCAGGCCCGTAATTCCATCGGGGAGACTCCCATCGCTATCTGCGGAACCCTCTTTCATGATCATCCATGAATAGGTCAGCGGATCTCCATCGGGGTCTGTGGCTACGACAGAGGCTGTATTAGTAGAGTTTTTATCCACCTTGATATTCTCTTCGGCTCTTTTATTATTCATTAAGATTGCACTTCTGTCCTGTATTACCGGTGCTCTGTTGGTTGGATACGAACCTGTCCAGGCATATTGCATTGCATCAACTGCTCCGAAAGTATAGCCCTTTTTATCAAAAAGACCATACCAGGTCAGTACTTCTCCATGCCTTTGATATCCCCATAAGAATACAAATGAACCTATACATCCGTTTGATTTATTTGCAAGAATGTGATCGGTATGTGCCTGTAGATAGATATCTGCTTTTTCTGTACTGGTTTGCTCTACCAATCCTCCCCATTCCAAAATCCTTGAAGGTTCCGGGTTCATTTGCCAGGTTCCCCTTGGCCCGAATTCCGTAATCATGTATGGCTTTTCCCACCCAGCAGCATCAACATTGCTTTTCACATTCGGGAGAGACGGTGCGTACATATTGATGGATAAGATATCTATTTGCGGAGCCATCTCCTTTATCAATTTGATTTTGGTAACATCGGAGTTTGATAATGCAACTGTGGTTGGATGATTGGGGTCCACTTGGTGGATAAATTTAGCCACATCGTTTACGGCAGTCCATAACTTGGTATTCTTGTAGTTTGATTCTGCTTCGTTTCCGATAGACCAGCATAGCAAAGCGGGATGATCTTTATATTTCATGACAGCCTCTTTCATTATCTCCAATTGATTGGCTACGGCAGCATCATTATCATAGTCAAAACCATCTCTTTCCCGGTTCATATACAGGCCAAAGTTTACATATAAGCCTGCTTCATACGCTTCGTCTAATATACTGCGTGTTTCATCACTAACACCATAGGTTCGTATTGTATTTGCACCATATTTTGCTGCCTCACCATAAAAATTATTCGTTGCTGCTCCTTTTACATAGAATTCATCACCGTTGACAAACAGCTTCCATTCATTTCCTTCCTTTGATAGCGTTACTTTTGCCGGAGGGGGTAATTCGGTTTCTTCAAAAGAATTTGGGGGTATCGGGTAGTCATATTTGTCCGAACAACCAGCAGATAACATCATTAAGCTGATAGAGTAAATAAATGAATATTTAAAAATTAATAATACCTTCTTCATAATTAATGAGGTTTTGTGTTTCCAGGTTTGATAATTTGTTCTAATTCCAAAAGTTTTGCAGCCAATCTATCATAAGGAATCTCCTGTACTGCACTTTTTTCATCGATTGCCAATGATGCAGCAACGGCTGCAGATTGACCTAAAACCATGTATACAGGTTCCATTCTAATGGAACTAAACGCTACATGTGATGCTGACAAGCAAACAGGAACCAACAAATTGCTGCACTCATTTCTTTTTGGTGTGAGTGAATAATAACTGATTTGATAAGGTGTAGTTGGTTTAAATATTGTTCCTTCATATCTCAACTTACCCTCTTCATCGATTACTTTTGAAACATAATGACAATCCAGCGCATAGCTTCCTACCCCTATTGGGTTTTCAGCCACTTCTCTATTTTCTTTCGCCACATTCTTCTCTACCATTACATATTCACCGATCATTCTTCTTGCTTCCCTTACATAAATGTGATTAGGAAAATTCTCAGTATCTGCAAATTCATCTTTGGGTAAGCCCCAGTCACTCATTTCGGATCTGATATGTTCAGGAATACGGGGATCATGTTCTAATAACCATAACATCCCAAGGGCATAATCCTTATGCATCTGTTCGATTTCTTTTCTTTTGTTATAATCAGCTTCTGCATAATCGTAGCTGGCTCCGAAAAAATCCAGGTGGTTCGTATCGGTTTTGCGGTTGGGCATCGGAGTCAGCGTGATGATGTTTTGTAATGTTAACTCTGGATTCTGTTGTATTCGTCGTACCAATACTTCGTACCACAGTGGGTTGTAGTTTTTTGGTTCTTGAATTTTTATCCTGTTTTCCGGATCATCGGTCAGTGTCATCCTGTAACAGTAAGCTTGCACTCTGTGATCTGCTTCACCCTGCTTTAGTGGAATCTCACTGTCGATGTATGGCAACAATCCCGAGTTTTTATCTCCTTCCACTATGTAGGGGTCAATTGTGCTCAGATCTGTTCCATCTTTGAAATTTATCCGGTACCCGTTAAATGTTTCGTTATAGGTTGTGTTGGATTCTCTACCAACAGTATATGAAACATTTGCATTTGCCATCAAGTCACCCTCATATGAGGCATCGATAAAAACTTTGGCTTTGACGGTTTTTCCGCTTTCCATTTGGATTGAGTTTATCTTTGTTTTCCTCTTTTGAACACCATTGGTTAACTGCAATCGTTCATTAAACCAGATATTTACTCCTGCTTCATCTAACATATCAAGCATGATTTTCTCGGCAACATTGGACTCATAGACCCATTGCATTTTCCGATCATCATTTTTTCCCCGGTAGGTTCTCTTGATGGATTTACTGAAAAATTCATCCCGGTTCTGGTTTTTCCATACGGTTGAATCTTGGTAGTAGGAGTAGATTCGTTGGTAAAACTCTTTTGCAATACCACCCACCATGTCATTGCGGTTCATATCCGTTGCTGTGAGTCCTGAGGTGGCTAATCCCCCAACGTGCCGATTTTTAGATATTAGGATTACGTCTTTACCTAGTCGTGATGCTTGGATAGCTGCAATTACACCTGATGCCGATTCACCATATACACATATATCGAAAGTTTTTTCGTTACTATTGGTACACATGTTCAGACCCAATAGAACGGTCAAAAATAGAATCAGTGGTTTTATTGTTTTCATCATATTGAAATTATGTTTAAATTTTTCTGGTGTTTTTGTAATCACTTCTTGATTAATTATAACCCGGATTTTGAGGAAAATTCTCCGCACCCATACTGATTATTTCGGATTCAGGTATTGGCCAGCGGATAAAATGTGGATTGGCTGGGAGATTGATTCTTCCAGGGATACTACTTGAAATTTCCGGATCTCCGGCATAGTTCATTACTTGTGAAATCAATATTCCCAGTCTCTTCAGGAAATACCATCTATCCCCTTCAAATGATAGTTCACGTGCCTGTTCGTCAATGACATCCTTTATGGTTAGTGTGCTGGTAAAAGTTTGGTTTCCGGCCCTCTCCCATGTTTTGTTAAAGTATTCTTTTGCCAATGATTGATCTCCTTTCATTAATGCCGCTTCAGTTCCGATTATATAGGTCTCAGCCAAACGATAAAGGATAATGTCTTTGTAACTTCTTGTTTCATAGGGTTCACGAGTCCAGCTGTCAGCATATTTCGTACACCCCGGATATACAAACCTGTTTATTGAGCCGTTTTTGTACAAAGGGAAATAATCACCTGGTTGTACAGTAACAGAACCGTATGGCAATGCTTTGTCGGTTGTGTTTTTATAGCGATGGATATAATAACTGTTATAGCGTTTATCATTTGTTTGATCGTATAATGAAAATAGATACGGGCCTGGAAGACATCTTCCATAGGTATATCCTCCATTTTCATAGGTGCAAGCATATTCTGATGTACCTCCTATTTCCTGTCTGTAAGATGCGATATAGAATGCGGCAAAAAGGTGTCCTTTTGGTGTTCCTTCCGAAAGATTGCCTCCGGGATTTTTACTCCATTGTTGTACCATCAGTGCCTCTTTATGATTTAAATCCGCACCATTGAAGATGGCATCTAAATCGATTAGCTCGTAGTAACCAGACTTGTCAATTCTATCAACTTGTTCTAACGCTTCATCCCAATCCTTTATCCATAGAGCAGCTTTTGCTTTGATATGACGTACTGCTGCTTGGTTAAAACGACCTGGATCAGTAGTCTGCCAGGGAAGATTTTCAATGGCATAATCAAGATCCTGATATAGTAATTCGAATACTTCTGCGGTACTTGCCGCTCTGTATGTCTTAAGTTCATCGACATTTTCCCAGGTAGTAGGTTCGGTGTTCAACCAGATTCGGTCAAAGGTTCGGAACAATAAGAAATATGATTGTGCCCTAAAGCTTTTTGCTTCAGCAATTGTAGCCTTTAAAGCATCAGTTTGGGGTAGATCCGCGCCTGCACTTATGATTTCATTAGCTTTCCCGATAATCTGATACATGATCCGCCACATGACCCCAGTTATCGATGATGAGGGTTTGATATACACCGGATCGTACGTGCCGAAATAATTGCCAGTACCCCCATTTGTGACAGCTAAATCCGTAGCCCGGTCTAAGGCGAAAATTGTCGCATCATCATTGAGATAAACACGTTGCAAATTATACAGTGCATTTACAGCCAGTTTTAATCCTTCTTCCGAACTATATATGTAGTCGGCTGAGTATTTTGTCTTGTTTTGCTCTTCCAACAAGTCACTACAAGAAGCAGTTATCAATATCACTATTAAGAAAATAATATTTCGTTTCATATATCTTGAAATTTGAAGTTAAAGAGAGAAGTTTAATCCGAATAATATTGTCCTGGGTTCAGGATATTGTCCCGGGTTTTGCTCCGGGCCGTATCCTTGAACATCTGTAATTGACCATAGATTGGTCATGGTTGTGAAAAGTTTTAAGCTTTCAATTCCAATTTTTTTGCATGTTTCTTGTTGTAGGTTGTAAGAGAAAGAGATATTTCTCAATCTGATGTAATCCGCTTTTTCATAGGCTAGCGAAGATAGATATGCAGGCATCTGTGTGAAGTTTGGGGCCGGTGCTTCGTTCGATGCGTTATGTATTGTCCAGTAATTCCTGCGCAGTCCGTTTCTTTTGCCGGTTAGGTCACCCCCGTTTTCGAAATTGTCAAGATAGGGATTGTAAAAATTACCACCATTCAGGTAATAAAAGTCGAATGACATGTTAAAGTTCTTATAGTCAAAGCTGGTGATGAATGATGTGATGCATTTGGGATCTCTTTGGATGATAATTCTGTCATCAACCGTAATTACCCCATCATCGTTTACATCTTTCACGCGAATACTTCCAGGAGAAGCATCTGGCATGTGGGAGTTTGCTATGTCATCTGTTAACTGCCAAATTCCATCAAATTGGTAATCGTAATAGACATTCATTGATTCGCCTATAAACCATTTGTTGTTTAAATCATTTGCCTGCTTTCCCTCTGAATCCAATTTGCCATCAATTTTTTTTATTTTATTTCTGTTGGTCGTGAAATTTATTCCCAAGTCCCATTGAAAATCTTTACGTTTTATTGGTACAAGGTTCATGGCAAGTTCAAAACCCTTGTTCTGTACATGTCCCAGATTGACCAATTGGTTGGAGTAACCACTTGTCCTTGGCAGGGATCTGCTTACCAGTAAGTCGGTGGTTTGCGTATCATATAATTCTATGGTCCCATATATCCTTCCTTTAAATAGGTTGTAGTCAACTCCTAAGTTGGCAGAAGTAGAGGTTTCCCACTTCAGGTTTGGATTTGTCAATTCTGAATCGGGCAGATATCCCACGTGTGTTTTATCCCCAAATTCAGTCAAATATTTTGTTGCCAGGCCTAATGTTGTGTAAGGGCTGATACCTTGATTTCCGACTTGGCCATAACTCAATCTTATTTTTAAATCGGATAGGAAACTTACATCTTTCAGAAACTCTTCTTGATTGATGCGCCAGGCGAAAGCTGCTGATGGGAAATACCCATATTTGTTATAAGCTCCAAAAACAGATGAACCATCAATTCTCATGGCAAGGGTTAGCAAGTATCTGCTATCATAATTATATCTTGCCCTTGCCATGTAGGAGAGTAGTTTTCTATCAGAAAATTCATAAACCGGAACCGTATGGCTCGTGGCAGAGGCGATTGCATGATATGAAAGGTCATCGTTGGCAAACCCAAAGCCTGTATTACTCAAACGTTTCCATTGGATACCGTTCAAACTGGCAACCATTGTTGCATCTACATGATGTGTGTTGATATCTTTGCTGTAATTTATGATATTCTCAACCAAGTAATCCGTATAATTGCTTTGTCCCACGATAGCTCTACCACCATTGTTACGGCCAGAGGTGTGATGAATGCCTAAGTATGAGTTGTCTTGTACATTTCTGGTATTAAGGCTTGTATTTAACCTGTATGAGATATCCTTCATGATTTTCCAGTCTCCTACTACATTTAGACTTAGTCGATCTGTAATACTTCGCGAATCGGAGTTCCTGTTGTTCCATAGGGGATTATAATGTGATTCTCCTGCTTCCGTAACATCCTCGCGTAACGAGCCATCTTCCTTGTATACTTCTGATAGAGGCGGCATGGTGATGAATGTATTGAATGATCCGTCAGCATTTTTCCTGAATGATTTAGTATAGGAGATGTTTGCCCCTAACGATACTTTTTCAGATAGTTTTTGGTCGACATTCAATCTGCCGGTAAACCTTTGGAAATTCGAAGATGGTACAATCCCATCTTGAAAGAAATGTCCAAGAGAAAGAGCATATTTGGTTTTTTCATTTCCAGCTTGAATCAGAATGTCATTCTTATTTTGCCATGCAGGACTTAACATTACATCTTCCCAATCGACGTATTGTCGGGAATGCAATGTCTCACGCATCACTCCTTTGAAAGCTTCCTCTTCGTTGTAATATCCATAGGCATTGTAGAACGCCTCTTTTCTGAAGGCAGCCCATTGATCTCCATCATAAAACTCAAAATTTCTGTAAAGATTTTGTATGCCAGCATAGGTATTCACGGTTACTTTGGTTTTACCGGCCAATCCTCTTTTAGTTGTAATCAATATCACACCATTTGCAGCCCTGGCCCCGTATATTGATTGAGAAGACGCATCCTTCAGAATTTCCAATGATGCTATGTCGTTTGCATTAATGTCATCTATACTGGGACTTGGAACCCCATCAACAATATACAAGGGATCGTTTCCCGCAGATAATGATCTTCTCCCTCTCACTAAAATGTTTGAACTCCCTCCCGGTGCTGCACTACCCATCGTCACTTGTACTCCAGGAGCAGCACCTCTAAGCATTTCTCCCAAACTAGTTGAAGGGGTCGACGTTAATTTTTCTGCAGTAACAGATGCGATGGCTCCGGTTACATCACTACGCCTTTGTACTCCATAGCCCACAACTATTAATTCATCCAATAATTCTGAATCAGAATCCATTATAACATTAATCCTTGTCATCCCCTTAATTGGCATCTCTTGAGACTTCATTCCAACATACGTGAATTGTAGAATAGCATTCTCAGGTAAATTTGTAACCACGAAATTGCCATCAGTATCTGTCACAGTTCCATGTGAAGGGTTGCTTTTCTCAATAATTGTAGCGCCAATTATCGGATCTCCATTTTCGTCTGTAACTTTCCCTGTTATGGTCTTACCCTGTTGCTGAGCGGTTTCAATCATACCGATTAAATCTGTTCGCTCCCGGTCAAATATTTTTGAAAGTATAATGTAGTCGTTTTCAAAGTAGTAACCTACATCAGTGCTTGAAAAGGCAGTAGTGAGATAGGACGAAACCTTATCGGAATCTTGGGCTAAAATAATATTCCGATTGGTGTCTACTTCACGATTACTGTACACTACCAAATAATCAGTTTGGCTTTCAATTTCCTTGATTAACTGACCAATAGTAATAGAGTTGGTCTTTAACTTAATTACCGCATCCTGTGCATCACTGTTAAGTGCCATCATCTGAAAAGAGATAATAAATAATAGGAAGAAGGAGATTTTCATGATCTTAAATAAATCTTTAGAATCACTCTTTTTTATCACCGAGTGATTTGATGAAGTGTTTATTTTCATATATTTGTATGTGTTTTAAGTGAATACTTCGATAATTGCGTTTGTGTTTGCTTGATTCGGCAGCAGGTGTTGGCGCACCTGCTGCTATTTTTTAATTATTATGATACGGGTTTGATTTTCATTGGCAAATTGTTTAAATGTTGAACATGGTTACTTGGAAAGGGTAATCAGATTATTTTCCTTGTCTTTGTGGATTTTGAATGATTGGATTTTCTGTAAGATATGCAGAATCTCATCAATACCGTCGCGTTGACGAAATTTGCCGGTATAACGAATGTTGAAAATTTCCGGATCTTCTACTAATATGGTGATGTCGTAATACAATTCCAGTTTGGCTAGTATCTTGATCAGCTGCTCGTTGTGGAAAGAATAGATCCCGTCACGCCAGAGCAGGTGCTCCGGGTTGTTGAGTTTGTCCAGTTGCATCTTATTGTCACTGAAGGTTACTTGATGATATGGTGAAAGGAGTACCGATTTGTTCTTGTTGCTTGTTTCACTCACCCTGAGTGAACCCTCAACCAGGGATGTTTGTGTGTATCCTGCTTCGGGGTAGCTGTATACATTGAATTCTGTACCCAGCACCTCCATTGTGAGTTGTTGTGTGGTAACCACGAAGGGTTTTTGCCGGTTTTCGGCCACATCGAAGTAGGCTTCCCCCACCACCGAAACTTCACGTCGGTTCCCGGAAAAGCGAGCGGGGTAGGTGAGGGTGGACTGAGCGTTGAGCCAGACCTGTGTGCCATCGTGGAGGGTGAGCTGTGCTCTTTGTCCAGCTGGGACATAAAGGGTATTCATCTCTATAGCAGCGTTAGAACGAAGGAGTAGTGCACGTGTCAGGAAAAAGGTTGAGGTAATTAGTAGGAGCGCGGTGGCAGCATATTGCAGAATGACCCGTGCTTTCATCTGCCGTTTTCTCGCCTGTAGCCTTTGGCTGAATGTGGTAAATCCCTTCACTCCCTCCGCCTCTTGTGAGGGGTGTTGTCCCAGAAGGGTGAGTGCGTAGATGTTCTGCAGGCGGATGTATTCTGCACGCAGTGATTCGTCGTACTCCATTTGCCCGAACAGCTTTCGCTCTTCAGAACCATTTATTTCACCTGAAAAATATTTTGTAAGGATTTCTTTCATTCAAAGTCCTGCTTTGTATGTGAAACGATTGAAGAGGGAAAAACCGCTAAAAATCGCCCAAAAAATCAAACAAGTAGAAAAAGAAGAAGAGGAATATACTCTTTGAGAGCCTCTTTCAGTTTCCTGTGGGCGATGGTCATCTGGCTTTCCACCGTGTGGACAGAGATATTGAGTTCTGCTGCGATCGCTTTTTGTTTCTTGCCCTCGATCTTATTCATCACGAATATCTCTCGGCACTTCTTTGGTAGCGTATCGATTGCTTTCTGTACAACGGATTCAATATCGGGTTCGGAGAAGATTTTGTTATCAAAAGCTTCAAGTGACTGCAGCTTCATTTGCAACTCAATGTTGTGTTCATCCATTAATTTCTCAGCCCCTTTTCTGACGACCGTCTTATGTCGCAGGAGGTCGAGGCAGCGGTTCTTCGTGGCGGTGAACAACCAGGCAAACAGGTATGTATGTGATACCAGCAGAAGTTTCTGTTCCCACAGCTCCAAAAAGACATCTTGTACGATGTTCTCCGCATCTTCCTCCCGGATGACATATTCCATGGCGAAACGCTTCATCCGTGCGTAGTGTGAGAGGTAGATCTCTTCAAATTGACTGCTATGTTGTGACGAGATCTGCATGTATGTCTTTGTTTTTTGACGTTTGCTCTGCAAATATACAAAAAAGTTGAAATCGAACCTTCCAGAAAGTATAATTCATCTCAATCACTGTGGTTAAAGATAAAAAATATTCGACATGCAATTTGTTTCATCGATCGGATTATCCGAAGAAGATTGCTTCCCATGAGAAGAGGTCGCTGAATGCGGTATTTAGAGAGGTCTGGTCCTTTGTTTGCAGGGGAAAGGGATTTTCATGAGTTTAGTCGAATGGAAAATCCAGCAGGGTAATGACCGATTCGGTGGTTTCCGTGCCTAGTGCTTTGCGCACACCATGACAGAGGGATCACACCGTCCTTGGCTAGGGCAACTCCGGCAATCCTGTTGCGGATACGATGAAAGAAGTTCTCGCGTTCCTGCAATCTCTCAGGGATGATCATCCGGAAGAAGTCTTCAAAAGCACTGTCGTGGCGACAGCGACTCTCCGGCTCACAGCCGAAGTTGTTCACGTAGTAATCCTGCACCGCTCGAAGTCAACCCCGTCCATTATGCTGCGGGAGATGCCGCACATGGAGCGGAAGATGCTGCCACCGCAGAACATGAAAAGGCGGGAATCTGAAAAAAGACCTTTCATAAGCCGTCAGCACCACCTGCGAAAGGAACGCTCACTCTCTTTAACACATTGGCGACTTTTAAATCGGAAGAATCGGATTTCAAACTTACCTCCGTTCGGTTTCTGGTTGACTCCCTGTTGAAAAGAGTTGTTCAACTGTTGGTGTCGCTCGCTATAGTTGATCATGACCTTTTCTTTTTCAGCAAAGAAAGAGATTAGGAGTAAAGCATGCAACTGAAAGAGAACAACAGTAGGATAAGGGGACCAACTCAGCTATATGAGGTGAAAATTGATATAGAGGGGTGAATAATTTGCATCCAAATGCGCTTTCTTTTGGGTTCTCATCTATAAATATCTGCTTTTGGAGGGTACATTGCATCAGAGTCACATCAATGAACGAAAATATTCCGTCCTGTCTCTATGAGAAGAAGAACAGTATCACTATGATCCTTGTTCACTGCCCTCTTCGCACTGCTGTTCATCAACCTCTTCCAGCCTTTCGGTTCCCATAATTGGTATCCGGGCATCTCTGACATCAAATATTTTACATTCTCCAGCCTGATCAACACGGCTCTGGTGTTGCTGTTACCCTATACTATATCATGGCTTTATTTTTCCTGGAAAGAGAAAAGCAGGCTTTTGGAACATATGGAGCAGGAGCAAGCCATGGAGGTACATGCTAAGACACTGGTTGCTTTTCCGGATGAAAAAGGCGACCTGAAGATATCCATAATGTTGGATAATCTGCTCTATGTTGAATCGGCAGACAATTATGCAACCATTTATTACCTCAACAAATCGAAGAAATCACATTATCTGATCCGCAATTCACTCAAATGGATGGAGGAGCACCTCACCAAGGATACACCGCTGATCCGTTGTCATCGTTCCTACATCGTGAATCTTGACAAGGTGAAGATACTGAAAAAAGAGAAAGGCGGTATCATGCTGGAGTTGGATGCGGAGAATACACCCGACATCGCTGTGTCAAAAACCTACTATGATTCCTTTATGCAAAAGTTTTCTCGATATTCGGTCTGAAGATAGTACCGATAATCGGAGTTCCGGAGAAGGTATGGACGAAATAGATTGCAAGATCAGATCAAACCCTTTTCAGGTAAACGGAAGCAGAGCCGTCGCCCACATGAAACCAGCCTCTTCCATCGTCACCAATAGTTACGTCTTCTTCTATCCGGCCCAGCTTATCGTACCATACTGACCCAGTATAGTCTGTTCCTACAAACATCGGTTTCACACCTCCTTCGGCATTACTCATGATTACAATACAACCATCGGGATGATCTGCATCACCGCGGCAAATCCAGCCCACCACATGTTCATGATCGAAATAATCATCCTGATCGCCATAAGCGAACTCGCGCCTTATGTCCAGCAATTGATCAATAATCCACTGCATGCCCGGCCTGGGGTTATCCCCGCCAATACCGTAATAATCGCCCAGAAAGAGGCAGGGATAACCATCCTTGCGAAGCAGGATAAGAGCATAGGCCTGTGGTTTAAACCAGTCCTGCACATAAGGATCCTTTTCTGTAAGGTGAGAGTCATGGTTGTCTACATAAGTGACTGCCAGCTGAGGCCTTTGAAGCAGGGAGGAATCCATACACCTGTGACGCCTATATGATTCAGGTGCTCTGCATCTTCCTTCAACCTGTTCCACAGGTTCCCGTCATCCGGCAGAAACCATTCGAAGTATTGCATCATTATTCCGTTGGTACGCATAGGTTTGTTAGTGGAATGCTATTTGCATATAAACAACCGGTATGCTAGTGAAGTTTTTGAGAACTGTCAAAAAAAGCCAAAGGACCATATTATAAAGAGGAAGTATATATGCATCGATAAAGAAAAACGATTAAAAAAGGGAATAAATCATAACTTATTATTAATTTTGCAGTTGCAGCAGGTCGGTTTGTCGCTCACCGCAAGGGGGGAGGAAAGTCCGGGCAACGCAGAGCGCCATACTTCCTAACGGGAAGCTGTTCGTGAGAGCAGATGTGCGTAACAGAAAATAACCGCCCCGCAGGGGGTAAGGGTGAAAAGGTGGGGTAAGAGCCCACCGGATGTCGTGGCAACACGGTGTGCCGTACGCGTTATGGGTTGCAAGGCCATGTATACCGGATAATCAGGGTTGCTCGCCCGATGCCGGGGGGTAGGCCGCTAAAGGAGGATGGTGACATCACTCCGCAGATAAATGACAAACATCCTGAATCTTTGGGATACAGAACCCGGCTTACAGACCGGCTGCTTTTTTATAAAAAAGAAAGTTATGGGTAAGAACGGTAAAAACAGATACCGCGAAGAAGAGGAAGAACCCGGCAGACTGGATCGGTTGAGGATGAAGGTGAAGGAGATAATCAGATTTTTATCTTATGACATCTGGCGATCCAATCCTGAAACACTATCCAATAAAAAAAACATTCTCTATAATGCCATCAAGATAGTCATGCTCACCGTGCGGAATGTACAGGAGTTGAATATCGCCGCAAGTTCTCGCTCGCTCACTTACCGTACCCTTCTCTCCATTGTCCCCCTGTTGGCCGTGATTTTTGCCATTGCCCGCGGCTTTGGGATAGAAAATATCATGGAGAGCAGTATTTTTAACCTGATGACGGGGGAGGAGACAAACACTACCGGAGTAGTAACGGAGGCAGTGGCACCATCCGATACAGCATTTTTTGGCATGAATGTGACAGAGGGCGGCGACAACACTGGCAGCGGAGATGCTTCGTTGGGCGGTCACGATCAAATACAGTTTCAGGAGGAAGCCACTGCCGGGGGGAGAACACGTGAGTTCCTGGATTTATTGTTTCAGCTGATCGATAATTCACTGGAGGAGGCCAAAGGCGGAGGTGTATTTGCGGGAGTAGGTATCCTGCTGTTTCTCTATACTATCCTGCTCCTTTTCAATGACATTGAAAACAATCTGAATAAGATATGGCAGGTAAGCAAAGGGCGGAGCATTGGGCGAAAAGTAACTGATTATTCGGCGATGGTACTGCTGATACCCATCTTTTTCATTCTCGTCAACGCATTGAATATACTTAGCTATCCTCAAAACAACACACTCAAGATTATTTATATTCTCTATCCTTTTATTCCGCGGCTCTTAAATATCATCCCCTTCGTGGTGATGATTGTAATATTTACCTCTGTTTATAAATTCCTACCCAATGTGAAGGTGAAATTGCAGAACGCCCTGTTGGCAGGTATTCTTGCGGGGATAGCCTTTCAGTTTTTTCAAATGCTTTACCTGAGCGGGCAGTTATGGATTACACGTTACAATGCCATTTATGGTACTTTTGCCGCCATCCCGCTGATGCTTCTCTGGATACAGCTCTCCTGGTTTATCACCCTCATCGGGGCCGAGGTGTCCTACGCTGCCCAGAATGTACGCAAGTTTTCTTTCGAAAAAGAGACGCGAAACATTAGCCGGAGATACCGGGATTTCTTTACGTTGATGATTGCTTCGGTAATTACTCGTCGTTTTGCAGATGAACTGCCCCCCTATACGGCCGATCAGCTTTCTGAAAAATGCAAGGTGCCTTCACGGCTGACGCATGACATTCTCGACGTGCTGACGGAAGTGAATATAATCTCTCCCACACCCACGCCCGAAGATGAATTGGTAATGGCTTTTCAGCCGGCAGTGGACATCAACCTGATCTCGGTGAACTATCTTATGGCCAAGCTGGATGAAAAAGGGTCGGAGGATTTTATGATCGACATGGAAGGAGAGTTTCATGAACACTGGAAAGTGCTGGTCAACACCCGGCTCTGCATGTATGAGAATAACAGCGATTTGCTGCTGAAAGATCTCTGAAAAATCGCCATCCCCTCTTGTGAGGTCGTACAGCAGGGCACTGATGCAGCAGGGCGAAAGTCCGTTTCTTAATCCTGTACCAGGAAGTCGTACCACTCTGGCCTGAACTTTTTTACTTCCCTGCTTAGCTCCCGCGCTCTTCCCTGACAAAACCGGTCGAGCAGCGACCAGAATTTTTC
>ENA-UOOI01000777-UOOI01000777.1-fermentation-metagenome-genome-assembly--contig:-NODE-777-length-38208-cov-74.462454_pt1 | contig 38208 bp, 27 predicted proteins | sample MGYA00245779_ERZ724027 | MGnify/ENA primary metagenome ERZ724027 (study PRJEB28704, sample SAMN03018318) | fermentation metagenome | biome: anthropogenic terrestrial biome; feature: soil; material...
TCGGTACGTGGTCTGGATCGCGAACTATGCCCTCCAGCACCGGATCGGGACGGTTATCCTCCCTCGCTGGGACGGGATCAAGGACAAGATCCGCCACGGCCGGCGGGGGAACCAGAACTTCGTGCAGGTGCCGTATCACAAGTTCCGGCAGAAACTGAAGAGCAAGTGCGAGCTGTACGGGATCCGGTTTGATGACTCGCACTCCGAGGCATACACCTCGCAGGTCGATGCTCTGAACCTGGACCCGATCCGCAAACCCCCCTACGGAAGGAAACGACGGATCCGGCGCGGGTTGTACCGGAGTGCTCTGGGCACCCTGATCAACGCCGACGTCAACGGCGCTCTGAACCATTTGAGAAAGGTAGCCGGTGATTCCGTGGTCCCACGGATAATCGGTAGGGGCCGCGTCAACCGGCCCGTGCGAATAAGGACGACTTTTGAACCGTCAACCTTCGCACCGATGAAATTGCAGCCCTGTGCCTCGCAAGGGGCCCCAGCTGCAAGCCCCCTCCGTTAGGGGGGGTAGTTGACAAACCTGGCCTCTCTCCCCCCACCAAACCCCCTATATCGCCGGACCTCCAACACTCCCGTAAGAAACCGGGAGGAGGAGTTCATAGCATGACAACGGGCGCCCGGATCGTCCTGCACGTGGATATGGACAGTTTCTTCGCCTCCGTCGAGGTCCGCCGCGACCCATCCCTTGCCGGGAGGCCGGTGATCGTGGGCGCTGACCCGAAGGGGGGAGCGGGCCGGGGGGTCGTGAGCACCTGCTCCTACGAGGCACGCCGCTATGGGGTGCACTCCGGCATGCCCATCTCCCGGGCGTATGCCTTCTGCCCGCACGGTGTCTACCTCCCGGTGGACCGCTCGCTCTACGCCCGGGTCTCGGCGGAGATCATGGCGATCCTCCGCGGGCACGCCGGCCGCATCGAGCAGGTGAGCATCGACGAGGCCTACCTCGACGTCACCGGTGCCGGCAGTTTCCCGGCGGCGAAGGCGCTTGCCGCCGCGATCAAACAGGAGATCCGTGAAGTGGAAGGGCTCACCTGCTCGGTCGGTGTCGCCCCGGGCAAGGCCGTGGCAAAGATTGCGTCTGACTTCCAGAAACCCGACGGGCTGACGATCGTCTGCCCAGACGAGGTCGCGGCGTTCCTTGCTCCCCTGCCGGTGGCAAAGATACCCGGGGTCGGGAAGAAGACCGGCGAGGACCTGAACCGGATGGGCATCCGGACCATCGGCGACCTGGCTCGCTCTGATGTCCAGGACCTCATCGCCCGGTTCGGCAGGTCCGGCGTCCTGATGCACCGTCTCGCCCGGGGCACCGATGATGGGGAGGTGCAGAGCAGGGAGGGATACAAATCCGTCTCCCGGGAGACGACGTTCGACGAGGATACGGCCGATCCGTCCATCCTCTCCGGGACCATCGCCGACCTTGCGGACGATGTCACCGAGGCGCTCGCGGCCGACGGCCTCCGGTGTCGGACCGTCACGGTCAAGATCAGGCACCGTGGGTTTGAGACGCACACCCGGTCCAGGACGCTACCGCGGTTCACCGCGAACCCGGAAGTGATCCGGCAGGCCACGTGCGGTCTGCTCCTGCCGTTCCTCAACGGCACGGACGTCCGGCTCCTCGGGGTCAGGCTCTCGGCGCTTGAGGGCGGTCATACCCGGCAGGCATCGATCGACGAGTTCCTCTCCACCTGACGCATCGTGTGGGGCGAACCTTCTTTACGCGGAGTGCGCACTACGGTGCCGGTATGCCCGACCTATGGACCGTGCTGCTGGCCGCCGCCCTCCTCCTCCTCTTCGCGGTGCCGATCGTCCAGCAGCAGATGACCCGGGCCCGCCGCCTGCGGGCGATCCGGGACATCGAGGCGGAGCGCCGAACCCGGGTCATCGCCCTCATCCACCGCCAGGAGCGGATTGGATTCCTGGGCATCCCGCTCTTCCGCTACATCGACATCAATGACTCCGAGGAGATCCTCCGGGCTATCCGGCTCACGGAGCCGGAGATGCCGATCGACTTCATCGTCCACACCCCCGGTGGCCTGATCCTTTCGTCCGAGCAGATCGCGATGGCGCTCCGGCGGCATCGGGGAAGGGTGACGGTCTTTGTCCCCCACTATGCCATGTCGGGGGGGACGCTCCTCTGCCTCGCCGCCGACGAGGTGGCGATGGACGAGAACGCTGTGCTAGGCCCGGTCGACCCCCGGATCGGTGAGTACCCGGCGGCATCGATCCTGCGGGTTCCGCGCCTGAAACCGCCGGATAAGATCGATGATACAACCTTCATCCTTGTCGATATCGCGGCGAAGGCCCAGAACCAGATGCGGGAGTTCGTGACCGGCCTGCTCCGGGATCGGATGACTGTTGAGCAGGCGGACCGCCTCGCGCGCCTGCTCACGGAGGGGACGTGGACCCACGACTACCCGATCACCCTCGAGCAGGCCCGGGAACTCGGGCTTCCCGTCACTCCCGGTATGCCCGCCGGCGTCTACCGGCTGATGGACCTCTTCCCGCAGGCGATGCCCCGCCGCCCGTCGGTCGCCTACGTGCCGATCCCCTACCGGGAGGAGGAGAGGGAGTAGACCCGGTGCATCCCAGCACTTATGCCGTATCCCGTCAGAGATCGTCCGGTATGCCCTCGGACCTGCAACTCAGCCTTGATGCGTTCGACTGTACGCAGCCTCCGCTCTGCAACGGTCGTCCGGACCAGAACGGCTTTCTCCGCCTCTGCTGCCGGTGCCCGTTCGCCGTCCGGGAGAATGGTGCCGTCTCCTGCGAAGAGTTCGGTGTTGTCATCCGGGCGCGGGCGAAGTACGGGCTTGGGGGCTGGCGGGAGATCCGGACTGTTGTTCTCGATCGTGACGGCGGAGTATGCGCAGTCTGCGGCTCGGGGATGGCTCTCCACGTCCATCACATCGACCTGGACCCGACAAACGACGACCCGGGAAACCTCATCACGCTCTGCGGCATCTGCCACGCCCGGGTGCATACCGAACTCCGCCGGAAAGGGGGGGCCGGACGGGTGGCACGGGTGATCCCGGCGATGCGGCACTGTGCCGACCCGAATACCTCTCGTGGTCGACGGCCGCCCGGCGGGAAATCCCTGAAGACCACCTTTCCCGCCTTACCATCATCAGGGGCGGGGGAACGGTTATAACATATGCCCGCTACCAGTAGCGTGACCATGGGGGGAATATCCGGAATGAATATAGGAAAGCTCTTTGGAAGGGGTAGTCCCGGAGACCGGGAGAGCCCGGGCACCGACACCGGGGTGAGCAGAGAAGCGGTATCCCTTGCTCAACAGGGGCGATTTCATGAGGCTATCGGCTGTTTTGACCGGGTAATTGAAGAGGATCCGACCAACGTGAAGATGTTGAACAACAAAGGGGTCTTCCTCGATCTCCTTGGGCGGGACCCGGAGGCGCTGGCGTGCTGGGAGAGGGCGCTCTCGATCGACCCGGAGTTTGCTCCGGCCTGGGTCTCCCGGGGGATGCTGCACCGGCGCCGCAACCGGCTCGAGGAGGCGCTCGCCTGCTACGACCGTGCCGTGGAACTCAACCCGGACTCCGCAGTCGCCTGGTACAACCGGAGCGGCATCTTCGTCGCGATGCGCCGGCTTGACGATGCGGTCGCCTGCTACGAGCGGGTGCTCTCGATCGACCCCCATTTCGTGGCGGCCTGGACCGACCTCGGCTACGCTTACTTCCTCCGGCACCAGCACGAAGAGGCAATCACCTGCTACGACCGGGCCATCGCCGACGACCCCGGGAGCGTCCGGGTCTGGAGCCTGAAGGGCGGTGCCCTGTATGCGCTCGGTGAGTATCGGAAGGCTCTCGAATGTTTTGACCAGGTGCTCTCGATCGATCCGCGATATGCAGCCGGATGGAGTATGAAGTGCAGCGTCCTCTACCACCTTGGCATGTATCGCCACGCGCTTGCGTGTGCCGATAAGGCACTTGAGATCAAGCCCGACTGCGAGCTGACCACCCAGGTCCGTAAGATGCTCCTCTCCCTCATTCAGAAGTGGTGATGGGCTCCGCCCCTCTTCTTCCGGGTCCGCACCACCCGGATAACTCCGGAAGGTTGACACCGAGCGCCGTCCAACCGGAGATTGTCATGCCGGGCAGGAACTCTCCCCCCGGGGAGACTCCGACCGCCTATTATCCGGCAACGCCAACAGGTGGATGTAATCCATGCCAGTCGACCAGATCCCTATCGGCACGTTCTCGCGGATCACCCGGCTCTCGCAGAAAGCGCTCCGCCTCTACGACGAGCGGGGACTCCTCGTCCCGGCGGCACGAGACATCTGCACGGGGTATCGCTACTACACCTTCGCCCAGGTTGAGCGGGGCCTCCGTATCCGGCACCTGCTCTGGCTGGGGTTCGACCTCGGAGAGGTCGAAGCCGTCCTCAAAGCGCGGGAATGCGGCGATGCCGGGACGATCCGGGAACTCTTTCGCGCGCGACTTGCCGCGACCGAGCAGGAGGCTGGAAGGCTGCATGCGGTTGCAGAGGTCCTGCGGGTGCAGGATCCTCTGAACGGAGGATTCCATATGTCGATCACCGAACCTGTTATCAAGGATGTCCCTGCCCAGCGGGCACTCACCCGCCGGGAGAAGGGTGTTTACCAGGAAGCGATCCCGAGACTGATCGGGGAACTTTGTGCTTTCGTCCGTCCTGTGGACGGGCGGGAGCCTGCAGCACGGATGGCCGGGCCGGTTATATTCATCTGCCATGACGAGGAGTACCGGGAAACGGACGCCGATATCGAGGTTGCGATCCCCATTGTCGGTCCTGTCAGCCTTGACGGGACCGCCGTCGAGGTCCGGACCCTTCCGGGAGGCCGGTTCCTCTCGGTGCTCCACACGGGCCCCTATCCTGGAGTAGGGAACGCTTATGAACGGCTCTTTGCCTACATGAACGAGCACCACCTTATGCCGGTCGGCCCCTCGCAGGAACTCTACCTCAACGACCCTCACGAGGTGCCGGAGGACGAACTCCTGACCGAGGTCCAGTTCCCGGTGCAGGAGATCCCGCAGTCCCCCTGAAGGGGGCGGTCACCTCTCTTCTGCGGCGACCTCGAATACGTGGTAGCCCCACCCCGGCAGATCCAGGTAGAGCCCCGGGGAGAGGAGGCTCCCCCCGTCCCGGTCGTAGCGCGCCGGTCCCATGAGGTCCCGGAGCAGGACCGCCCTCCCCGCGAGATCGGCCCACGGGAGCGGGACGTAACACTGACCCCGGTCGGGGGCGTAGTTGACGACGACAAGAAAGCGCTCTTCTCCCCTCTCCCAGGCGAAGGCGATGTAGCCGTCGTGGGACGGGTTGGCCTCCCAGGCGGGGTTGCAGTCGAGGAGCCGCCATTTCCCGTCCCGGAACGCCGGAAGGCGCAGGCATGCAAAAAGCCGCCGGTAGAACTCCTCGAGGGCCGGGTCGGTCGGCTCCTCCGGCTCCCGGCAGAGGTGGACGGGGACCAACTTCCGCCGCCCGGCAAACTGCCCCTGGTGGAAGAACCGGAGCCCGGGGCAGAGGTAAGTGAGGACGGCGGCGGCCCGGTGGCGGTCGGGCGGGAAGACTGCTGCCGCCCGGGGTTCGTCGTGGTTCTCGAGGAAGCGGGCGGATCTTCGCTGGTATTCCGGATCGGCCCGGAGGTGGTCCCGCACAGCCCGGCCCTCTCCCTCCCGCAACCTGTCGTAGAGTCTTTTGTCGTAGGTGTAGTCGAACCCCTGCTGCTGGAGCACCCACTCAAGGTTCCAGTAGACCTCCGCCATGAAGAGAAACCCCGGGTGCTCCCCCCGGACCTCCCGGATAACCCGGGGCCAGAAAGGGTCCATTGCCCTCCCCCAGGTCTGCCGGAAGACCTCCGGGAGGACGAGCATCGCCATATCGCACCGGATGCCGTCGCACCACCCTGCTATCCTCTGCACCTCGGCGGTCATTGCCTCCTGGACGGCCACATTGCCGTAATCGAGCTGCAGCGTGTCGGGCCAGCCGCCGAAGGAGGGATCCCGGCCGTGGGCGAGGACAGCCGATCCGCCGGGAAGATCTACCCGGATGAAGTCCTGCGGCCGGCGAGCGAGGTCTTCCTCCGTGCCGTGGATGTAGTAGTCCGGGTGGTCGCGGACCCAGGGGTGGTCGGGAGCGGTGTGGTTCGGGACGAAGTCGAGCATCAGCGAGAGTCCCTGCCGGTGCAGGCGGTCGCGGAACCGGATGAGGGCATCCGGCTCCCCGATGTTGGGATGGAGCACGTAGCCGGTCACGGCAAAGCCGGAACCGCAGATATCTTCCTCCCGGAGGTCGGGGAGCAGGTTCCGGTAACCGCTGAGCCACTCCTCGTTCGAGCCTGAGACCCGGCGCCCGGCCTCCCCGGTCTTCCAGATACTCATGAGGTAGACCCAGTCAAACCCGCACCCGACGAGCCCCGCGAGCCAGGCATCGGGGATGTCGTCGAGCGTGACGCGGCGACCCGTCTCCCGGGCGATGTGCCGGAGCCGGACGCGGGTATTGACCTCGTAGAGAGAGGGGTAGCGGGGGACGTTCATCACGAGTTCCCTCACCAGACGGCGGAATGAAGGTTGTCGTCTCGCCGGAACCCCAAAAACGACCGGGACCCCTGCACCGCATCGATGACCCGGGCGCCCGTTGCCTTCATGAATGCTCCGAGGGGGATCTGCACCGGGGCGTCCAGGCAGCCATAGAGGAAGTCCCGCAGCGCCGTCTCCGCCTGCAGTTCAGGAATGAGGCGGCGCTGGAGGAGGGCGGTGTAGGTCTCGGCGAGCGGCGCGGCGGTGGTGAGATGGCGGTCGATGGCGTGGGCAGCGAGCTCCGCGGTCCGGTGGGCGTAGAAGATACCTTCTCCAAGGATGGGGCTTGCAAATCCCCCCGCATCACCGATAAGGACCGTCCCTTCATGGGCCGGGGAAGGGATGTAGTTACCAAGCGGCACCAAAAAGCCCACCGGTCTCCGGTCCGCGAACGCAGAGAAACCGATGGTCTTCAAGAACTCCTTAAAGTGGTCGCGGAGATCCTTTCGGTTCTTCTGCAGCAGCCCGCCGATCCCCACAATGACCGCCTCTCTGTTCGGGAAGACCCACCCGTAGCCCCGCCTGCAGGCGGCAAGGACAATGTGCGGTGTCGCAAAGTCGTCGTCGAGGCGAATCGACCCGTCCCCGTTCGCGAGTGCCCGCGCCTCCTCACGGGGGATTGTGAGTTCCAGTGCCCACCCGAGGTTTTCGTGCCACTGCTCCGGGCGAACGACACTCTCCGGGAGGGAGCGCCGGACCCGGCTATGAATCCCGTCGGCCCCGATGATGACCCGGGCGGCATACCGTTCCCCGTCTGATGTCGTGACGATGTGGTGGGCGTGGTCGATTGCGGCCACTTCCACGCCTTCATGGATCTGTGCCCCGGCCTCAGCCGCCTTTCGGGCGAGATGGGCGTCGTAGTGCTCCCGCCGGGTGAAGTAGAGCGGTTCCACGAGATCTCCGGCGAGGATTCGGGTGCTCCCGATGTAGAGCGCGTACCCTGTCCCGGTGGAGTCGAGCAGTCCCTCTCGCTGGAGGGCGGGGACCGGCAGGTGGAAGACCCGGTCGAGGAACTGGACGGACTTCTGGCTGAGGCAACCCCCGCAGACCTTGTCCCGGGGATACGCCCGCTTCTCAAGGAGCGCTACCCTGTACCCGGACTCTCCGAGCAGGTAGGCGGCGGTGCTCCCGGCAGGCCCACCCCCGACGACGACGGCATCGTACCTGGTCTGGGTCTCCATCTTCTTCTCTCCCGGGATGACAGGGTCCGGCGTAGACTATATTCCTTTCTCAGGAGAGGAAGAGGTCGCCGGAATAGGGTATGGTTTGCCCCAAAAAGTATGCACGGTCGCGGGTTGTGCCGTATCAGCCCTGCGGCGAGGCCTCTTCCCCGTTCCCGGGTGGCTTGTACCAGACGTTCATATCCTCAAGGGAGCCGCATATGTTGACGCTGTCGGCGAGCGTCCCCGCGTAGGTGTAGCCGGCCCGGGCGAAGGTGATGTTCGCCGGATACGAACAGGCCCGGGCAATGGCAAAGACCGTTTTTACGCCGACCAGGCGCATCTCCGCTTCCATCCGCTGCAGAAGGTAGCGCGCGAACCCACGGCCCCGGTAATCAGGTAACGTCGCGAAACCGGTCATCTCCGCGAAGCGGGCATCTGGATCCACAGCCGCCGAGGCAACCGCGGCGATCCGGCCGCCTGTGCGGATGCAGAAACACCGCAGTCCCCCCTGCATCTCCTGCGCGAGGTAGGCCGGATCGTGGATGGGGACCGGATAGGTCTCGAAGACCTCTCGGTAGATCGCCGCGAGCACCGGTGCATCCGCCGGTGCGACAGGGGCACAGGTGAAACCGGGCTCGAGCACCGGGTTCGCCGTGCCCTGCCGGGCCTTTGCCTGTGCAACCGCAAGGACGTCATCGAGACCGTCTCTATCGCCCGGGGATGCGCCGAGGTAGTTTGCCATGTAGTAGCCGTCCACCTCTCCGTGGAAAAGTCCCCGGAGGTGCGCTTCAGGGGTGTAGCCGCACGATATGAAGTGGTCGCGTGCCGGGGCGGGGACTCTTGCGAATATCCGCGAGTACCCCCTGTCTTTTGCGAGCGCGTGAAGTCGGCCGGTGATCACGGGAAGGTCCGCCTGGTTCAGGCGGAAGAGGTAGACCCGGTCGTTGTACGGGCCGTGGTGGATCAGGCTCTGCCCGAGCGTCGTAATGGTGTCGGCGTAGGCGCCTTTGCCCGGGCGATATTCCGCCCGCCCGTGTAGACGTTCAAAAGGAAGAATATTCTTTGCCGCATGCCGCGCTGAAGCGGTTTTGGCACCGGTACGTGATATGTGATTTTTCTGGTCTTGTAGAGAACCAAACATACTGTTCCCGGGACTAACTATATTGTTCACAATATATAATTGGTCGGTATATTGCGTTTCCCCACATACAATAGAGGATCACCCTCAGGACCCGTTCATCCCCCGCCCGGCAGGTTCCTCTCCTCTCCGCGAACCGCTGCTTCCGGAACGCCCTTCGTGGACCCTCTCCTCTCCTGCCTCACCGCTGCCGGGCTGTTTGACCTCTATTGTCCGGGAGAGTGCGTCCGACTCGTCTCAGCCGCGCCCTGCCGTGCACATCCCTGGCACCGGACCTCGATACCCCGTATCGCGAGCGAGGCGATGGTAACGGGCCACTTCCCCTCCGGCTCCCCGCGCTACGCAAAGAGAGGCTGCCTATCGGGAAAAAGATAAGGATTACTTGACTTTGCCGAACTCCACACCCACGTCGGCGGCGGACCGGTAGGTCCTCTCGCTGAAGAACTCGAGCACGGCGATCACGTCCTCCGGGGCGTTCCGTTCCCGGGCGTGGGTGATCAGGTCCTGTTTGCCCGCCGGGTAGTCCATGCCTTTGAGGTAGACCTGCAGGTCGGCGGCGGAGAGGTGAGCAAACGACGGCCTTCCGGTCGCCACAACAGGACGTTCTGCTTCTGCTCCCCCCTTCTCGGCCCTCGTCATGGACTCAGGCGTCGGAGCGTGCGCCTCTGTCACCGGGCGCGTCTCCACCTCCTCCACTTTTATGGGCTTCTCCCGGACCTCCGCCCGCTCCGTCGTAACGACCTCGCGGGGCGGGGCCTCCGTAACCGGCAGTGTCTTCCCCGCCCCGCCCTCAACCTCCTCGGCTTTTATCGGCATCTCCTCGCGGGTGGCCTTCTCCCGGATCTCCACACGCTCCGTTGTGACGACCTCGCGGGGCGGGGCCTCCGTCCGGGTCACGGCCCGCGCTTCCTCCTGGCTCGGGGGACCCATGGGGCGCCTCGACTCGATCAGGTTCCAGTTCGCCTCCCTGGGCCACTCCCCCTCTGAGAACCCGGGTTCGTTGTCGAGTTTATACTTGCTGATGTTCGCCACAAAGACGTCGTCCCCCGGCCGGTAGACCATGGCTTCGACAGGGATCGCGAAGTGCTTCGCCCCGAGACCGAACATCCCACCGGTCTTGAGCACCGCATACGCTACTCTTCCCGTGGGCAGGCCGACCCGCAGGCTTGAGATCTCACCGAGGTCGTAACCCTCCGGGTTCTTCACCCGTTTTCCTACAATATCTTCAGAAGAGAGGAACTCCTGCCCCTCCGTCCTCCGCATCTGCTGCTCCAGAACTGTTTCAGCCATTACAACCACCATCTCCCTGGTATGCTTCCGAAGGTGATCTTCACCTTCCCACAGAGCGGGCGATGCACGTTGTGACTATTTAAATTGCGCGGGTTCCGGTACCAGGGTATCGATGCGGGGTTCTCCTGCGCGAAAAGAGCGTGCGGGGGAGGCCCCGGCGGATGTTGCCCGGCGGCCGCCCGCAGCGGGGGATACGTCCCCGTCACCTGGCGTTGCCAAATTCCGCGCTCACATCGGCGGCGGACCGGTAGGTCCGGTCGCTGAACTGCTCGAGCGTAGCGATCACGCTCTCCGGGGCGTTCCGTTCCCGCGCATGAGTGATCAGGTCCTGTCTGCCTGCCGGGTAATCCATACCCTTGAGGTAGACCTGCAGGTCGGCAGCGGAGAGGTGCCCGCGGGACGGCGCTCTCCTCCGGGCTTCAGGGCGCTCCTCGTGGGTCTCCTCCACGACGGTCTCCCGGGTTCGAGTCTCCGCCCCGGTTGGGGGCTCCCCGCGGGTCTCTTTGCCGAACTCCACGCTCACGTCGGCGGCGGACCGGTAGGTCCGGTCGCTGAACTCTTCGAGCGTGACGATCACGCTCTCCGGGGCGTTCCGTTCCCGCGCATGGGTGATCAGGTCCTGTTTGCCTGCCGGGTAATCCATACCCTTGAGGTAGACCTGCAGGTCGGCAGCGGAGAGGTGCCCACGGGATGGTCCACGGGTCGTAAGGGGCTGTTCGGCCTCCGACACCGGCCGTACCTCTTCGGTCCTGGTCTCGCGAGCCTCCACCCGCTCGGTCGTGACGACTTCCCGGGCCGGCTCCTCCCTCCGGACGATCTCCTCCACGCTGGCCTCCGGGTGTTGCGTCTCCGTCCGGGCCGGCCGCTCCTCAGCCCGCTGTCCTGTCGGCTGTCCTCCCCAGCCGCCCGCGACCGTCTGGACAGCCGGCGGCACCGGGACAACCCTCTCTCTGACCGGGAGCGTGGACTCCGCTGGTGCCGCTGGTTTCTCCTCCCGTGACGGCGGGAGTTCTCTCTCCGTCACGGGGGGCGAGGGCTCCGTTGCCCCATGCGTTGGGGGGGTCCTGATCAGGCTCCAGTCTCCTTCCCGGGGCATCCTGTCCCTGGAAAACCCGGGGGCGCTATCCAGTGTTCGCTTATCCATATCCACGACAGCGACCTTCTCCCCGGAACGGGCTCGGACCGCCTCCCAGGGAATGGCGAAGTGTTTCTCACCAAACCCGAGGATCCCGCCGTAGGCGAGTATCGCATACGCGATGCGGCCGCTCTCCCGGTCGATAGCAATATCGGTGAGGTCACCGAGGTTCTCCCCTTCCGGGTTCCGTACCTTGATATCCCTGATGTCGTGTGCGCGCATCAGGTCCACTGTCTCTTCCGGTCTCGGCCGGGTCTCCAGCATTGACCCTGCCTGTCTCTCAGCCATCGTATCTGCCTCCTGTATATTCCGCCTGCGAAGGGTACCCCCTTCAGGGCAGGTGGGGTAGAGGATCGAGGATACTTAAGGGTTTCCCGTTCGGACAAACCGGGAGAGATCCAGGATTCCAGCGAAACACGGAGAGAATCTGCCGGCCCGGGCCTTACGCCCGGACCCGGGAGTACCGGAGGATGAGATCGGTCGCCGCCCTGATATCCTGCCCCTGCTTCTTCACCTCGGTGAGATACGCCGCGTAGACCTCGTCAGTCACGAGCCGGAGCTGCGGGCGGGACATATCGGCATGCATCATCAGGTCAAAGCACCGGGCCTCGCTCTCGGTGAGATCAAGCGCCCGGTACTCCCCGGTGTGCGGCACAAACGCCGGGTTCTTATCGCGGGGTGTCCTGACCGCGAGGTCGGCAAGCGGCGTCCCCGGAATGGGCTCGGCGCTGCTCACAAAGACGTCGTCGAGAGAGAGGCCGGTGACCAGGTCTTTTGTGGCCTCGTAGTCCCGCTCCGTCTCCCCCGGGTAACCGACGATGAAACTTCCCGCAACCTGGAGGTTGTGCTCCCGGCAGCGTTCTACCGCCTCCTTGACCTGCCGGACGGCCGCGCCCTTGCCCATCAGCCGGAGAACCCGGTCGCTCCCCGACTCAATCCCGAAGAAGACCCACCCGATGGTATACCGCCGGATAGCGTCCAGGATCTCATCGGTGATACAGTCTACGCGTATGTCCGGGGAGGAGACGTTCCTCGGCCCCATCACCTCTGCCATCCCGCGGAGGAGGGCGATGAAGGCTTCCGGATCCACCTCCCCGCCGCGGGAGCCGTAGAGCGACCCGGTCCCCCCGGAGACCGAGAGCCTTGTGGCCCCGTGTGCCGCGAACGCCTTCACCTCCTCGATGATGCTCGCGAGCGGCCGGCTCCGGACTGTCCTTCCGAAGAACCGGGGCACCTGGCAGAAGGTGCACCCCCCAATGCACCCGCGGTGGGTCTCTATGTAGGCGCTCGCGCCCCGGACGCTCTGGCTCCCGATGTCGTCCGGGACCAGGGGGAGGGGCCGGTCGATCGGCGCCGGCGGGGCGGGAGGCGTCACGTTCGGCCGGCCGCCGTCGAGGTAGGCGATGCCCGGGAGGGCGCCCGAGACACCTTCTTTGACGAGGCGGACCACCGTCTCCTCACCCTCGCCGACGACCACCGCGTCGGGGGCGAGTTCCCCGAGCACCATCTCCGGCGCGGCCGAGACCGGCCCCCCGACGTAGACCGTCCCTTCCTGCTCGCGGTGGGTCCGGACGAGGTCCCGGATCGCGGGGTCGAGGAGGTGCTGGGTCGAGAAGAGGCTCGCGAGCAGGAGCGAGCCGGCCGGAGCGGCGGGCGTCCGGGTGAGGGTCACCCGGTGGCCCGCGTCGCGGAGGACGCCGCCGATCAGCATGGCGCCGTAGGTGTAGATGCCGGGGGAGAAGATCGTGATATCCATGGTTACAGTATCGGCAAAGCAGTATACAAATAATGGTGCTATGCCGGTCCCCCGGTCAGTGCGGTGCCGGCCGCTTGAACCGGCGGGCCTCGGCGACGGTGTGGGCGCCACGGTCCGATCCGGCGATCAGCCGGGCCTGGAGCCGCATGATGTCGGCGATGAGGGGCTGCGGATTCTGCTCCAGTGTCTCCGTTACCACGACGCGGGCCTCCCGGAGCCTTCCCGCCCGGCGGAGCAGGTCCACGAGGAGCGCCTCGTCTGCCCCCGCCTGGGAGGCCAGCCGTTCGCCCTGCTCCCACGCCCGCCGCAGGAGGTCGGCGGCACGCTTCCGGCAGATCCGGGCAGGCACATCCTCGCCCTCGTCGTCGCAGACCCAGGCGGCGTGGAGGGACGCCCACGCGGCCTGGGCCGGGGCGCCGAGATCCTCCTGGATGATTGACCAGCAGAGGAAGGTGTTCGCTATCTCCGGGAACTTCCGGGCGTCAAGCTGCCAGCGGTAGCGCGGGAGTTTCACCACATCGGCCGCTCCCTTCGGGGATTTGCCCGGGTCGGGGGCGCAGTAGCCGCACGAGGGGCATCGTTTGACCCATGCGTAGATAGTGGACCGCAGGGGTTCGCCGGGACGGGTATCGAGGTCCCGTGATCCGACGCTCACGGCGGCCTCGGGGATGGTGAACCGGCAGGACTCGCCGCAGACTGCACAGGTCGTATTGAGGTAGCGAAGGTGGGTCATCGATGGGCTGAATTGCATATCCTTTAATATATATCTTGTCTCTGATGGAAATCGGCGAAAGGACGACCTGCAGGAGCCCCTCCACCGGGTCGGTCAGAGCCTTGCACGACCTGGGCGGATCCCCGGCCAAGAGCGGTGCGGAGGCGGGATGACCCAACTCCCCGTCCATCCCGCTCACCGGGCTGCCGGGGTGGCTTCCCCGACCCGCCGGGCGTAGGTCGTGACGGTCCACCCGAGGAGGGCCGTCGCGCCCGCGACCAGCGCGAGGATCAGCCAGTGGACGGGACCGACGGTATCCACCGCCAGCCGGACCATGAGGTTTAAGGGGTTGTAGGGGACGGCCATGACAAAGAGGAAGACCACGACGAGCACCGTCGAGAAGATGAACTGGGCGCTCGTCCGCTCGCGGTAGTACAGGGCGACGAGGGCCGCAAGGAGGATGAGGAAGAGCCCCCCCACTGAGGCGTGGAGGAGGATCGCGGCGGCGTTCCCGACCGCGATGCCGTTTGCCCCCAGGAGGAGGAGCCAGAGTGCGGCCTGGACCGGGACAAGAACCACGCAGGCGGCGATCTTCCCCCAGACCATCTCCACGAACGTGACCGGCGTCGACATGAGCGCTTCGAGAGTCTGGCGCTGGTACTCCTCGGTGATGAGGTCGATGATCAGGGCCGCCGATATGACCGCCGGGAGGAGGGCAAGCAGCGGTATGAGGAGGCCGTAAACGAACTCAAAGAAGTTCTCCGCGCCCCCGGACTCGGGGAAGTTCAGCCCGATGGGGAAGGAGGTCATCCGGTCGGCCCGGACCTCCCGGAGTTCTCGCTCGTAGCCCTGGAGAACCTCCTTGATCTTGACGTTGATGACGCTCGACTGCAGGTCGTTCTGAATGAGGTAGAGCGTGACCGTGACCGGTCCTTCTGCGTCCGGCGGCGTATCCGGGACATAGACCACCGCCGCAACCTCCCGCTCGCGGAGCGCCGCGAGCGCCTGGCCGAGGTCCATCCGGTGAAGGACGAGGTCGTCCCGTTTTGCGAATTCATCGATAAGGGCTGAGTCGGCCCCGGCGTAACCGACGCCGTAGGTTACCGTCGAGTAGCCCTCGATCGCCTCCGGGTCGTACATGGCGGTGAGCCCCACCATCAGGAACGAGGAGAACATGGCGATGAAGACCTGCAGGAGGACGGCAAAGACGATCGTCTTCTCCGATGAGAGTCCCCGGAGTTCTTTCTTCGCGATAAGGCCGATATGGCGGGCGTTCATAGGAGACCTCCCAGTATGAAGTGGAGATTATAGAGGCTGTGCACCACGCTCGCCACGACGAGGCCGGGCCCGTAGGCGCGCCGCCCCCAGAGCAGAAGGAAGCCGCCGGTGATCAGCACCCCGGTGATGTGGAGGAGGAGAGGCATCCAGAGCACCCCGAGGGAGAGGAAGAGAACGCTCCCAAAGATCGACTCGGTGATCTGGGCGAGCGTGGCGAAGAGGAGGAGTTTCTCTCCCGCAAGAAACCCGAGGCCGATGACAAACGCCCCGGCGAGCAGGTTTTTCGCGGTCAGGAACCCCGGGCGCTCCCTTGCTATCGCATAGAGCCCGGCCGACTTGGCGAACTCCTCGATGAACGCCGCAGAGACTATCAGGAGGACGAGAGAGAGCGGCATCGGGATATTGAAGAAGAGGACGAGCGTCATCATCTGGACCATGAAGACGAACGGTATCGAGAGGGCGGCAAGGAGGAAGAGCGAGAGGTGCGGGTGGTCGCGGCTGATCCCGCCCGAGACGAAGTCAGCAAGCCTTGATGTGAGGGGCTTTTCCGAGAAGAGCCGTTCTTCCCGGAAGTTCACGGTCCCGGCGTAGAAGAGGATGATGCTTGTAGCGAAGAAGAGCGCGGTCGAGTAGACGTACTCCGCCGCGGTAAATCCGTCGCCCTGGATCTCGAGGACGACCAGGGTGAGGGGGGAGATGATGCTTATGACGTGAGTGTTCGCAAAGACCGTCGGGAAGAAGAGGTACGATGTGACGAGGGTCGAGAAGAAGATCGAGACAAACGAGAGTTCCTTGAAACTCCGGGCGGCCATCCCTATGATCAGGGCGTTTGCGAGGAAGAAGAGGATGACCGGTATGAGTGGGAGGAGGATCGTAAGCGGCGCCCCGGCGAAGAGGGTGATGGCGGCCGCAACGAGGAGCATGATCGTAAAGTAGGGGAGCGCTTTGCCGATGACGATAGCAGACGGCCGGACGGGGGAGGAGAGGAGGGCCTCCCCGGCCCTTCCCACCCGCTCGTGCATCACGCTCATCATGAAGAACTGGGAGGTGAAGTAGAGGGGAAATATGAAGACGAAGACCAGGATGATGGAGTCGAAGGGAAGCGGCGCCGAGAGTTCTGACGGCGTCTTGAACCGGTCCATCGTGGAACCTCCCGGATTGATGGTGGTATAGCGGGAGAGGGGGTGGCCACTCCTCGCTTCCGCGAGGTGCTGCCTGAGGCCCTCCTCGGAGACCGGCATGGCCGACGGAGGGAGGGTCACCGCCTCGACCGGGGCGGAGGAGATGGGAGGCTCCCGGGCATCCGCCGGGGCGCCGACCTGCTGTCCGCTCTGGGTCGCCAGAAAATCGATCTCGCTCTTCACGTACTGGAGGTCTATCCAGAGCGGGTAGGCGGCGAAGAGGTCGGGCTCTCCGGTGGCGACACGGGAGACGTAGGCCTCATAGTCGCGTTCGAGCGATGTCAGGGCCGCCCGCCCTTTATCCGTGTCGGCGACGTAGACCTCGCCGTGCAGGATGACGATATCGTATGCGAGCCGGTCCGCCCAGAGGGCAGGGCCGTCGGCGAGGTCGACAGCAAAGCGGTTATCGGGGGCGACGACCCGGGCAACGTCGGGGTCGTCGATGCCGATGTGGTACATGCCGTCCTGCATATGGACGCCGCTCTGGGCGGCAAACATGGTCACCAGCACCAGGAGGACGAGCAGCCCTGCCGCGAGCGGGAGGACGTTTCTCCCCATCGTGGTCATCGACCGGTTCATCTCCCAGACGGCTATCGTTCGGATGGAGGAGGCGAGACTCATGGTAATCCCGGAGGGCGTCGGAGAACCATATCTCTGTGCAGCAACCTATTAGTAGGCATCGGAGACATAGGGGATACCCAATGATCACGGCCCGCTCTCTTGTCAAACACTACGGCGACTTCCCGGCCCTCGACGGCGTCACGTTCGACCTCGACGACGCGCGGATACTCGGTGTGATCGGGCATAACGGGGCCGGGAAGACGACGCTCCTAAAGATCATGGCCGGCCTCACCGCCCCGACGGCAGGAAGCCTCGTCATCGACGGGATCGATGTCGTCGCAAGACCGCTCGACCTGAAGCAGAACCTGGGCTACCTCCCCGAGGAGTCCCGGCTCTACGAGACGATGACCGTGGATGGCTATCTCGCGTTCTTCGGCGAGATCTACGGCATGTCGAGGGCCGCCATCAGGACCCGGCGTGACGACCTCCTCGCGGGGCTCGCGCTCGAACCGGACGGCAAAAAGATCGGGGAACTCTCGAAGGGCATGAAGCGGAAGGTTGCCATAGCAAGGTCGCTGATGCACGACCCGGGCCTGCTCGTCTATGATGAGCCCACCTCCGGGCTCGATCCCATGACCTCCCGGTCGGTGCTCGACTACGTCAAAGGCCTTCGGGAAGGGGGTAAGACGGTGATCTTCTCGGCGCACAACCTCTTCCAGGTGGAGGAGGCCTGCGACCTCGTGTTGATCCTGCGCCGGGGGAGGGTGGTGGCGAAAGGGACCATGCCCGAACTCCGGGAGATCTTCGGTTCCATCACCTATCAGATCTCCTTCCGGATCCCGGATCCGGCGGCCTTCACCACATCCGTCGAGTACTCCGTCCGAGACGGCCGCTACCTCGCCGAGGCATGCTCCGTCGAGGAGTTGAACCGGACGACCGCGACACTTGCGGCCGACGGCGCCGGGATCGATCGGATCGAGTCGCACTACCCGACGCTTGAGGAGATGCTCTTGAAGATCGGGCGATGACGCGGGATCCGTTCGGCCGCGCTGCCACTATACAGATTTTTCCAGCGCTTCATCGGTAACCGGGCCCGGGTATATCCCGGTATAGATCTCGAATCTTCCCGCACCCGGCTGGATGAATGTCCGGCGCGACCACCGTACCAGCGGCCGTTCCCTGTCCTTCACCAACCCCGGCCCGGTGAACAGCCGTCCCGCATCCACGTGATCTCCGCCGAAGAGTTCATGAACCCGCCGGCTGGTCAGATCGTGCCCCTTATGCCCGGTCAACGCCCTGCACCGTTCGTTGCACCACACGATCCGGCCGTCATCATCCGCAACCACGACCAGGGCATCAATCGTCTCGAGAACGGCAGTATTGAATATCCGTTCCCGTTTCAGCAACTCCTCCGTGTGGCGCAGGGCCGTTATGTCGTAGACGAACCCGATCGCACCGGTGATCTTCCCTGCACAAGCGTAGATTGGAACGGCTTTCTCCCTGAACACCCGCGAGTATCCGTCGGGCAGGGAGATGGTCCTCTCTGCGATGAGACAATCTCCTTCCTCCCGTATGTAGCAGGCATACCCGTCTCCCGGTGAGGTGTCGGAGCCGATCACCCGGTCGATGAGCATGGGCACCCGTCCCCGGTAGAACGGGAGTGAGTACTCGTAGTTCCCCTTCCCAAGCATATCGGCCGCACTGATGCCGGTCATCGTCTCCATGGCCCGGTTCCAGGCCATGACCCTCCCGTCGCGATCGATAGCAAACACTGCTTCCGGGAGATTCCGCATAGCCTCTTCCAGCAGGTATCCGGGCGATCTAACTGCAGTTCCGGTTTTTTCCTGCTCGTCGGGCTCCTGCACCCTGACCAGGTACCCCGGGGGAGGGTGCTTTGGGAGGTCGCATAGCGGGGTGATGGTCGTTTCGAGGGGCATGATGCCGGGATTACCCTCCCCGTGGGCGATGGAACGCGAACACCTGACCCGGCGACCCTGCTGCAGCACGCTGATCTCTTCACGGGTGAGGCCGGGATACTGGAATAACTTGATCCCTGAAGTCGGGAGAGGGCCGGAGAGTTCCTGGAAAGTTTTATTGGCATGGACCAGGGCGCCCTCCCGGTCGTAGAGCGCTAATCCGGTCGGAAATTCGTCAAAAGCCTTCCTGAACAGGTCTTCGCTCCGCCACTGGACATCATCTGTCGCCCCGGCCCCGGAGATGAGCTGGAAGGCTGCACAACAATACTCCCTGCCGTTCAATTTGAGGTATTTTGCAGTTATCCCGGCCGGAAGAAGCGTTCCGTCGAGCCTCCGCAGCATCGATCCGGTACGGTAGCGGCCTTCGCGTCGGAGTGTCGCCCACATCTGCTCAAGCGACTCCCGGTCACACCGGGCGTCGATCTCCGGGAGATACAGCAATCGCAGATCGTCCCGAGTATACCCGAGATCCTCGCATAGTGCACGGTTTGCATGGAGTATGCGGCCGGAGAGATCGATCCAGCAGATGCCGTCGGTAGCCATCTCCACGGCAAACCGGGCAAACCACGACGCGCTCTCGATCTGTTCACGGTGTGCGATATCCTCGTAATACCAAAATTCTCTCTCCCGGGGATCGACAATCCAGGCCGGAGCCCGTCTCCCGGGTTCCTCCCTGTATTGCAGGAGTTCGCCCCGGGTTGTCATGTATTCGCTGATCTCGTGACCCACCAGTTGGTATTCCAGGAGCTTTCCGGACGAAGCATACAGCGCCCGCAACGTCCAGCATTGCCACAGCGACACTCCATGCCGGGCGCTGATGCGGCACCTGATCGTCATTGCCGGGTGCTCGATAGTGAGAGAGCGGAGTTGCTGGTTCCACTGCTCTCTCTCGTCCCCGGTGACCGGTGGCTGGAACCGCCGCCCCACAAGATCTTCTTTCGCCTGACCCGCCATCCTGCAGTAGCCGGGGTTTGCCCACCAGATATACCCCTCCGGGGAGAGCCTGACGATATATTCACTCTGGTCCTCGAAGAGCGCCTGAGACCGCAGCACATCAAGTTCGCCCCCTTCACCGCTGCGATCGCTCTCCGTGACGTCGTCCAGGACCAGGGACATCGCCGGGCGTCCGGACTCAAGCACCGTAGGTATGAACGAGACGGAAAACACCCTCTCGCCCTGGTGTTTGCCGGTCTGCCAGAGCACTGTCTGTTCCTCACCCCGCAGCGCGGAGCGCAGCCGCGCCTCGAGATCGGCGATCCCCCGCAGGCCGGGGAAGAGATCACCGATACGGCGTCCGGTGCCGCGCTCCCCGGCAGGCATGCCCAGGCTGGCCGGCATCGACGCGGACACTTCGATTACATCGAGAAGGTGATCGAGAATAATGTAATGGCGGCAGAACCTGCGCACAGCCGAGACCGGAATACGATCTGCCGGGAAGTACACCTTTGCCGCACCTACCTGCCGCATGCCGACCAGGCCCTGGCTCTGCGCGACCTCCAGGTACTTCACGAGGGTATTCCGGTTTATCCTGGATAGGGACGATATTGATGTGATGCTCAACCCTTCGGGGTGTAACCTGAGGAGTTCCCGTATCTTCTCCGTAACTTCCACCAAATCCATATCCATAATCGTACCGGCACCCGGTTTCAATGCAACATACTGCAGGTCCAGATAAATACTTCCTATATTGCATGGCGCCTTTGCATGGCAAATCGGAGATTTGAAACCATCTCCAGGAGATTACCAGGTTACGAAGGCTTGCAGACAGCTTCCTTCCCGGATCCGAAGATGCGGCACGACGACGACACGCACGGTGGGGAGGAGGAGCCGTTCGTTTGCCCGGTCCGGAAAGAAGGATGTGAAGCAAATTGTGCCAGGAACCCTCTCCACTGGAAGAGAAGATGACATGGTATCGGGCAATACTGTATACTCTGCCTGATGCGGTACTGCTGGTCGAGAACGGCAGGTGCATCGAAGGAAATGCCGCCGCAGGCAGACTCTTCGGTGTTGCCGGGCGGGAGGAGGTCATTGGACGGGATGTCTCCTGGTTCTCGCCCCCACGGCAGCCGGACGGAAGGGCATCCGAAGAAGCGATCCATGCCTGTATCCTGGATGCGATACGCGGCAGACCCGGGAGGTTTGCATGGCAGTGCCGGCGGGCGGACGGCACGACCTTCGATGCTGAGATCGCCCTCGCGGCCGCCCGTATCGACGATGCCGTTGTGATCCCGGTCTCGATCCGGGATTCCAGCAGAGAAAACCTTCTGCTTGCCGGGGCGCGGGCCGCAGAATGGAGGGCGGAGATGGTGATCCAGGGGAACCCCATGCCCCTCGTCATCTGGGATCTGGCTATGACCCTCCGGGCGGTAAACAAGGCGTTCCTGCAGATGACAGGGTATGAGAGAAAAACCCTGGAATCGATGAGTGTCCATGACTTTGAATCTCTCGACCGGACCGCCCGGAAGATCGCGGACGCGGCTCTGGAGGGGCAGACGGTACTTGAGGAGGTCACGCTCGACCTTCCTGCAGGAACCCGCACCCTGATCCGGTACAGCACTCCTCTTGTGGACGGAGACGGGAACGTCATAGAGATACTGACCGTTTACCGGGATATCACCCCGTAGGGGCAGGGCGTCAGGAGGTTCTGAGCGACACTGTGATAAAACCGGGAATGCGGGGAGGACCGTTGATCCCGGCGCAGGTATTGCTCCCGCCGCCTGCCTCTCCTGTATCGGCGCCGGCTGTTCTACTACTTGTGATGCCCCCGCGCATCGAGGTCAGCAACACATCAGAGTATCTCAAGGGCCGTGTTCGTAAAGATCCTCTCCTTCTTCAGGACTTCCTTGGCCCGTCTCTGTTCCGTGATGTCCCGGATCGACTCGATGGCACCGGCAACCTCCTCCCTGCCGTCGTAGAGCGGGGCGGCCCTCACCCACCATGTCCGTGGCGAATCACCGCTGTGGGGCGATATCACGGTCTCTGCGGTGATGCCGTTCCCCTCGGCATACGTGACGGAACGGTACCGGTTCCGGAGTATCTCATCGGGTTTTAGTACCTTATCCGCGAGCATGGGAGTCCTCTTTCCGTAAAACGGGAGGGCATACTCATAGTTTCCTTTGCCGAGCATCTCCTCTGCGGGGATCCCGGTTAGATCCTCCATCGTCAGGTTCCAGGTGGTGACGACTCCCTTCCGGTCGATTGCAAACATGGCATCGGGCAGATGCCTGGCGATGCCGGCCAGCCGGTCACAGGACTCCTGGAGTGCTCCTCCCGCCAGAACGCGGCTGGTGATATCGTGTATCTGGATGAGGTAGCCGTCCGGGGATCCACTGTCGGGTGACCTGAGCAGGCTGATGACGCCCCCGATGTGGATGGACCCGGTCTGGGCCGTTGGGAGGAGATCCCGGCTGCGGATCTGGTCGAAGTCGATGCGGCACTCAAGCGGGGTCGCCGCATCTCCGGGTAACTGCACCTCGCAGTTCCCGAGCGCCCTGCAGGCCTGCAGGAGGTTGATCCCCCGTACATCGTCGAGACGGGCGATCCCGAAGAGTTCGAGGCAGGCCCGGTTGACGTGGAGCAGCACCCCCCGGGGATCGCAGACCGCGATCCCGGTGGGGGAATCCTCAAATATCCTCCTGAACCGTTCCGCATGACAGAAAACTGGGGTTCAAGGGGTGCAAGCAAGCCCCCGGCTTGAGCCATGGGGAGAATTGCGCCCTTTGGTCCGTTCACGAATCCCCCCGCACGGCATATCGTATAGACTGATGAGGCCCAATCCCTCTATTGGTCCCGTCAATGAGACACGTCACCCGTTACCGTGCATACCCCTCTCACACCGTTGAGCACCAGCTGTTCACCGGGTTTGCGAGATGCACCTTTGTACGGAACCACTGTCTCGACAACAACGTCTTTCGGGACTCTCTTTTACCGGAACTCAAGAAACAGCACCCGGAACTGAAAGAGGTGCAGAGCCATGTTCTGCAGAAAGTGGTCCACCGGATCGTCTCCAGCCTCCGAGCCCTGAGAGCGATGAAAGCGAAGGGGAGAAAGGTCGGCAAGCTCCGGAAGAAGTGGGTTCACTCGATGGAATTTGATTCGACCGGGTTCAAGCTCACGGGCAACCGCCTCCGGTTGAGCAAGATCGGAGAGATGCGGATCGAACTCAGCCGCCCGGTACCCGGGCGGATCAAGCAGATCGTGATCAAGCACACGCCTGCTCACAAGTGGTTTGTGGCGATCATCTCCGAGACTCCGGACACGCCCGAGCCGACGACCGGTACCCGGGCGGTCGGGATCGACCTCAACCTGGAGAACTTCTCCACCGATACCGACGGAGTGGTCTTCGAGCACCCGCATAACGTCAGGAAGTCGGCGAAGCGACTCCGGCGTGCTCAGAGAAAGTTATCCCGGGCAGTGAAGGGCAGCAGGAACCGCCGCAAGCAACGGGTCGCGGTTGCCCGGATCCACGAGCAGGTGGAGAACCGGAGGAACGACTTCCTGCACAAGTGGAGCCGATACTATGTTGATCGATACGATCACATCGCCCTGGAACACCTGGACATCAGGCCGATGGTTGAGTCGCTGGATGCGAAACTCCGCGGCAGATCTAAATCTATTCTCGATGCCGCGTGGTACAAGGCCCGGGAGTTCATACGCTACAAAGCTGCGAATGCTGGTACGTATGTGCATCTGGTCGATCCGGCCTACACGACCCAGGACTGTTTCCTCTGCGGGCACCGCGAAAAGAAGGATCTCGCGCAGCGAACCCATTCCTGCCCGGTCTGCGGATACACTGTCCCGCGAGATCTGAACGCCGCGCAGAATATTCTGAAACGAGCAGCCGTAGGGTGGGGCACACCCGAATCTACGCTTGTGGAGATCAGAACCACTACACCGCCAATTCTGGTGGTGCAAGTTCCGGTCAACGAAGCAAGAATCTCCCGGCTAAAGCCCGGGGAGAGTGTCAATCCGCAACGTCTCCTCCGCCCGTTTCGATGCCGTGATGTCGCGGGCGACGCCCATCACGTAGCGGCACGTCCCGTCGTCCGCGCGGACCGGGATGAGCCGCATATCATACCAGACCTCACCATCCGGCAACGGCAGCCGGCTTACGTTGTTTTTGATCGTGCCGGTAGCCGCCACCGACGCGACGTTCCGGCGGTAGTCTGCACCCTGGCCGCCCGGGAAGAGATCGGGGAGACTCTTCCCGAGGATATCTTCCCGGGGGCGGTGCAGCATCCGCGCCCCGGACGAGTTAACGTAGAGCAGGCGCCCATCCGGGTCGAGCAGGAAGACGACGTCCGGCAGCGACTCGGTCAATATCCGGTACCGCTTTTCGCTCTCCGCCCGTGCCGCCTCGACCTCTCTTTGCCCGGTAATATCGCAGAAGATGGTGATAACCTGGAACGGGTTCTCTTCGCCGGGCCGGAAACGGGGAACGGTAAGGAGATCAAGCCAGCGGTACCCGCCTTCCCGGGGGTTGAAGATGCCAAGGGTCTTTCTCTCCGGTATGCCGGTTGCCAGGGTTGCCATATGCGGGAGCAGGTATCCTGGGTACCCGGTGCCGTCCTCACCGATAAACCGCCACCGGAGTTCACTCTCGGTTCTACCCTGCATATCCGAGAGTGAATACCCGAGTATGCGTTCGGCGGCAGGATTGGCATCGATGATCCTGCCGTCATCCCCCAGGTAGATGACGCCTTCGGCCAGTGTCTCAAAGAGGTTCCGGTACCGCGATTCGGCCTCTTTAATAACAGCTTCCACCTTCTTCTGCCCGGTCACGTTGCAGAGTTGCAGCACGAATCCGGAAGGTACACCCCCCTCTCCGGAGAGTACCGGCGATGCCACACTCTCCAGGCAGATCATCTCCGGATCGTCCGACATATCGCAACAACTGGAGTGGTGGTAATTTTTCCGGGAATACGGAATAGTAAACCGGGCCGTCTTTCCGCCCAGGAGGCAGGCCGGCACCTCCGCGGGGATCTGCAGACCTGCAAAGACGTTCTTCCCCTCGATCCCGTCCAGGTCCAGGACGCCTAAAATCTCGAGAAGCGCACGGTTGACGCGAACCACGGCACCGTCCATGCCGCAGATCGCCATCCCGGCGGGCGACTCCTCGAAGATCGCCCTGAACCGCTCCTCGCTCTCCCTGAGTGCGGCCGCCCGGCTGTTTGCCTCCTGCTCAAGGGCCTGCTGTTGCCGGCGCAGGGATTCCTCGAGCACCCTGAATCCGTGGATATCAGAGCAGATGTACTGGTACTCGAGGATCTCGCCTTCAGGGCCGCAGAGCGCCCGACCCCTCCAGCGGTAGCAGCGGGTGCTCCCGTCCGGCATGACCATCCTGCAGTCGGTCGTCGCCGACGGGTTATCTGGCGTGAGGCCCCGGACAAACTTCTGCCACGCCGCTCTCTCTCCCTCGACAAGCGACGGGCGGAATTGCCTCCCGACGAGGTCGTCCCCGCTCTTCCCCGCCACCCGAGAGTAGACCTCGTCGGCCCACCTGGTACGCCCGTCCGGCGAGACGCGGACGATTCCTTCGGCCCGGTCTTCCCGGAGTGCTTCCTGCCGCAACGCCTCAAGCAGGCGCTCTTCTCCCGGACCACTCCCCTCCGGGACCTTATCCATAACGAGCGAGACCGCAGGCCTGCCGGTCTCAAGCACGGTGGGGATCAGGGAGAACCGGAAGGAGGCGGCACCCCTGCGAGAGCCCGGGCGCCACCGGAAGGTCCCCTCTTCTCCCCAGAGAGCCCTCCTGAGCAGGGAGGCAACATCATCTGAAGACGTACCGGAAAACAGAACCGAAACCGGACGGGAGGTGAGAGCCTCAGGCGTCGTCCTGAGGATGCCCGCGAGCGTGTCGGATACCTCCAGGACCTCCAGGTTGTGGTCGACGACGATGAGGTTCGGGGAGCAGAACCGGCGGACGGCTGCGACCGGCAGGCGCCGGGTCGGGCAGTAGATCTTTGCCGCGCCGACCAGCCGCATATCGACCGATCCCTGCCGTTGCAGTATCGCGAGGTATTTCGAGACCGAGTTCCGGTTCATCGGGAAGAGAGTTGCGATATCGCTTATACTCAGTCCGCCCGGGTGCTCCTGTAAAATCCCGAGTATCTCTGCAAGATTCTTCTCTGTCTGTCTATCGACCATGGCGGATGACCGTGATGTAAGGTCATGCCGGAAATGGTATATATAATTTACGGAAATGCATGGCAAACATGCATGGCATAAGAGTTATTTTAAGTGGTAAAATGAGGATAGCCTTACATTAGCGACGAAAATTGGGAGATCTGATCCGCTGCGTGGAGAGGGCTGGCACGATAGCCGACACCTGGACCGGTGGCCGGGCTCGCTCTGCCCCTCGCCCGGCCCGGCGGAGTCTGCAGAGAATATGTGAAGTCGTACAGGAGGCAAACCATGATATCAAGTGAACAAGGATCAGACAACTTCATCTCAACCGCGGCAGAAGAGAGCCGGCGGCAGGCGGAGACCATCCTGCAGGAGAACCCGATGTCTATCATCATCTGGGACCGTGACCTGCACGTGAAGACAGTGAACAAGGCGTTCCTGCAGATGACCGGCTACGACCGAAAGAAGGCCGAGTCCATGACGATCAAGGACTTCAGTTATATCGGCAACCAGTCCGGCCAGGAAGTGGCGGAGGCTTTCAGGACAAAGCAGACAACATCCGGCGAGATAACGGTTGCGCTCCCGACCGGCGCCTTCTCGTTCGTCCGCTACAACGTCCCGCTCCCCGACGGGACGGGCAACATCGATAGCGTGATGACCGTCTACAAGGACATCACCGACCAGAAGCAGCAGATAGAGCGGATGGAGGTGCTCCAGCAGCAGGCCGATGCGATCATCCAGGAAAACCCGATGCCCATCCTCCTCTGGGACGCCGACCTGACCATCAAGGTCGTCAACAAGGCGTTTAAAAAGGTGAGTGGTTTTTCCGAGGAGCGGTCCGCGCACCTCTCCGTGCGGGACTTCAAGTACATCAGCCAGTCGGGGCAGGGTGCCGCTGATACGCTGAAGAGCGGGAAGCCGAGCAAAGGCGAGGTCACCGTCGAGTTCCCTGCAGGCGTCTGCATCCTCGATCGCTACAACATCCCGCTCTTTGACAAGAAGGGTGACATCACGAGCGTGCTCACGGTCTACAACGATATCACGGAAGGGCGGACGCTTGAACAAAAGCTCCAGAAGAGCATCGGAGAGCTCGCGGAGAGTCTCGGCGCCGTCGCTGCCGGCGACCTGACGCGGCCGTCGCCCACCTATCCGGGCGACCCGCTTGACGCAGTCAAGAAGGACCTGAACGGGGCGCTCAAAGCGCAGAGGGAGTTCTTCAGGCAGACCCTCGAGCAGGCCGATGCCCTCGAGCACATTGTCATGGATGCCGGGAAGGGTGCCGACGAGATCGCCCGGGCATCCCAGCAGGTGGCAAACACCGCCCAGAAGACCTCCGACGGCGCAAAAGAGCAGATCCGGCAGCTTGACCGGGTGACGAAAGAGATCGGCGACCTCTCCGCGGCCGTGGAAGAGATTGCAAGCACCGCTCAGGAGGTCCGTGACCTCTCCACGAATGTGGCAAAGGCCGGGGAAGCGGCCGTCGGGCTCGGGAACGAGGCTGGCGCGAAGATGCAGGCGGTGCAGCGGATCTCCGAGCAGGCCGTCGGGGAGATCACAAACCTGAACGAGAAGATGCAGGATATCGGCCATATCGTGAAACTGATCACCGATATAGCGAACCAGACGAACCTCCTCGCGCTCAACGCCGCGATCGAGGCCGCCCGGGCCGGGGAGCACGGTCGCGGGTTTGCGGTCGTCGCAGGCGAGGTCCGGAACCTTGCCGGGGAGTCGAAGAGCGCGACCCGGAAGATTGAGGAGGTTATCGGGGGGGTAACCACAAGCAGCGGGAAGACCGCCGAGGCGATGCGGGGGGCCCACACGGAGATCCTCAGCGGGATCGAGAGCGTGAACAAGACCATCGGGGCCCTCAATAAGATGGTCGCCGACGTCAACGTGTCCGTCGGCGGCATCGCCGACATCTCCCGGGCGACCGAGAACCAGGCCGATGCAGCAAACGCGGTCACAACGAGCATCGAGGAGGTCTTCTCCTTGATCCAGGAGACCGAGAAAGGCACGGAGAACCTCGCCGCGCTCGCTGAAGAGTCGTCCGCCTCGACCGAGGAGGTCGCCAGCGCCTCAAACGAGATCCAGCAGATGGCGCACCAGCTCCGCGAGAGGGTCGCGGCGTTCAAGTTCCAGTGAGGCCGTGAGCATGATCGACGTCGTTGAGTTCGGGCTGGGACAGGAACTGTATGCGATGGATATCCAGCTTGCCCGGGAGATCGTGGAGATGATGCCCATAACTCACATCCCCCGGGCGCAGGACTACATCGCCGGGATCATGAACCTCCGCGGAGAGATCACCACAGTTATCGACCTGAAACGGCTGATCCAGATCCCGGGGGCATCGGGCGACAACCAGAAGATCATCGTCCTCGTGGCCGAGGCGACCGGAGGGTCGAATCTCGGCATCATTGTGGATGACGTGCACAGCGTCATCCGGGTGGCCGAGGACGATATCGAGCTGATGGACGAAGGGATCGCCTCCGGGGTCCATGCCTTCGTCAAGGGGATCATCAAACTTGCAAGAGACGAAGACGACCGGAAGCAGGCCGACGGGAGGGGCCGGCAGGGGGCCGGGCTCATCCTCTGGGTCGACATCAAAAAGATACTCGACGACCTCGTCCGGAACAGCCGGGCATAGGCGCCCGGTCGATCGCGCCTGCAAAACGCGGCGTACTCGCAATCCTCTCTTTTTTTGACCCCACCGTCCCGCCTGTGGTGGGCGGGTGCGGAACAGGGAACCCCTGGCGATCCCCGTCTCCCGCACAGCGCTCTCCCGGATTTTTCCCTTGGAGCTGAATATATATAGCAGCGGCATATAAGTGCCTGCAGAACCCCCAAAAAATTGCAACATCCGGTCTCTCGTGTGAAACCATGGCGCGGACGGAGGCCGATGGGGGTTGACCGGACGGCCGGGCGCCCCATCCATAATGGGAGAATCCTCTCAAGGAGGGTGATCACTGAAATCAGGCAGACCGTCACCGAAACGATCTCCAGAGAACCCAGATGCAAACAATACACAAAATTGAGTGTTCGACGGGCCTGAAGGGATTTGAACCCTTGGCCTACGGATTAAGAGTCCGTCGCTCTGCCGACTAAGCTACAGGCCCATGTGTCTGACCTAATAGTATAGCACGGGAATGGGTATAAATCTTGTGGGACCTTCCCGGAGATCACCAAAATGGAATCCCTTAATACTATGAGAAGTTACACCATTGTACGCATGCCTGAGGCGGTCCAGAACGTTTCGAAGGAACGTATCAAATACATCATTTTTGGCTGCGGGAGCACCGGCTACAATGTCGCGGAGGAGCTCGAGCAGGAGAACGAAGATCTCATCATCGTCGATAAGGACGAGAAGCGGGTGGAGGATCTTCGGGACCAGAAATACGAAGCGCTCGTCCGCGACCTCCGGGACCCGAACCTCATGGAGGGGCTGCCCGTGCCGGAGGTCGCGTTCATCCTCGCAAACGACCGTGACGCCAACCTGACCGCGCTCAAGACCATCAAGAACCGGTATCCGGCGACTTACGTCATCGCACGCGCTACCGACCCGGTCAGTGTCGACCTCCTCCAGCAGGAGGGCGCCGATATCGTCCTCTACCCACAGGAGGTGGTTGCGAGGACCGCCATCCACCACATCCGGAAGCTCCACTCGTCAAGGCTCGCGCTCCGGCTCTACGACATGCTTGCTGCCTGGGAGGGGACGCTCTGCATCGTCACCCACTTAAACCCCGACCCTGATTCGATATCGAGCGCCATGGCGCTCTCGATGGTCGCCCGGCACGCAAGCCACAACAAACTTACGTGCCGCATCCTCTACGAAGGGGACATCGGGCACCAGGAGAACCGGGCGTTCATCAACCTCCTCGAGATCAAGATGGAGCGGCTCACACCCCAGATCCTCGAGGAGTGCAACTATATCGCCCTGGTCGATTCATCTGGACCCGGCACGAACAACGAGCTCCCCAAGACCACCCGGGTCAACATCATCATCGACCATCACAAGAACGGCGAGCACCCTTCCACCGTTGCGGACTTCATCGATATCAGGCCGGGGGTCGGCGCCACGGCGAGCATCATGACCCAGTACCTGATGGAACTCGATATCCCGGTGAGCAAATCGGTTGCCACCGCGCTTCTCTACGGGATCCGGGCCGACACAAGGGACTTCAAGAGGAACGTCACTCCCCAGGACCTCAACTACGCGGCGTTCCTCCTCCCGCTGACCGACTCGGACCTCCTCGACAAGATCACATCCCCATCCATATCGCAGGAGACCGTGGAGATCATTGGAAATGCCATACGGAACCGGCGGGTCAAGAGCGGCTACCTCTTCTCGAACGTCGGTTTCATCAGGAACCGCGACGCGCTCCCGCAGGCGGCCGATATCCTGATCCACCTCGAAGGCGTGAACACGGCGCTGGTCTACGGTATCAGCGACCAAAACATCGTTATATCGGCCCGGAACAAGGACATCAGGCTCCACCTCGGGAACGTAATGGCCGAGGCTTTCGGCCCTATCGGTGAGGCGGGCGGACACGCCACAATGGCCGCCGCCATGATACCGCTCAATTACTTCTCCATGGTGAAGGAGAAGGAGGACCTGCTCGGCCTGATCATCGACCCGATCCTCAAGCGATTCTCCAACATAGTCGGCCTGGACAATAATGAGGGCAGTCAATGAGGTTTGCGGACTGGGAACCTCACTACACCGCAATTCTTGAGTATTTCGGGTTCGAACGCGAGGCGGACGAGGCGGCCGCCCGGCTGCTTGCGGATCTGGCCGACGGCCGGGACGATCTTGGCCTCCTCGAGGCGCTCATCCAGGGCAGGACGGTGACGGTCTGCGGGAACGCTCCCTCTCTCCCGGAGGAGCTCGACCTTGTCGAGGGGACGGTGCTTGCCGCCGATGCCGCTGCGGAAGTGCTCGCAGGCCACGGTATCCGGCCCGATGCGGTCTTCACCGACCTCGACGGGGCGACCGACGTCTTCATCGACCTCTCCAGGCGGGGGACGGTGATGGTCGTGCACGCCCACGGCGATAACATCCCGCTCCTCCGCCACTGGGTCCCCCTCCTCACGGGCCCGCTCGTCGCCACCACCCAGGCGGCGCCCTTGCCCCACGTCCACAACTTCGGCGGGTTCACCGACGGCGACCGGGCTGTCTTTGCCGCCGACGACCTCGGGGCGGCATCGGTCCGGATCATCGGGTTCGATCTTTCCGACCGGAACGTCGACCCCGTCAAGCGGGGAAAACTCTTCTGGGCCGGGGAACTCCTCCGCCTGATCGGGTATGACCTCTAACGCTCTCATCATCGATGGCTACGTCGACGAGCCTGCGTGCCTCGGCGTCGCACCCTACATATCCCCCTACATCAGGGAGGTCGCCGGCGTCCTCTCCGGGCACGGCTACACCCCCGGTTACGTCACCATCGATCAGGTCCGGTCCGACCCGGCCCTGATTGCCGGCCACGGCCGCGGTGACCTCGTGGTGATTGTCGCAGGGCTGACCGTCCCCGGCGCCTACATCGGGGGGAAGCCCGCGACCCTGACGGAGGTCCAGCAGCTCGGGACCCTGCTCCGGGGACCGAAGACCGCGATCGGCGGTCCGATAGCCTTCGGTTACGCACCCGGAGGCGGGAGAAAGGCCGTCCGCCAGGCGATCGCCGGGTTTGACGTCACGCTCTCGGGGTCGCCCGCGGTGGCGCTGGATGCCTGGCTCTCGGGCGGCGAACCTGTCGGCGCGGCCGATTACTCCCTGACCGACCCCTGGTCCGTGGCAGGCGCCGGGATCATCGCCCGGCACCCGGCGTTTCCGTACGTTATGTGCGAGCTCGAGACCGCGATCGGGTGCTCCCGGGCGACGGTCGGGGGGTGCTCCTTCTGCACCGAACCGTTCTACGGGCTGCCGCGCTATCGGAGCATCGAGGGGGTCGCGGAGGAGGTGGCGGCGCTCCGTGCGGCGGGCGCCCGCCACTTCAGGCTCGGCCGGCAGCCGGACCTCCTTGCCTACCAGAGCAGCGGCGGGGAGTTCCCGGTCCCGCGCCCGGATGTGCTCGGAGAACTCTTCTCAGCCGTCCGGGAGAACGCCCCGGACCTGTTGACCCTGCACATCGACAACATCAATCCGGGAACCATCGCCCGGCACGAGGATGCGGCCCGGGCGGCGCTCGCGGAGATCGTGGCCGGCCACACCCCCGGCGACACCGCGGCCTTCGGTATGGAGACCGCCGATCCGGAGGTGGTCGCGGCGAACAACCTCAAAGCCATGCCGGACGATGTCTTCCGGGCGATTGAGGTCGTCAACGACGTCGGGGCGATGCGGACCGGGGGCATCCCGGAACTCCTCCCTGGCCTGAACTTCATCGTCGGCCTCGCGGGGGAGACGCCGGCGACCTTCGACGCGAACTCCGCGTTTCTCCAGCGAGTGCTCGACGCCGGGCTTCTGGTGCGGCGGGTGAACATCCGGCAGGTTATGCCGTTTGAGGGGACGGCGGCCTACGAAGAGAACACGCTCGGGGCACACGATGCCCGGTTCCGCGTGTTTAAGGAGTGGGCACGGACACAGTTCGACGAACCGATGCTCCGCCGGGTCTTTCCGGCCGGGACCGTCCTCCGTGACATCATCATCGAGATCCCGGGTAAACCGTCGTTCGGGCGACAGATGGGGTCATACCCCATCCTGGTCGGGATCCCGCTCGAACTTCGGGTGGGGACGGTGCTCGACGCCGTCGTGGTAGACTGGGGGATGCGGTCGGTGACGGCCCTCCCCTGCCCGGTGGAGGTCAACACCCTGCCGGTAGCGGCGCTTCGGTGGCTTCCGGGCGTCGGCAAAAAGAGGGCCGCAACCATCGCCGCCCGCCGGCCGTTTAGGAGCCTTGAAGAGTTCCGGGAGATCGCCGGGGAGACGGGGATCGAGGGTGTGATGAAGTTTTAGAGCGGCCTTTACAGGAGTGCCTCCGGGCAGATAGCACCGATCGCGGGTTGCATTACGCGTAGAAAGGTGGATGGGTATCTTCGGAAGGTCGCATCCCGGGGCACGCCCGGGCACGGCCGTTCCCGGGTATCGCCTCGCACTGCCCCCGCCCCATCGGGGGCTGGGGAGGAGTCCGAAGGCCGGGAGGGGTGGGGGGACGGAGCGTTGTGCTGCCGGTGGGGAGGAGAGATTCCCGGGACAACGGCCACCCTTATCCTGCCCTGCTCCGGTGATCCCGGGGAGATCCGGACCTGCCACTCACCCCGCTTGGGTGGAGGCGAGCACAAGAGCCGGGACAGGGGTCCAGCAGAGTTCGATGATCTGGAATCGTTGCGGTGGTGCTCCAGGCCGCGATCCCATGCACCCCGGTTGCTTCACGCAAAGTCCGGCAACGGGTGTTGGTGACTCCCCTCCGGATGCTCAAACACCAATTCTGCGGACAATCGCTCTCTACTCCTCCTCCCGCAGTTCCATCACCCGGAGCACGTCCGTCCGGGTGACGATCCCGACCAGGGCGCCGTCGGCGACCACGGGGATCCTCCCGATATCTTTGCCCGTTATGACCCGGAGCGCATCGAGAAGCGGCGCCGACGGCGGGAGAGTAGCCGGGTTCCGGGTCATGACGTCCCGCACCTGCATCGCCTCCCGGTCGAGCGGCGAGATCTTATGGACGTCGGCGAGGGCGACGATCCCCACAAGCGCTCCCCGCTCAACCACGGGAAAGCCGAGATGTTTCGTCTCATACATCATCTCCACCAGCCGGGAGAGCGGCGTCGTCGGTTCTACGGTGACGACGGGGCTGCTCATCGCGTCCGCCACCGTGACGTCCTGCAGCAGGATGTTGTAGCGGAGGAACGTGGCCTCCTGGTTCGCCCCGATGTAGATGAAGAAGGCGATGATGATCAGGATGGGGTTCAAGAGCAGGAGCCCGACGATCCCGAAGAGGACGGCAAACGCTTTCCCGACATCGGCGGCGATCCGGGTCGCGCGGGAGAGCGGCATCCTCCGGGCAAGCCAGGCCCGGAGCACGCGCCCCCCGTCCATGGGGAACGCCGGGAGGAGGTTGAACCCGAAGAGCAGGATATTCAAGAGGCCAAGGTAGCCGAAGGTGAAGGCCAGAACCCCGGCGATGCCCGGGTCTGCGACGATGGCATCAAAGACGTAGACCAGGGCGGCGCTGACGAGGCCGATCGCGAGGCTCGTGAGCGGGCCCGCAAGCGCCATAGGAAGTTCCACCTTCGGGTCCGGCATCGTCTCTTCCATCTGGGAGACGCCCCCGAGGATGAGGAGCGTGATGCTGTGGATCTTGATCCCCTTCGCTTTCGCGATGAGCGAGTGGGCCATCTCGTGGATGAAGACTCCGACAAAGAGGCCGAGCGCGACGACGGTCCCGAGTATGTAGGGGTTGAGCCCGGCCGCAATCAGCGTCACGTCGATCGGAACACCGAAGAGGGCCGCGATCAACTCAGTCGTGAGCAGGATCTGGCTCCCGATGATCCAGGCAAAGAGGGGGATCACCAGGAGGAAACTCCAGTGTAGTTTGACCGGAATCCCGGCAAGGTTTCCGATCTGCAGCGACGCATTCATGGAAAATGAGTATCTTTTTATCACTTATAGTAGTATACCTTCAGGGGATACCGATGAGAACACAGATCACCGAGCTGTTCGGACTCCGCGTCTATACCGACAGGGCTGTCTTTGTCGGAAACGTTGATGATGTCGTGATCGATGTAGACCAAAAAAAGATAGACTCTCTCGCAGTCGGGGAGCTCAACCCTGAGATCGGAGAGGTAAAGGGCTACGCCGGACTGCAGATCCCCTTCCGCATCATAAAGAGCATCGGAGATATCGTCATCGTCCGCCATATCCCCGGGATCTTCAGGTCGCCGGCAAAAGAGGAATAACCGCGAGATCCGACCTTTCCGGGGATCCTCCTCTACCGATAAAATATGGATATCAAAGACCGCGAGATCTTCTCGAACCTCACCATCTTCCCTCCCGTTTTTGTCAGGCTCGATGGCCGGGCCTTTCACCGTCTGGCCCGTGCACTTGATCTAAAAAAGCCGTTCGATCCCGTCTTCAGCGCGAGCATGCGGGCAGTCTGCCGCTATCTCCTCAGCGAAAGCAGTCTTTCCCCCGTGTTCGCCTACACATTCTCCGACGAGATCAGCCTCTACTTCCGGACGCTGCCGTTCTCTGGGCGGGTGGAGAAACTCGACTCCGTGACCGCCGCGATTGCGGCAAGCGCGCTGACGATCGAGCTCGGGTGCGCCGAACCCCTCGCGTTCGATGCCCGGACCATCCCCGCATCTCCCGAGTTCGCGGTCGAGTACCTCACATCACGGCAGAACGAAGCGTGGCGCAACCACATCAACGCCTACTGTCAGAGTGCGCTGGTTGACGAGGGGATGAGCCCCCGTGAGGCCGCCACCGCGCTCCGGGGGTTGCAGTCGGATGCGATGCACGATATGATGTTTAAGCGCGGCGTCAACCTGGCGTCAACACCGGCCTGGCAGCGGCGGGGCACGCTCCTCTACCGGGAAGAGTGCATAAAAGAGGGGTATAACCCCCTGACGGGTGAGACCGTTGAGGCCATGCGGACCTGCATCCGGGAACCGGAGGAGACGCCCCTCTTCTCAACAGTTGAGGGGGCAGCCCTGATCCGGTCACTCACCGGCGCGTGAGATGCCGATCTGCATCTGCACGCCTTCCACATCCCAGTCCTTCTCGAGCGCAAAGGGCTCGCCCGGTCTCTCTCCATCGGTGTGGCAGATGGTGATGGCTGCCGCCCGCACCTCCCCGGCGATCTCTTTCTGCCACTCCTCTTCCCCGATGAGCGAGGCCACCCGCTCGTCGGCGACACCCACGGCCGCGACGATGAAGTCGTTGACGTTCAGGTCCAGCTGGCGGCGCATCTCCTGGATCCGCCGGATCACCTCGCGAGCGTAGCCCTCGGCCTCAAGTGTCGGCGTGAGGGTGACATCCACGTAGACCGTCGCGTCCTTCATGGGGGCAGCAAAGACACCCGCGGGGAGGGCTTCGGCGAAGGTGACGTGACGCGTGGTGATCTCGTAGCCGTCGACCTCGACCTTTCCTTCCCGTTCGATGGCAGCCTTCAGGGCGGTGCCGTCAGCCTGCTCGATGAGCGCTTTGACCTTCGGGCCCTCCCTGCCAAACTCCGGGCCGATGGCCCGCATAACCGGCTCGGCCTGCCAGAGGATCCGGTCCCACGTTCCCGTAACAACCCTGGCCGCCCGGGCGTTTGCCCGGGTCAGGGCAAGGTCGTTTAGGTCTTCAAGAGCCGTCTTCACCTCGTCGCTCCCGGTGACCACCACGGTCTCCTCGACCGGCCAGCGGAGTTTCCGCTTCCCGGCCTGCCGGGCAGTGGCGACCGCGTCGTCGAACGACCGGATGATCTCCATATCGGCCTCCAGGTGCGGGTCGATCAGGAGGTCGTCCGCCTCCGGCCAGTCGAGCATATGGACGCTCTCCGGATCTCCCGCGAGACGGAGGTTCCGGTAGATCTCTTCGGTGATGTGGGGGACAAACGGTGCGAGGAGCGCTATTAAGCGGCGCATGACGTAGTAGGAGGTCTCATAGGCAAACCGTTTCTCTGGCGAATCCTCCTCGAGCCACATCCGGGGCCGGACGAGTTGCACGTACCAACGGGAGAGGTCCTCGAGGATGAAGGCGGCGAGCGCCCGCGTCTCCCGGTGGAGGTGGTACTCCTGCATATCCTCCCCGATCGCCCGGATGAGCGAGTTCGCCCGGGAGACGATCCAGCGGTCCTCCTCCGGCATATCCTGAATATGGGTCCGGACGAACGAGTCGTCCCACCGGTCGCCATCACCGGACGCCGGCCGGAATGAATCGAGGATCATATACGGGAGCGGGAACCGGTAGACGTTCCAGAGGATGTTGAGCGCCCGGTGGATGGTCTTCACGCCGTCCCAGTTGAACTTCAGGTCGTCCCAGGGGGCGTTTGCCCAGAGGACGTAGAACCGGAGGACGTCGACCCCGTACTGGTTCATCACCTCTTCAGGGGTTACCACGTTCCCGATGCTCTTGCTCATCTTGCGCCCTTCGGCGTCGAGAGCGAACCCGTGCATCAGGACGCTCTTGTAAGGGGCGCGGCCGAACGCCACGTTGCTCGCCCCGAGCTGGGAGTAGAACCAGCCCCGGGTCTGGTCCTGCCCTTCGGTGATGAAGTCCGCCGGCCAGTAGCGGTCGAAGGCCTCGCGCTCTCTGGGGAACCCGAGGGTCGCCCAGGATGCGACCGCCGAGTCGAACCAGACATCGAAGATGTCGTCCACCCGGTGCATCTCTCCGCCGCAGGAGCACGGGATGGCGACCGCGTCGACGTAGGGGCGGTGGGGGTCGGCAACCTTCGTCCCCGACCGCTCCTCGAGCTCGGCGATGGTGCCGATGACGGTGTATTCACCGCACCGCTCGCAGTGCCAGATAGGGATGGGGATGCCCCAGTAGCGCTGCCGGGAGATGCACCAGTCACGGGAATCCTTGACGAAATCATGGAACCGGGCGCTCCCTGCCCACTCCGGGTACCACTTCACCTTCGCGATCTCCTCAAGCATCGAGTCCCGGAGCCCGGTGGCTTTCAGGAACCACTGCGCCGTCGCCCGGTAGATGATGGGAGTCTTGCACCGCCAGCAGTGGCCGTAGCGGTGGGTGATCTTCCGCCGGGCGAGGAGGAAGTCCCCGAGTGCGTCGATGACGACATCGTTTGCGTCCCGGACGTACATGTCTGCGAACGCCCCGGCCGCCGGGGTGAAACATCCGCCGGCATCGACCGGGCAGAAGGCCTCAAGCCCCTCCCTGATGCCGACGAGGTAGTCGTCCCACCCGTGTCCGGGGGCGATGTGGACGAGGCCGGTGTTCTCGAGCGCGACGTAGTCGGCCGCCACGATCCGGTGCCGGATCTCAGCCTGGTGCGGCACAAGGTCGGCGAGCGGTGAGGTATACTCGGTCCCGAGGAGATCGCTTCCGTTCAACCGTTCGAGGACCGTGTAGTCCTGGTACCGGCCCATCTTCAGGACGGACTCGACGAGTTCGTCGGCGATCCAGAGGATCTCTTCGCCGTCGTCCTTCTTTGCCTGTACCCGGGCGTAGGTGAACGCGGGGTTGACCGCCACCGCCACGTTCGCGGGAAGGGTCCAGGGCGTCGTCGTCCAGATCACCAGGTACTCGTTCTCGCGCCCGGCGACCGGAAACTTGACGAAGATCGAGGGGTCGGTCTCGTCCCAGTACTCCACCTCAGAGTCGGCGATCGCCGTCTCGCACCGGGGGCACCAGTTCACGACCCGGTG
>ENA-UOOI01000778-UOOI01000778.1-fermentation-metagenome-genome-assembly--contig:-NODE-778-length-38198-cov-3.529062_pt1 | contig 38198 bp, 37 predicted proteins | sample MGYA00245779_ERZ724027 | MGnify/ENA primary metagenome ERZ724027 (study PRJEB28704, sample SAMN03018318) | fermentation metagenome | biome: anthropogenic terrestrial biome; feature: soil; material...
GCAGCGTGAACCTTGGCGGTACAGCCATAGCGGCTAAAAACACGGGGTACTCGGAACACGCAGCCGCGCCCGTAAGCAAGAAACCTCCCGCTGTGTCTGCGGTATCCGTACCGCCTGCGTCAAAAACGGAGAGTAAAGCGGCTGTTTCTTCAGAAGCACCGTCTTCCGCTCTGCCACCTGAGAGCACTGCAAAGGCCGGCGAGGGCTGGTTTGAAGATGCCGTGTTTATAGGCAACAGCCTTACCGAAGGGCTTAGGAATTACGACGGCCTCGACGGGGCATCATACTATGCCGGCAAAGGGCTTATGGTAGACACCGTCTATACTAAAAAAATTGTTTCCGCGGGCTGCAGGCAATACACTGCCGTGCAGGCTGTCAAAAAAAACCGCTTCGGCAAGGTCTACCTGATGTTCGGCATAAACGAGCTTGGCTGGAGCAGCTCGCAGACATTTTTCGACGACTACGGGAAATTAATCGACGACATCAAAAAAGGTTCTTCCGGCGTAAAAATATACGTCCAGTCTATAATGCCGGTCTCCGCAAAAAAGTCGGAGTCAAGCACAATTTATAATAACGCGAAGATACGGGAATTTAACGGCAGGCTTGAAAAACTCGCGAAAGACAAAAACGCCGTCTACCTTGACGTGGCGTCGTCCGTGGCCGACGGGTCCGGGGCTTTGCCCGAGGGCGCTTCTCTGGACGGGGTGCATCTTAACGCGCAGTACTGCGGTAAATGGTGCGGCTACCTGCAGGAGCATACGTGATCTTTAATTTTGCGCAGCGGAGCGGACGGCATACAACTGATAATATAAAAGAAGGACGAAAAATGAAAAAACGTTATTTAAATATAGGTATCATTATTTTTGTTTTGATGTTTGTCGCGGGCTGCTCACAGCAACAGGCAAACGTGAGTATGGACGTGGACAGTGTCGCCGACGGCATAATGAAAGCCGTAACGTTTAAAGACCAGATGTCTGAGGTAAAGGAAAAGACCGCGCTGACTATATACGGCCTTGACGCGGCAAGCGTGACGAAAGCGAAAGTTTACGAGAGCACCGGCGCTACCGCCGAAGAAGTGGCTGTTTTTGAAGGAAAAGACGAGAAAGCCGCCGGTACGGTGAAAGAAGCCGTGCAAAAACGCGTGGAAACGCAGAAGGAAAGCTACAAGGACTATGTTCCGGCGGAACTCGAAAAGCTCAAGAAACCGCTTATAATTGAAAAAGGCAGGTACGTCGTGCTGTGCGTGGCGGACGATACGTCGCCGGCGCAAAAGGTTGTAGACAGCGCGGCAAAATAAAATTTTAAAATAAAACGATAATAAAATATGCGTGGGATAATCTGCATCCCGCGCATATTTTTGTTTTACATTGGCAGTATAAATATAAGAATTTTATCAGGAAGGTGTAAAGAAAATGACCGTTTCAAAAAGCGAATATAAGAAGATGGCGCAGAAGGCATCGCCCGGAACAAACACAGTGAAAAATATGTCGATGGCGTTCCTTTTCGGCGGCGCCATATGCACGCTGGGGCAGCTTATAAGGAACCTTTACATGTCGCTCGGCTTAAGCCTCGAAGACGCATCGGCTTTCGTTTCCATAACGCTTGTGGCGCTCAGCGCGGTACTTACGGCGCTGCGCATCTATGACAACATCGCAAAGCACGCGGGAGCCGGCACACTCGTGCCGATAACCGGCTTCGCAAACTCTATAGTGGCGCCCGCCATGGAGTTTAAAAACGAAGGCTATGTAATAGGCATAGGCGGAAAAATGTTCGTCATAGCGGGGCCTGTGCTTGTCTACGGGACTGCGGCATCAGTCATCTACGGGCTTATACTGTGGTTCTTTAAACTGTACTGAAAGTTTTAAGGGGGGTACCTTTATGCCGTCAAGAAAGGGCAAGTACACTGTAGAGCTGCAGACTAAACCGGCTGTACTCAGCTTTGCTTCCGTAGTAGGTAAAAAAGAGTATGAGGGGCCGTACGGGCGGTACTACGATAAAAACTACAACGACACTACGCTCGGTGAAAAAAGCTGGGAAAAGGCGGAGAGCCGCCTGCAGAACGAAGCCGTAAACATCGCCCTGCGAAAGGCAAACCTTAAAAACAGCGATATAGACTGCATATTTGCAGGAGACCTTTTGAACCAGTGCATATCCTCAACGTTCGGATTAAAGGGGCTTAACATCCCGTTTTTAGGGCAGTTCGGGGCATGCTCAACCATGGCGCAGACCATGGCTGTGGCGTCGCTTTTTGTGGAGTCCGGCGCGGCTAAAAAGGCGGTTGCGGTGACGTCGTCGCACTTCTGCTCGGCCGAGCGCCAGTTCCGCTACCCGCTTGAGTACGGCGGCCAGCGCACGCCCACGGCACAGTGGACGGCTACGGCGGCCGGCTCTGTAACTATTGGGACGCGCAATGAAAACCTTAACGCCAAAGTAGGCATAAGCTCCGTTACTTTCGGCCGCATAACTGACTACGGCATAAAGGACGTTAACAACATGGGCGCGGCGATGGCTCCCGCCGCAGCGGGGACGCTGCTTGATTTTTTCAGAGATACCGGAACGGGGCCGCTCGACTACGACCTGATTTTGACGGGCGACCTCGGCAAAGTGGGCAGCGACCTGCTTGAGCAGCTTACAAGAGCGGACCATGTCGACATTGCCCCAGTGCACAACGACTGCGGGCTGATGATTTACGACCGCGAAAAGCAGGACGTACACGCTGGCGGTTCCGGCTGCGGCTGCAGCGCGGCCATACTATGCTCGCCCATACTGCAGCAGATGGAGGCGGGGCGGCTGCACCGGGTCGTGTTCATCGGTACCGGCGCGCTCATGTCCCCTACTTCGTCACAGCAGGGCGAAACCATACCGTGCGTCGCACACCTCGTTTACCTCACGGCGTAGAACATTTAAAATAAAAAATTAAAATACCTGTCATATACCGAGCGGTGAAAGGTCAAGGCCGCCGCAGGTTTTAAGAAAAACTGAAAGGCTTTGAAGTATTTTTTTGACGCCGCCCACGCTGTCGCTTTCGATGTTAAGCGGCATTATGGGGTCGTGTACGCTGAGGCGCAGCAAAAACCATCCGTCGCCCTGCGCCTTGCCGAGCGACACGCGTATACCCTCGCAGTTGTCGGGCGCTACGGCCCAGCCTTCCTGGCTTTCTGCGTATTTTTCAAGGCTTTCTATTACTTTTTCGCCGTAAGCCCTGAAGTTTTCTTCTTTCACGGGGAAACGCAGTTCCTTTGCTTCTTTCGGCTCCGCAAGCGGCGCAAGCAGGTCTTCAAGCGACTTGTTTTCCTGGCGGAGCTTTGCGGATTTGATTATTATTTTAGTTACGAGGTATGCGCCGTCGTCAAGGAAGTAGTTTTCTTTCATGGCGGCGTGGCCTGAGGTTTCTATGGCGAGCGGGCAGTTTACGCCCTCGCTGTTAAGGCGTAAGGCTTCGTTTATAACGTTCCTGTAACCGCGCTTAAAGCGGCGGTGCTTGCCGCCGAGCGTTTTTTCTATATAGTCCTTAAGGCCGGTGGAGGTTATGGAGTCTGTCACTATTGTGCCGCCGGGGGCACCCTCAAGCGCTATGGCGGAAGCTATGGCTATGAGCCTGTTGCGGTTTATCTCGTCGCCGCGTGCGTCTACCGCGCCCCCCCTGTCGACGTCCGTGTCGAAGATGACGCCGAGGTCCGCTTTTGCCCTTTTGACGGCATCGCACACGGAGCGCATGGCGGTTTCGTTTTCCGGGTTTGGGATATGGTTAGGGAAAAGCCCGTCCGGGTCGAGGAACTGGCTGCCGGATATATCCGCGCCCAAGGGCTTCAGTACGTCGTCGGCGTAAAAGCCGCCCGCGCCGTTGCCTGCGTCCACTACTATGTGGAAACCTGCAAGGGGGTGCTCGTAGTCCCGCGCGTTTACCCCGCGCTTTACAAGCTCGCGCAGGTGGGCGCAATACGTTTCCATGTAATTTATTTTTTCAACATTGCCGAAACCTTTGGGCGGCCTGTCCCCGTTCTGCGCGTGAAGCAGTATGGACTCTATATCCGCTGAGTCAAGCCCGCCGTCCCTTGTGAAAAACTTAAGCCCGTTGCGGTTAAACGGGTGGTGGCTCGCGGTTATCTGCAAAGCGCCGTCGCACTTAAGGTCTACCGTCGTCATAAACATGGACGGCGTGGAGCACATGCCGCAGTCTAAAACATGTATCCCCGACGCGGCAAAAGCGCTTATCGCGTCGGAACGTATCCTTTCGGAAGAAATGCGCGGATCATGCCCGAGTGACACAGTAAGGCTGCCGGCAGGCCTGTGTGTTTTTTCACTGAGCCAAAGCGCAAAGCCGAAGACCATCTTTTCTATGTTGTCGTCTGTCAGGTTTATCGCCTGGCCTTCCACGCCGCCGCTTGCAACGCCCCGTATGTCCGTCCCGCTTTTGAACTGCCCCCAGTATTTATTGAGCAAATTGTTTTCCTCGCTTTCCCTATATTAAACTTTACAAGTTTAATATATATCAATTAAGAAGATTTAAATATCTTTGTCTGCATTAAGGTGATTTTATGGAAAATCTTATAAAGGTAAATAATATCTATAAAACATACGAACTCGACGGTAAAAAAATCAATGCACTTAACGGTGTTTCGCTTGACATAATGCACGGGGAATTTACGGCCATAGAGGGGCCTTCTGGTTCGGGAAAGTCAACGCTTATGAATATTTTAGGCTGCCTTGACACGCCGACTTCCGGAACGTATTTTCTCGACGGGGAAGACGTTTCCGGCATGAGGGAAAAGAAGCTCACGCGCATAAGGAACCGCACCATAGGATTTATATTCCAAAGTTTTAACCTCATAAGCGGCTGCAGCGCGCTTGAAAACGTCGAGCTTCCACTCATTTACCGCAAGGTAGACAAAGCAAAACGCCGCCGCATGGCAGAAGAAGCGCTCGAAAGGGTGGGCCTTTCGGACAGGATGCACCACCTGCCGGCGCAGATGAGCGGCGGCCAGCAGCAGCGTGTCGCCATAGCACGCGCCATAGCCGCAAAGCCGCCGATAATCCTTGCGGACGAGCCGACGGGCAACCTCGACCCTGAGTCCGGCAGGGCTGTTATGGATATACTGCGCGAACTTAACAAAGAGGGCAAAACGGTAATCCTTATAACCCACGACAGGAAAATAGCCTTTTCAGCCGGACGGATAATACGGCTTGAGGCAGGGCGCATAGCGGAATCCGAAAAAGCAGAGGCGGTATAGTAATTTGATGGTAAATATTCACATTATTTTGCTAATATTTATATTGAAAATAAAGGCTTGCATGTGGTATGAATTGGTTGACAGAAATGCCCAGCGTGCTATAATGGAGTAAAGAGATTATACCGCGTAATAAAAGGGAGGAAATATATATGCCATCTTCACCTGTACAGCTCCACGACCTTGATGTGCCTACGTTCATAAAGGCGCTTGACGAGTGTAAGGGAAACGTTTACCTCGTAACGCGTGACGGCGACAACATTAACCTTAAGAGCAAACTGAGCCAGCTTGTAGGCGTTACAAAGATAATCGAAGGCGGCAAGATCGCCGAAGCTTACATAATCTGCGAAAAGCAGGAGGACGAGTCACGCCTTTTCAGGCTTAACCTTTACGGCAAGTCCGGCATGGAGCCTAAGTAAACCCGCGCGCGGCGTACACAGCCGCTCAGGTACTGATAAAGCCAATGTAAAAAATTAAACTGCCGGTGTGCGCCCGCGTAAAGCAAAGGGCGCGCGCCGGCAGTTTTTAACATTCCGGGTTTTCATCCCTGGTTTTTGAATTTTCATATAAAATATTAATTAAAGAAAGGATATTTGCCGCCGAGTGCGACTTGTCGAACCCCTCGCATGAAGAGCGCATGCCGTTCAGCTCTGCGCTGTCTTTCAGCAGGCTGCCGACGACGTCGCCGCCGTCGTCGTTTTCGCCGAGCTTTACGGCCATATGGTGTGAGATGAGGAAGTCGGCGTTGTCTTCTTCCTGCCCGGGTATGGCGTCGAAAACCGCCATCGGTATGTTGCAGGCCAAGGCTTCGGAAACGGTAAGCCCGCCGGGCTTGGTAACGAGCAGGTCTGCCGCGCGCATGTAGTTTTCCACTTCATTTGTGAAAAAGACGAGCTTCGTTTTTTTAGGGCTTTCGGTTATCTTTTTTTGAAAGATACTGTAAAGGCGCTTGTTGCGGCCTGTTATCACGACTATCTGGAAAGCGGCCGATGAGCGCGATATCTGCCGGTAGATCCTCAAAACCTTGCTCACGCCGAAACTCCCCGCCATTATGAGTACGACAGGAAGTTTAGGTGTAAGCCCTAACCTTTCCTGCAGAGCTTCTTTGTCGCTTTTTGTGAAGAATACGTTTTCAACGGGTATGCCGAACGGGTAAATTTTTGCGTTAGGCACGCCCATATCTTCCATTTTAGGAACCATATCCTCGTTCGAAACGACATACGCGTCAACGTGGTCGGCTATCCACGCCTTGTGCGGGCCGTAGTCGGTCATAATGCATATGAGCGGAACGGTGACAAGCCCTTCGCCCTTAAGGTATGACACCATCTCCGTAACGAACGGATGTGTTGAAATGATGATGTCGGGGCGGTGGCTCCTTATGAGCGGCAGGAGCTTTTTAGCGTGTGAGCTGCTGAAGCGCCACACTATGTCCGACAGGCTGCTTTCCCTGTTGCTCAAGCGGTAAAAATGCCCGAAAAGCGCCGGCGCCTTTGTAGCGAGGATGCGGTAACCGTCGCAGATAGTCTTGTCTACACCGGCGCCGATGTTTTTCAATGCGTCCTCTACTTCAACGCTGCTGCCGTCCGTGTTTTCAAGAACATAGGAACGTACGGCGCGCGCGGCGCGCAGATGCCCGCCCCCGGTGGCCGCGGTCAGTATAAGTATATTCACGAAGAAGCACCTCTCCCTGTGTAAAAAAGATATCGGACCGGCAAAGAGCCTGCCGCGTATTAATTTATTTTATCCATTATAACATATTATCATTACATGTCCACATAAAATGTTATAAAGATGTAACTTTACATATACGCGCCGCGGGCATATAATTATTTGATGGTTTTTGTATTTATTGGTTGATTTATGCAGCATTCTTTTAAGCAGTTTTGCAGCATATTTTCAGATATTTGTACACGGGGGTAATATTATAATGCCGGGGAATCATTTCAAAACGGAAGAAGAACGAAGGTCCGCCGCTTCGGGCAAAGGCCGCAGGGCCGCGGCTGCCATAGCCGCCGCCGCGGTTGTGCTGGCGGCCGTTTTTGTAGGCAAGCCGGCTTATGATAACTACCGCCATGCCAAGGCAGTTTCAAGCTCGATAGACACGGATGCGTTTTACAGCGGAACAGTCGTTGCAGGGGTTGACCTCGGCGGCAAGACCATGGCACAGGCAAAGCAGGCGGTAGGCAGGGCGCTTGCAAAAACAAGCTACGATATACGCATTACATATGAAAGCAAAAGCTGGGAGATTACCGGGAAAGACCTCAGTTTTTCTTACAATACCGATGAAGTGCTTAAGGAGGCTTACTCCTATGCGCGCACGGGCGATCGTGAGGAACGTTACAAGCTTGTAACCGCCCTTAAGTCAAACGCAAAAAAGTACAGCGTGACGCCGGTGCTTGACGAGGACGCCCTTAAGAGCAAACTCAAAAGCATAACCGACAGCGTTTCTTATTCAGCGCAGGAGCCGAGCGTAACGGGCTTTGACCAAAGCACATGCTCTTTCAGCGTACAGGCTGGCAAAGACGGCGTTTCGGCTGACGGCGACAAACTTTTCTATGACGTTAAAAATATTATAAACGGAGCTAAAACCGGTACGGCGGAGCTTTCAGCCCAAACCGTCAGCCCAAAGCTGACGCTGCAGCAGCTTAAAAGCCGCCTTGGAAAACTCGGCAGTTACAGTACCGTGTCTAAAAACAGCGCGGCCGGCACGCACAATATGTCGCTTGCGCTGTCGGAGGTTAACGGTACGTGCGTAAAAGCCGGCGGCACGTTTTCGTTTTTAGGCGTAGTAGGCTCGTGCGACCAGGCCCACGGTTACGAAAAAGCCGGAGCCATACTTAACGGCAAGTCCGTACAGCAGTACGGCGGCGGCATATGCCAGGCTTCGACGACGCTTTACGGCGCGGCGCTGCGTTCAGGTATGGAGATAACGGTGCGCTCAAACCACACCATACCGTCGGGCTACTGCCCCATAGGCCAGGACGCCACCGTAAGCTACCCGGGCCTCGACCTCAAGTTTAAAAATATTACCGATTACCCCGCGTATATAGTTACAAATACGACCGGCAAAACGCTTACGGCGACTTTTTACGGGTACCTCCCGCCTGAGTACGATACCATAACGGTATCGTCACAGGTTACGCAGACCATACAGGCGCCGTCAACGGTTAAATATACCGAGGACTCGTCCCTTGCAAAAGGCACCGTGAAGCTCGTTTCAAAGGCGAGGACGGGCTACAGGGCAACAGCGTCAAGGACGTACTATAAAAACGGGAAGGCCGTTAAAACGGAAAAACTGCCGTCGTCGTATTACAAGGCACAGCAGGCCATATATTCATACGGCAAAGGCACTACGCTTGACGGGAACGGCAAACCGGTATCTTCAGAGGAGGAAAAGGCTTCCTCCGCCCCGTCTTCGCAGGCGCAGCAGGACCCATCCTCCGGGAACCAGGCGTCAGAAAACGCGGCTGCGTAAAAAATTTAAAAAAATTAAAAAAACGCTTGCATTCGGTAACTTTCTGTGGTATTATAAATAAGTCGTCCGGATGGACGGTAAAAATTAAATCAAGTTGGTATTGTTTACGGTGAGGGTACACCCGTTCCCATTCCGAACACGGAAGTTAAGCTCATTTGTGCCGAAGGTACTTGGCTGGTAACGGCCCGGGAGAATAGGTAATGCCAACATAAAAAGCAGTCACCCAATAGGGTGGCTGTTTTATTTTTGCCTTTATGCCCGGCTTTACCGAAAGCATGCCCGCCAAAAGTCACTTGCGCACACACGGCCGGGATACCCCGCAAAACCGTGAAAAAACCGTAATGAGGAAAAAAGAGTTGAAATATTGGCAGATAAGGTTTATAATAACAGCTGTAAGGCACAAAAAGGTGCAATGCAGGCAAAGGAGCCGAAACCTCCGTTGCCCTGCATACGGAGAAAAGCCCTCCATACACTGCGGCGATAGCCGCGCATTGCTTAACTATTATACCCCATACATCTTATAATGTACAGTGGGTAATTAAAGGTTAGGCACAGTTAAGCTTGAAATTCAAGCCGTGTATGGAACGAGTTTCCGTGCGCGGCTTTTTTGTCTGCCTTACAGGTTGGCACGGTGGAAGGAATAAACCGGCGCTGCCATATTATTCCCTTTTCACATTTATTCATGTTGGTTTAGCTTTACACTTTCTTCCACCTGTGTTCAATCTGAAAGGTAATAAGCCTGCCGAACGGCGGGCGTTAATCCATAATGGGGACGCAGCGCCCCCTTGCGCTGCGGGCACCCGGTCAGCCCACGATAAATTTACTTATTTTATCGAGTATGGTTTTATCGTCCGAGTGTATATTAAGCGTTACAGGCCGGCTCAGGTCAAGGCTGAAAAAGCCCATGACGGACTTTGCGTCTACGATGTGTATGCCCTGCACAAGCTCGCCGTCGATGTTTTCCTTAGTGGTTATTGATGAAAATTCCTTAACCTTTTCCACAGTGTCTATAGATATTTTTGTAGTAATCATAATACCATAACCCCCTTATTTCATGTCTTTCACACGGTCTATGACGTTCTGCCGGAAGTTTATGACTTTGTGCTCGTACTCCATGCCCATCAGCGGCGAGCGTATCATAAAGTCTGCCGTAGCGCGGTTGTTCGCTATAGGTATGTCGTAAACCTGGGCTATCCTGAGCAGGGCTTTCACGTCAGGGTCATGCGGCTGGGCCTCGAGCGGGTCTGAAAAGAACACGACGAAGTCTATGACGCCCTCGACTATCTTTGCCCCTATCTGCTGGTCGCCGCCGAGGGGGCCGCTGTTGTAGCCCTTTACAGGCAGGCCGGTTTTCTCCGCTACAAGCCTTGCGGAAGTACCGGTGCCGCAGAGTGAGTGGTTTTTAAGGATATCCCTGTTTTGCTCGCACCAGTCGATGAGTTCTTTCTTCTTGCCGTCGTGCGCTATAAGGGCTATGTTCTTTTTTTTACCGATAGTAAACGTAATAAAATTATTATCCATAGTTTTCACCATCCTGACTTAAGTATGTTAAAAATATCGTATAGGTTTATGCGGATAACGCAGGCGCGCTTTTACCACTGTATCAAGCATATTATCTTTTATCCCGTATTATATTATTTAAACGATAAATAATGATATAAAAAGAATTTTTATTGTTTAACGCGGGTGTAATTTACCGCTTTTTGTCCGGAGGCCTGAGCCAAAGCGCCAGCGCAACGCCGCACGCGAGGCATGCGGCCGCGGCAAGCATGCCGCCCATGAATGCCGGCATGCCGTTCTCAGTTATATAAACAACGCGCGTTTTTTCCGCGCGCCCGCCTGCCGGCGCCGGGGCGGCTGCGGAGGCGGCGCTTTTTTCCGCGGGCTGCGCGCTTTTTACGTTATCCGCCGCGGCAACGGCGCGGGAGGATGAGCGCCGCTCCTTTACGGCCGGCCGTGACTGACTCTTAGAAGCCGTTATGCCTGCCTTGCCGGCGGATACATTTTCGCCGGAACCGGCGGGCGGGGGTAAAGCGGAACTCAGTATTGGGCTGCTTGTACCGGTTTCTGCGGCACGCGGCTGCTTTGCGTCCCTTTTTACAGTTACGGTGTAGCAGGCCTTGCTTTTACCGTCGGCGGACTTTACCGTAACCGTAATCAGCGTGCTTTTGCCGGCGGCGTAAAGCGTCCTGCGGTTTATGCTTACGCTGCCGCCGCTGCCGGCCAAAGCCTTGAACTCCACTGAGGAGACGCTGTAAGGCACCTGCATGGCGTAGTCGTGTACGGCGCTCGAAAAATCCGGCTTCAGCCTGCCCGAAAGCGGCTCGAGTGATACAAGGTATGCCTCGCCTGACGACTGCTCCGTTATATCGGCGTAAAGTTTTCCGCCCGCGCCGGCGCTCAGCTTCTTGCCGTCATAGTCGCAGATTTGGTCAGCCTCTGCTTCTACGGCGGTTTTGCCGGGCGGCGCGCCGCTTTTAACCTGGAAAACATAGCATATGATATTGCCCGAGAGCTTTGGGGCGCGGCTTTTGCCAGCGTTGCATACATATACGCTGTATAAGGGGGAAGAGCTGTCATTCGTTTTCATAGTACCGCTTTTTACAAGCGCGGACGCTTCGGTGCCTATGTACTTTAAAACGTCCTCGTCGTAAGTTATTTTCATGCGGAACCCCGCCGCCGCTTCAGACCCTTTTGCGTTTGCATAAAGCTTTATGACGTCGCCGGGAGCGGCTTTTTCAGTGCTTAACGAATACGAAAAGAATTCCGTGCCCGCTGCTGCCGAAAAGCAGACGGGCAGGATTACGGCGAGCAAAAGCGCGGCGGCAGCGGCGTGCTTTGCCATTTCTCTAAGCATCCCTTCCGTTTTAATATGCGTTCCGGTACGGAGCGCGTGCCGTACTAAAACCAAAACGGCCCTGCCGTTTGCGACAGGGCCGGGTAAAAATTATTTTTAAGCTGTGACGGTGTTCTCCCGGACACTGCCGCCTTGAAGCTCCCTTATGCGGCGTTTCCGCAGTATCTGCAGCCTGAAGCGGTTGTACCGCTGGACTATGGCAAAAGGCAGGTTGCCGAGCACTATGAAAAACGACGTTACCAAGCCGACGAGCAGCGGGTTGATAATTAAAATGATTATGGAACAAATGCAGTTTTTCATATGCATCCACTCGCCGCGGCATGTTTCTTCGATGAAGCGGTCAATGTAATCTATGGAAAGCCCGTTCAGGTGCTTTTTTGAAAAACCGCTTTTGCCTATATACTGCGGCAGTTTGTCTTTCCAAACCTGTATTTTCAGTTTATCCCTGTACCACAGGCCGCCGCGTTCCCAGTCTTTCTGCACAAAGCGCCCTTTAGAGGGGTTGAAAGACGCCAGCGGTATCCTCAGGCACATGAAAAAAACAACAAGATGCCACAAGCCTATTATCAGGAAGTTGCTTAAAAGCATATTGATAAAGGAAAGATTTCTCAGCATGGAACCATCACTCCGTTCAATGACAGCGGAAAAATCAATATCTATAATATAGTATAATACAAATATGCCTGGCGTTCAAGCAAACCCACGATAAATAAACAGTCGTAATTTGTAAATATTATAGCAGTTTTTAATAAAATTGTGAATACATTTTTATAATAAAATATATTACGGAACAGGCGAAATCATTCTACAACAGGCATATCGCCCGGTTCATGCGGGACGCCGTTAAAGTAAATGTCATACCATACGAGGAAGATAAAGACCGTCCATATCTTCCGGCTGTTGTCGCGCCGGCCGTTTTTGTGGTCGTCCAGCAGCTGGGTTATGGCGTCTGTGTTAAAGAACTTTGCGGCGGTGGCGGAGTTAAACGACTTTTTCACTATATTGTAGTACCTGTCTTCACGGAGCCATACGCGTATAGGCACGGGGAAGCCGAGCTTCTTTTTCTGCGCCGTCAGTTCCGGCAGGCGCTTTGCCGCGGCGTGCCTCATGGCGTACTTTGTGTTTTCCCTGTTTACCTTGAGCTTTTTGGGTATGCGCGCGGCTACGTCGAAAACTTTCCTGTCGAGGAAAGGCACGCGCAGTTCCAATGAGTTTGCCATGCTCATACGGTCTGCCTTGAGCAGTATGTCGCCGGCCATCCAGACGTTTATGTCAAGGTACTGCATACGCGTGACGGGGTCGCCCTCAACGCGGGCGTAATATTTTTTCGTAAGCTCCTGCGGGCGCTTTACCGGGATGCCGCTTTTAAGTATGCGGCGTTTTTCATCCATGGTGAACATGCTGCAGTTGCCTATGAAGCGTTCCTCAAGTGGGAGCGCCCCGCGTATTATGAAGTTTTTGCCCTTAAATGAAAACGGCAGCTTTTTCACGAAAGAAGAAAGCCCGCGCCTTACGCACAAGGGCAGCTTCTGCCAGCCGGCCAGGTCGTCAGGCTCATGGTAGATGTTGTATCCGCCGAAAAGCTCGTCCGCACCTTCGCCGGACAGGACTACTTTAACGTACTTGCTCGCTATCTGCGAGACAAAGTACAGCGCTATGCACGAAGCGTCCGCGAGCGGCTGGTCCATGTGGTACTGTACCTTGCGGATATTGCCCCAGTATTCGTCAGGGGTTATCACTTTGTAATGATGTTCGAGGCCTATCTTTTCCGAGAGCTTTTTTGCGTAGCCTATCTCGTTGTACTTTTCGTCTGTGCCAAAGCCGACGGTAAATGTTTTTTGCCCCGGAAAATATGTTGCAACGTAGCTTGAGTCCACCCCGCTTGAAAGGAAGCACCCCACTTCAACGTCGCTTATCTTGTGCGCGGCGACTGAGTCGTCGAACACCTTGCTTATTTCAGAGACGGCATCCTCCTCCGTCATGCTCTCGTCAGGCTCGAACTTAGGCTCCCAGTAGCGGCGCGTTTCCGTTTCGCCGTTTCTGTACCACAGGTAGTGCGCCGGCATGAGGGACTTTACGCCTTCAAAGAAAGTGTCCTCCCCCGCCGGGTACTCAAAGGAGATGTAGTTGTCGAGCATGCCGAGGTTAAGCTCTTTTTTAAAGCCGGGGAACTGCAGCATGCTCTTTATCTCGGAAGCAAAAAGGAAGCTGCCGCCCTGCTGCGTATAGTACATCGGCTTAATGCCGAAGAAGTCGCGCGCCAAAAACAGGCTTTTGTCGTTTTTGTTCCAAACGGCGAAAGCGAACATGCCGCGCAGCTTGCTGAGCAGGCCTTCGTGCCACTCCTCAAAGCCGTGCACAAGCACTTCGCTGTCGGTTTCCGTAGTGAACTTATGCCCTTTGGCTATGAGTATCTCCCTTAGCTGCCTGTAGTTATAGATTTCGCCGTTAAACATGAGCACGAGGCTTTTGTCCTCGTTGTAAATGGGCTGGCTGCCTCCGTCAAGGTCTATGATGCTGAGCCGCCTGAAACCCATTGCTATGCTGCCGTCAGTATAAACACCGCTGGAGTCAGGCCCGCGGTGCGTTATTACGTCGGTCATTGATTTTATGATGTCGTCTTTCCGTGCTATTTGGCCCGTAAAGCCGCATAATCCGCACATTTTATAAGCTCTTCCTTCCTTTTTGCATAACCCTTTATTTTACGATATATAATAGATATTATTTGCGGTTTCCTCAGGCTTTATATTCGTCCAAAATCTTTTTTGCGAAATTTTCATCGACGGATATAAATCCTTCCCCGCCGTCAAACGCGGCCTGCCCGGCGATTTCGAGAGTTTTCTGGTACGCGTCCATTTTAGTCACGCGGCGGACTGGCTCGTCCATGCCTTCGAGGAAAAAAGAAAAGCCGATTTTGTTTTCATCTTCGTCGGCGCAGCAGAAGTATCCCGCTTCGGTGTTTTTGCCGTACTTTGTTTTAAGCACGTCGGCCATGGCGAGCTTTAAAAGCTCGACGGCAAGGTCGTCAAGTCCGGCTTCAAAAATGAGCAGCTTTTCCTTAAGGCCTTCGGGCGAGCAAACGAGGCGTTTTTTGACTCCCGCAAGCTGCGGGAATTTTTCGCATATGCCGTCGCCGCCGTCTTTGCCGGGGCAGCCGTCAGGTACGAAGTAAACCATAAAGCCGAGCTTTTCGTCGTGGTAGAGGCATGGGTATAAAAAGCGCGCCGAATATCCGCATTCGGGGCACTTGAAGTCAAAGAGTGTTTCGTCCAATATTTTTTCACGTATTTCAGGGTTTTTGTCCGCGGTTATGCCTGCCCACAGCGTTGTTTCGGCCGCGGTTTTGCACCCGGGGCAGACAAGGTCTTTTGTTATCATAGTAGACATAGCGCGCCGCTCCTTACTGGCAAAATTTAATTTATTATATCACACCGACATAAAAAATGGAATACATCAAATACTACTGTTATACGCGGAAATTTTGTTGTATAATAGTAAAAGACGGGCTGAAACGGTATAATGAACGGGAGGTATTATTCTATGGATTTATTAAAAAACATTGCGGATTCGGTCACGAAAGCTGTGGATTACGTCGTCGACAGGAACCGTAAAACCGCAATGATAAACAGGCTCAGGATAGTAATTAAAAATGAAAAGGAAAAACAGCTCCGCGCGTATGCCGAACTTGGCAAATATTACTATGAACATATGCGTGACAAAAACAATGAGGAAACGGAAAAGTCCTGTGCCGTGATAGAAAACTCAAGCCGCAGGCTTAGCCGCGCCGTGACTAAGTTAGACGAGATAACCGCCAGTGAATGTGAAAACGGCGGGGGAGAAACAGGTGGCGCGGGCGAAACAGGGGAAAACCGTGAAGCCGGCGAAAGCTGCGGCCGCGGCTGTACCTGTGAAAGCGGCGAGCCTGCCGGAACAGGCGCGGAAGAGCCGTGCTGCGGCGAGTACTGCGCTGAGGGTAAAACGGAAAAACACGGCAGCTTCGACGACAGCGGCGACTACGGTGAAACGGCTCCGGAAAGTAAACCCGACACGGCCTGCGACGACTTCGCAAATTTCGGAAAGGAAGCCGCACAGGAGGACGCAGAAGAAACCGGCGAAGAAGCCGCTGACGACGGGAACCCGCCTTTTAAACCATGAAAGAAGTACCTGCGGCTATGAGCGGCGGAGTGGACATTTTGTTCATCCGCCGCTTTTTTACCGCCCGATTACGGGAAAATGAGGAACCTGCGGGATAGTTATTGACATATGCCCAATTCAGATATATAATATTTTCATTGGGATATTAAAAAACCGCGGAACAGGAGATGCATTTTGGCCAGCGTCCGCGGGAGCGGGGGGAAAAGTAAAAAATGGGTATCCACTCCGAAACGGCGGCCGGCCTTTTTAAACAGGGCTACAACTGCTCGCAGGCGGTTTTTGCGGCTTTCTGTGACGAAACAGGCATAGACGCCGCCGAGGCCCTGAAGATTTCCTCGTCATTCGGCGGAGGCATGGGCAGGATGCGCGAGGTCTGCGGGGCGGTGAGCGGTATGTTCATGGTTGCCGGGGCTCTTTACGGGTACAGCGGGCCTGACGCGCCGGACGAAAAAAAGGAACACTACAAACTCATACAGGATATGGCGGAGCGTTTCCGTGAGGAAAACGGTTCCATAGTATGCCGCGAGCTTTTAGGACTGAAAAATGAAACCGGCGTCAGCCCGATCCCGTCACCGAGGACAAAGGAATACTATAAAAAGCGTCCCTGTGTTGAGATAGTGCGCTGTGCTGCCCGGATAATGGACGGCGTCATAGCTGAAAAAACAAAAAGCAGTAAATAATTTTTTTATGAAAGGGGATTATAAGTATTATGAAAACGCTTAAAATAGCTGTTGCGAGTGACAACGGCGGCAAAACGGTTACCGGGCATTTCGGCCACTGCGAGGGCTTCGACGTGTTTACATCGGAAGACGGAAAAATAACAGGCGGCGAGTTTTTCCCGAACCCAGGCCACAAGCCGGGCTTTTTGCCTAACTACCTTAACGGCATGGGCGTCAACGTAGTTATATCAGGCGGCATGGGCGGCGGAGCGGCGGATATTTTTAAAGAAAAAGGCATAAAAGTAATAACAGGCGCTGAGGGCGGCGCGCGTGAAGCCGCACAGTGCTACATTGCCGGCACGCTTAAGAGCACGGGCGGCTTGTGCAGCGGACACTCCCACGGCGGCGACTGAGCGCGCAGTGCATTTCCCCGCGCATAAAAGGGTATATATGTATATGTAACGCAGAGCGTAAGAACGTTAAAAAGCGGGCATAATAAACCTTGGAAGGGGGAATATTATGCTTGATAAAATCGCATTGACACTACTGATAATAGGCGGCCTCAACTGGGGCCTTGTCGGCGTGTTTAACTTCGACTTAGTCGCGTGGATAGCGGGCGGCCAGTACACTGTGCTGAGCCGTATAATCTATATAGTTATCGCCGTGTGCGCCCTTTGGTGCATAAAGTTCTACTTCCATGAGGAACGTGAACCCGAGCGCTCGCCGCAGGCACGCCATACAATGTAAAAAAGTAAGACAATAAAACCGCGGGGCTTTCCGTTTACGGAAGGCCCCGCGGCCTGCGGCCGCGTTCACGTATTCATTTCATATATTAATTTAAGCCCGTCCAAAAGGAGCGTGCCGCAGTAGTCTATGTCGCGCGAGCACTGCCCGACTATATTTTTTGAAAGGCCTCCGGTTGCGACGACGCAGCATTTGCAGCCGAATTCCTCCTCTATATGGTCGCACATGCCGTCAATCATGTAGGCCGTGCCATTTATAATGCCGGAGGACATACATTCGGCGGTAGTCCTTCCTATGACCTGTGAAGGCACCTCAAGGTCTATGGCCGTCAGCTTCGCCGCGCGGCCTACGAGGGCATCGAAAGAAACGCCGACACCCGGGGCTATGGCCCCGCCTACAAGTTCCTTGTTTTCGTTTACAAGCATAAAGGTAGTAGCCGTTCCCATGTCAAGGACGATATACGGCCCGTCGTACATACGCGCTGCGGCCGCGCAGCCTGTTATGAGGTCGGCCCCTATGGTGGCCCTGTTTGCCGGGTTTACGGTTATGCCGGTTTTAACGTCAGGTCCGGCGCAGACAACCCTTGCGCCTGTAAGCCGCCTTACGGCGTTTATATATGCGGTGCTTACACACGGCACGACGGAGCTTACGGCGGCCCCGTCAATCCTGTCGGGCGACAGCCCGTAAATGTTTAATATGTCGCGTAGGTCAAGCATATACTGGTCTTCCATATGGGAACGGTCGGTTGCGAGGCGCGAAACAAAAAGGAGTTTTTCGCCGTCGTAAACGCCCATAGTAACGTTTGTGTTGCCTATGTCCAAAACTAAAATCATGCCGTACGCTCCCCAATCGTAATGTAATTTTTACCGTGGCCGCGCAAGCCCGGTAAAAGGGAAAGTCCGCCCAGGGAAAAGCATAAGAGCATTATAGCAACTTTATATGCAAGATGCAACGCTAAAATAAAAGAAAAACATATGTAAAAAAATCAGGCCGCGCCGTCAGTACATGACAACCGTGTCACCGCACACAGTGCAGCTGCACTCGTAGTTTTTCTGCGACTTTGTTTCGATATCGTAAATGGAGTTGAACTCAAAAGAATCAACGCCGTCCGAGAGCACGTACCTTGCTATGATGTACCTGCTGTCTATGCATGTTATGAACCGGCCGAGCTCCTTTGAGTAGCGCGTGTCCACAGCAGAGTTAAGTATGCCCTTAACGGCGCAGTAGTCGCCGGCGTCGGTTATTTTAAAGGCTCGCCCGCCTGACGGGTCTATGCTGAAAAAAGCGTCTTTTTCCCCTTCTGCCAGGTTGAGCGCCGCGGCAACGCTTTTTCTGCCGGTTTCTTTGTTGTACGCGCAGAGCCGCTGGTCACCCGTAGGGTAATACTTCGCCCTGAAGTATATGTTTATGCCGTCCATGCCGGCGTAACGCACAAGGCCGTTTGTGCCGGCGCTCAGGATAAGCTCAAGCGGGTTCTTTTCTTCTCCGGACTTAACCGAAACTATAAAGTCAAACAAAGGGCATACCCAGACGTTGTCGCTTATGTTGTCGCCGAGCCAGCGCATGTTGCGGTAGCACTTTTTCTTTTCATCCTCGCTGCCGTGCGGCTGCAGCACGAGCAGCTGGCGCGTACCGTTCGCGTCGTAAACTATGATGTCGCCGCAGCCCGCGCCGCAGATGCGCGGGTCGCGCGCGTAGTAGTAGCGGCCCTCGTCAACGTCGTACAGGTACGTTATTTTTGAAAAACCCGTCAGGCGCCTGTACTCGTTAAAGATGCCGCGGTCCTTTTCGGAAACAGATGTGTAAAACAAAACGTGGCTTTCGCTGAGGGCTTTGCAGTCGATAAAGTTACCTATGAAGTTAAGGTCGGCCATGTTGGTTTCCGCGCCTGTCTGCTTGTTGACGCGCATGACCCACGCTTTTCCGCCGCCGCGCTCCATGACAACGAGTATGCTTTCCGGAAAACTGAAAAAATGCTGGACGTAAGCGGGGTCTGTTATGAAGTAATTCGCTATTATGCGCTCACGGCGGGTAAGGCGGCTGTACTCCAAAAGGAAAAGGCTGTTGTGGCCTTCTTCTACTTTTTCTTCAGCGTAAAATATAGAGTTATCGTTTATTTCAATCAGCGTATCGTTGCAGTTTGTAAAGATATTCCTTAAGTCGACGACTTTCACCGTACCCGCCTCCCAACGCAATATTATAACATAAAAAAAGGTGGATTTCACCACGGCGGACGCCTTATCTGCAAAGCAGTACTGCGCGTACCGGCGCGGCCTCGGCCCCGCCGAGCTTAAGCGGAAAGGCCGCTATGACGTAGCTGCCGGCCGGCACCCCGTCAAGGCAGAGCCCCTCGAGTATGGGTATGCCCGCGCCGAGCAGCTCTTTGTGCGCCTGGGCTTCCTCCGGTGCCGCGCCTATGCTCTGCGCATCCGTGCCGACGAGCAGAGCGCCGGCGCCGGCGAGCGCGAACGCCGCGCTGCGTGAAAGGAACGCCCGTCCGCCGCCTTTGAAGATTATCCGCTTTTTAACCGAAGCCGGCAATTTATCTATATCCTCGCCTGTAACCGTGCCGGCGGCTTCAATGACGGAACACGGGCCGAAGCACCGTTTCATGTCTATCTTGTCCGCGGGTGTGCCGCCCTCTATGAAGTGGAGCGGCGCGTCCATGTGCGTCGCGCTGTGGCAGCAGGCGTAAAAGCCCGAAAGGTTGTACCCGTCGCCCATGTCCATCCTCCGCACCGTGTCGCGATAGGGCTTAGGGTCACCGGGGTACGGCGGGGCGGAAAACATCTCGCGTGAAATATCTATTATCTTCAAAATGGATACGCCCTCTTTTTAATTCTTGCCTATATTATATATAAAACGGTAAAAACAGTAAAGGGCTTAGATAAATTATGATATTTATTTTGTAAAATATATAAATGATAAGGAAAGCTGTGCATTTTACACAGATGGCTATGTGCAGTTTTGTTTAAAAACTCATTGACATTAAAATATTTTTATATTATAATGCTCATGTTTAGTTTAATGTTTAAGCTTATATGCGTGTAACTGATTCGATCAGGCATAAACATAACCTTTTCTCAGAGGTTTTATGTTTGTGCCTTTATTTTTTCCGGAAAGGGGTGCCGCATGGAATACGTCCTTGTAAAAGCGATAAACAACAACGTCGTGCTCGTCAGGGAGCCCGGCACACAGGAACAGCTCGTGCTAATGTCAAAAGGCATCGGCTTCGGCGGCAGGCCCGGCGGAAAAATCTCCGACGACAGGGGCGGGGAAGAAGTCATAAAGTTCCTTAACAACAGCGGGCAGATAAGCAGCAGGATATATGACAACGAAGAAATTAAAAGCGTAGTGCGCACCATAGCTTCGTCGGCTGAAAAAAAACTTGCCATTAAAAATAAAAACTTTTACCCGGCACTTTTCGACCATATTTGTTTTGCCATAAACAGGGTGCAGTTCGGCGTCCCCATAGAGAACCCGTTTATAAACGAGATATCGGTTTTTTACTCAGACGAATACGGAGAAGCGCAGAAAGCGGTAAGTACGGTAAAGGAAAAACTCGGCATAAACCTCGGCAACGGCGAGGCGGGCTTTATTGCGCTGCATTTCCACTCGGCAAAAAGCAACACTCCGGTCTCGGCTTCGTTAAAAGACATACGGATACTTAACGAGATAGTAAAAATAATTTTTAAGGACGACAGGCAGCTTTTGTCAAAAAACTCACCTGCCGTCAGGGCTTTCGTTTTGTCGGCCAGCAGCATAATAAATTTCAGCGGCGGGCATCATCCGTTCTCAATGCCGCCTGAGTGCGGCATTGCCGCAGCCCTGCCTGAAAGCAGGGCCGTAGCCGAAAGTATAAACGGCATGGTATTAAACGAAAAGGGCCGCGCGCTCTCGCCGGGAGATATGGACTTCCTGACGGTAGCCGTTGAGCAGCTGCGCCAGCAGCTGCCGGACGGCGGCTGAGTGCGCAGGGATAAATTTTAAATAAAAAGGAAGTGCCGGAGGATATGGCCAACACATCAGGCGGGGCCGCGGCGAAGCTCGCTGCCGAAGGGCTGGGCGGCGGCGGCAACATAGTAAGCCTTGACAGCTGCCTTACCCGGCTGCGGGTAACCGTAAGGGACCCCCGCGCCGTGTCGGACAGCATGCTGGGCAGAAGCGGCGCCCTCGCCGTAATAAGGAAAGGCCGCACCGTTGAGGTGGCTTACGGGCCTCGGGCCGCAGCCGTAAAAGAAAGCCTTGAGAATATTTTGAAAGCGCATAAAAGCGCATTATGATTGCATTATAAAAATTATTTTATAAAATAAAACAAATACAGGAGGAATTATCATGGTATCGTTTGAGTATAAGATAACTAACGGAACGGGGCTGCACGCACGCCCTGCGGGTATGCTCGTAAAAACGGCACAAAGCTGCACTTCCAAAATCACTGTTTCGGGGAACGGCAAGTCAGCGGATGCGACTAAGCTTTTTGCCGTGCTGGGCCTTAACACAAAGTCAGGCGACGTAATTTCGTTTTCCATAAGCGGGAAAGATGAAGAAGGAGCCCGCGGGAAAATCGAAGCGTTCTGCAAAGAAAATCTGTAAAGGAAGCTGCAAATGGAAAAACTAAAAGGAATAGCGGCCTCGGGCGGCATTGCCGCGGGAAAGGTTATGCTGTACCGCGCAAGCGGAAAGGCGGCGGAAAAACGCACCATAGAAGATGTCTCCGCCGAGACTGCCCGCCTTGACGCGGCAAGGGCGAAAGCACTCAGCGACTTAAACAGTATATACCTGAAATCGCTTAAGCTTGTCGGCGAAGAAGACTCTATGATTTTCCAGATACACAAGATGATGATGGAGGACGAGGATTACTACGGCTCCATAAAGTCCAAGATAACAAAAGGCAAAGTCTGCGCGGAGTATGCAGTGCAGGCTACGGGTGATGAGTTCGCGGAGAAGTTCGCCAATATGGACAGCGAATATATGCGCGGCAGGAAAACCGACGTCATAGATATTTCCAAAAGGCTTATACGCTGCCTTACGGGTGAAACGGGCGAAGGCGGTCTTTCAGGCATTAAAGAGCCGTGCATTGTAGCGGCGGAAGAACTCACGCCGAGTGAAACCATAGGGGTAGATAAATCCAAAATACTTTCCATCATAACGAAAAACGGCTCGAAAAGCTCGCACTCCGCCATACTGTCGCGCACCATGGGCATACCGTCGGTCGTGGGCCTCTCGGACGCTTTTGCCTCCGTTGCCGACGGCATGGAGGTTATAGTGGACGGTTCGGAGGGCGCAGTCATAACCGAACCGTCGGAAGAAACCCTTGAGCTATACAGAAAAAAAGAGCAGGGCTACACAGAGTACCGCAGGGACCTTGAAAAACTTGCAGGCGAAGAAGCCGTCACAAAAGACGGGCGCAGGATGAGGGTAAACGCAAATATAGGAAGCCCGTCCGACGTTGGAGATGCACTGCGAAACGGAGCCGACGGCATAGGGCTTTTCCGCAGCGAATTTTTGTACATGAAGCATGAAGCGCTTCCTACGGAAGACGAGCAGTTCACGGCTTACAGGGAAGTACTGGAAAAGATGGACGGCAGGCCGGTTATAATCCGCACGCTTGACATAGGAGCCGACAAAAAGGTCCCCTACCTTAACCTGCCTAAGGAAGAAAACCCCGCTCTCGGGTACAGGGCCATACGCATCTGCCTTGACCGCAGGGAACTGTTCCGCACGCAGCTGAGGGCGCTCATGCGCGCTTCGGCCTACGGCACGCTTTTAATAATGTTCCCTATGATAATTTCCGTAAGCGAGATACGGGAAGCGAAAAAAGAACTTGAAAACGTCAAAGCCGCCCTTAAAAAGGAAAACATACCGTTCGACCCCGGCGTAAAGGCAGGCATAATGATAGAAACGCCGGCCGCCGCAGTGCAGAGCGGAGAATTCGCGCATGAGGCCGATTTTTTCAGCATAGGTACAAACGACCTTACGCAGTACACGCTTGCGGCCGACAGGATGAACGATAAAATCTCCGCAATCTACGACCAGCGCCACCCTGCTGTGCTGAAACTGATAGAGTACACTGTCGGAAATGCGAAAAAAGCCGGCATAACGGCAGGCATATGCGGTGAATCGGCGGCCGACACGGGCCTTACGGAGTTTTACCTTAAAATAGGCGTGGACGAACTTTCGGTAGCGGCTTCGTCAATACTCGAAGTAAAAAAGAAAGTGCTTTCCACAGACCTCAGGCAATAAATTAAAAGGCTTAAAAGCATAGCAAAACAGGCACCCGGCCGTCCGGATGCCTGTTTTTTTATGTTCCTTTAAGGGTAAGAGCGGTTCAGTCCTCGTACCTGCCGCAGCAGTTCTTGTATTTTTTACCGCTTCCGCACGGGCAGGGGTCGTTGCGGCCGGGCTTTTTCTTTTTGCGCACGGGCATGCGCTTCTGCGGCTCGTCGCCGACTGCGCCTTCGCCGGTCGGCTTTGCCACCTGCTCGCGCTTAGGCGCTTCTTTTGTGCGTATCTGCACGGTGAGTATCATGCGCGCTGTATTTTCGCGTATATTCGCAATCATATCGTCAAACATGTTGAAGCCTTCGAGCCTGTACTCTATGACAGGGTCCTTCTGGCCGTAAGCACGCAGGTTTATGCCTTTTTTCAGTTCTTCCATGGCGTCTATGTGGTCCATCCACTCGGTGTCGACGTTTTTGAGCAGTATCACGCGCTCAAGTTCACGCATTATATCGGAACCGAAAAGCTCCTCGCGCTTTTCATACGTTTCGTGGGCTTTGTTTTTAAGCTCTTTCGACACGTCCTCAGGCTCAAGGCGGAGTTTTTCCTCGTCTGTGTACACAAGGTCTTTTTCAGAAAGGAGCCATCCCATGTAGCGGTCGCGCAGGCCGTTAAAGTTCCACGCGTCGCGGTCGCCCTCGCTCGGCATGAAAAGCTTGACCTGGTCTTCTATGGCCTGGTCCACCATGCTTATTATCTGCTGTTTTATGTTGTCGCCGTTAAGCACCTGGTCGCGCTGGCCGTAGATAATCTCACGCTGGCGGTTCATAACGTCGTCGAACTGCAGGACGTTTTTACGTATGCCGAAGTTGCGGCCTTCTATTTTGCGCTGTGCGCTTTCGATTGTATTGGAAAGTATCTTGTGCTCTATAGGCGTGTCTTCGTCGACGTTAAGCTTATCCATCATAACGGTTATCCTGTCGCCGCCGAAAAGGCGCATGAGGTCGTCTTCAAGGGAAATGTAGAAACGGCTCATGCCCGGGTCGCCCTGACGGCCGCTGCGCCCGCGCAGCTGGTTGTCTATGCGGCGTGACTCGTGGCGCTCGGTGCCTATGATGTAAAGGCCGCCCGCCTGCTTGACTTCTTCAGCCTCGGCTTTCGTCTGCTCTTTGAACTTGTCGTCAAACTCTTTAAAAGCCCTGCGCGCGTCGATGATATCCTGGTCGTCGGTTTCGGAGTGGGCGTCCGCTTCGTTTATAAGCTCCTCCGAAAAACCTTTCTTGCGCATTTCCTCTTTTGACATATACTCGGAGTTGCCGCCGAGTACTATGTCGGTGCCGCGGCCAGCCATGTTTGTCGCTATGGTGACGGCTCCCTTGCGGCCCGCCTGGGCGACGATGTACGCCTCGCGCTCGTGGAACTTTGCGTTGAGGACTTCGTGCTTTATGCCTGTTTTATGCAGGAGCTTGCTGAGCTCCTCCGACTTCTCTATGGAAATGGTGCCTACGAGCACAGGCTGGCCGGTCTTGTGGTGCTCCTCGATATCTTTTATTACAGCGTTGAATTTGCCCTTTTCGGTCTTGTAAACGAGGTCGGGCATATCTTCGCGTATCATGGGCTTATTTGTAGGTATCTCTACAACGTCGAGGTCGTATATCTGGCGGAACTCCCCTTCTTCCGTCATTGCGGTGCCCGTCATACCTGAGAGCTTTTTATACATGCGGAAGTAGTTTTGGAAGGTTATCGTCGCGAGGGTTTTGCTTTCGTGCGCGACCTTAACGCCTTCTTTGGCCTCTATGGCCTGGTGGAGGCCCTCGTTGTAGCGGCGGCCGTACATAAGCCTGCCCGTGAACTCGTCCACTATGATGACCTGGCCGTCTTTTACGACGTAGTCTATATCCTTGCGCATCACGCCGCGGGCTTTTATGGCCTGGTTAATATAATGCTGGAGCGGTATGTTGTCGGCATCCGTAAGGTTGTCTACTTTGAAAAATTCCTCTGTCTTTTTTACGCCTGCCTGTGTAAGCGTAGCTGTTTTTGCTTTTTCGTCAACTATGTAATCGGCGCCGCTGTAAAGCTCGTCGTTGTCCTCTTTTTCATCAAGCTCCGCGACCCTGACGCAGCTAAGCGTTTTAGCGAAGCGGTCGGCCACGTGGTACATCTCGTTTGACTTTTCACCCTGGCCTGAGATGATGAGCGGGGTCCTTGCCTCGTCTATGAGTATGGAGTCAACCTCGTCGACTATGGCGAAGCTGTGGCCGCGCTGGACCTTGTCCTCTTTGTAGATGACCATGTTGTCGCGCAGGTAGTCGAAGCCGAACTCGTTGTTTGTGCCGTAGGTTATGTCGGCGTCATATGCTTCTTTGCGGGCGGCGTTGTCAAGGTCGTGGACGACAAGGCCGACTTTAAGGCCGAGGAAGCGGTATATCTTGCCCATCCACTCGGAGTCGCGGCGTGCAAGGTAGTCGTTGACCGTTACGATGTGCACGCCGTTGCCCGAAAGCGCGTTAAGGTAAGCGGGCAGAGTCGCCACGAGGGTTTTGCCTTCGCCGGTTTTCATTTCGGCTATGCGCCCCTGGTGGAGCACTATGCCGCCTACTATCTGTACCGGAAAGTGCTTCATGCCGAGCACGCGGTCGGCGGCCTCGCGGCACGCGGCAAAAGCCTCGGGGAGTATGTCGTCGAGTGTTTCGCCGCGTGACAGGCGCTCTTTGAGCGCGGGCGTCTGGGCTTTAAGCTCTTCGTCGGACATGCTTTTATACTGTTCTTCCAAGTCGAGCACCTTGTTGCACGCGGGGCGCAGGTGCTTGATTTCACGTTTGCTGTAGCTGCCGGTAAAAAAAGAAACAAAATTTTTCATTACTTCACCTCAAGAAAAAATCCGAATATAGCTATGTTAAGGCATTACATGGTATATTTCCTTAATATACATATAATTACATACTAAATTATTATATCATAGAACGTACTGAAAATATAGAAAAATTATGAACACGGGCGCATTTTTTAAGAGGCGTTTTTAAGACGCGGCCTGCCTGCCCGCGGCTGCGGAGCCGCCTGCTTTAAGCGAGTGCTGCTTGATTTTACCAATGATAAAAAGTATAAGGGGGATAACCACCTGGAACGGCAGTGAATAAAAAGGATGGTAGTTAAGCCACGAGAACATCTCCGCGCTGTTGGAGTGCGCGAGTATGCCCAGCGTGATTATTATAAGCCCGCAGGGCGCCGAAAGCTTGACGTAGTCGTCGTAGCCGAACGCCTTTGATAGATAAAAACACGAGCTGTAAATGGAAACGCAGATTTTTATAAAGCCTGCCAGAAGCAGGTTTATGCCGATAAATACTTCTATCCTTGTGAAAAAGTCGCCGATGGATATAACACTGACAGCCTCGTAGGACGGAAAGTCAAAAAGCGAAGCCGAGTACCCGAGCACAAGGGTGTTGCGCAGGTTTGTGGCAAGAAGGAAGAGAAAACCAAGGAAAAGGCCTTTAAAAAATATCGGGAAAATTTTTTCCTGATGCTCTACGCCCGCGAACATCGGCATACATATAACGGTTTCGCCAAACGGGATGGCAATGAGCACGACAGCGGTTTTAATCACAGGCTTCGTGTTGTTGTAAAGGACGGGTAAAAGGTTTATGATGTCCATATCTTTAAGTGAAAAGATAATTGTAATGGAGATAGACAGGAAAAGGAACGGCAGCGTAAACTTGGCCACGCGCCCGAGCACGTAGAGCCTTTTTGTTGAAAGGTATATGCAGGAAAGCATCATGGCCGCGGTAATTGATATTATAGGGGTTTCGAGCATATTTACTATATGGATGAACTCGGAAAATATGCGTATGACGAGCGCGCCGACGTAAAGCGCGTAAACGGCGTAGAGCGCGCACAGTATCTTTGCGGCCGGTTTACCTGCCGCAAAAACGGCGGCATCATATAAATCCCTTTTAGGCGAGAATAAAAGTATCTCGGAGTAAACCCATGTCATGGGTATAGTAGCCAAAAAAGCAAGCACTATGCTTATCCAGGAGTCCTGCTGCGCCATCGATGTGCCGCCGGCCACAAGCGAGCTGCCGGCAAGAAAAAATGTGATGGCCGCAATGACCTGCTTTGCGGTAATTTCCCGTTTGTTCATTTTTACCTCCCCCAGTTTCAGTTAAAACTCAACTTTAAAAAGATTGTTTATAAAACCCTCAAGTATGCTCGTTATGCTTACATAAGGCACACCGAGGCCTATTACGATATTTATTACCATCGTGACGATGAAAACGGGGATATAAAAGTACAGGTAATTTTTTTCTTTGTTTTTTATAAGCGGAAGCATGTCCCTGAAAAACAAGGCGGCGTATACTATGAGGCAGATTATTATATAGTCCGTGTCAATCGCCGCCTTTTCTGGAAGTAACGGCCGTGTTTATGATCTTCACGTTTGTGTTGACTTCAAAGTTCATTTTGCCGAGGGGATTGCCGCCGGACTGTGAAAGTTTCTCCCATACCGACGGGTACTTGTCGTACACCGCTTTGCCGAAACCGAAGATATCGCTGCCGTATTGTTTTGTGACGGCCGATATCACGTCTGTTATGCCTTCTTTCAAAGTGGCGTCGGCACGCTTTTCGACGGCCGCTATGCCGTACATGTCAAGGTAGTTTTGGTTTGAGTTTTCTTCGGCATAGCCGGCCGTTGTTTCTACGTCTAAACGTACGGTAACTTTGGAACCCTCGACTATGGGGGTAATGTAGGTCCTGTTTTTGAATATTTCGAGCGCTATGTCGTTTTTTCCGGGCGACATGCCGGTAACTATGATGCCGCCGTTAATCCTGTCCCTTGCGAACATATAGTACTTGCTCTGCTCGTCGCTGAGCCAGCCGATGAGCCGGCCGCTTTTAAACACGGCGTTTGGCATAAGCTCAAGTGAAGTTACGCCGTTGTCGTTTTTCAGGCGTATGCCGGGCAGCGAAACTTCTTCGCCCGGAGTGTTCAGTATATCGACTATCTCGTACAGCTGCAGGCTTTGCCCCGCGGCGTCAAAGTACGAGGCATCGCTTATGATGTTCTTTATCTGGAAAGCAATGGGGTCCTGGTTTTTTGACTGCGCGTGCAGTATCTCGCCGGCGGTTTTTTCTTTTGAAACAACGACTTCAATAGTCGTGCGCAGCTCGGCGTCGCGCATAAACCAGTCGAGCAGCTGCTTTAGCCCGTCACCGGCGATATCTTCGCTTATGAGCAGTATTTTGCAGTTGCTGAAGTAGAACTTTTTATCATTTTTTTTAAGAGATTCCCTCTCCGCGTCGAAAACCGTGTCGCCGTCGGCTTCGACAGTCAGCGCCTTGTTTTGGTTTTCGTTTATGTCGCCGCTTATATTAAGGTACTCTATAGTGACATGGTACTTGTACCCGTTCTGCCCTTTATCGACGGCAATGCCCGACACGATGGAGTACATTTCAATTTCGTGGTAGTCCCAGCATCCCGTGAGATGCATGGCCATGGCCGCGCACAGTACGGCAGATAAAATTTTTTTAAGTTTAGCCATTTTTCTTCCCGCCCGTCGACTGCCTCACCGGGTCTTTTGACAAAAACACCGGCCGCTTTATCATGCCTTTCCATGTGTAACGTATATAGATATCCTTGTAATCCTGGAAGTCGCGCGCGTAGACGTCGGGCATTATGGGAACGCCGAAGGAAGTCATGCTGAACAGCAGCACGAGTATGACAAGAATGCCCATAAGGTAACCGTAAAGGCCGAGTACGCAGGAGGCGAGGATAAGAAAAAAGCGGCATATTATGCTGAAGCCTTTGAGCCGCACGCCCATAAGCCCGCATATGGCCGTAAGTGAGACGACAATGATGATGGGGGCGCTGACGAGCTTTGCGTTTACAGCCGCCTGCCCTATGACGAGCGCCCCGACTATGCTTAGCGTCTGGCCCATGATGCCTGGCATGCGCGCGCCGGCCTCGCGCAGCGTTTCAAAGACGACGAGCATCAAAAGCGTTTCGAGCGCGGACGGGAAAGGCACGCCCTGCCGTGACGACGATATGCTTATAAGCAGGGCCGTCGGCAGCATCTCCTGGTGGAAGGAAACAAGCGAAAGGTAAATTGCCGGCAGGCTTATAGAGAGGAAAAAAGCCATTATCCGCAAAAGCCTCCCGATGGAAGCAAAGTAATAGTTAATGTAGTAATCCTCGTCGCTTTGGAAGTGCTCAATAAAAAGGTGCGGCACGGTCAGGACTACGGGGGAGCCGTCTACAAACATGGCGATGCGCCCTTCGAGCAGCTTGGCTGCGACTATGTCGGGGCGCTCGGTGCTGCCGACGGTTTTTATGGGCACGTAGGGGGAGTCGCGTATGATTTCGGATATATAGTTGCTGTCAAGCACGCCGTCTATGTCTACCTTTTTAAGGCGCTGCTTAAGCTCGTTGAGGATGCCGTCGTTCGCCAGGCTTTTAATGTAGCAGATGCAGGTTTTAGTTTTGGTGCGCCTGCCAAATGTCATAAACTCCATCTTGAGGTCGGGCGTTCTTATTTTGCGCCGAAGCATGGAAAGATTTTCAAGTATTGACTCGGTAAACCCTTCACGCGGCCCGCGTAAGACGCGCTCGCTTTCAGGCTCCGTTATGCCGCGGGTTGCCCAGCCCTTCGTGTTGAGCATGAGCGCGCTTTGGCAGCCGTCTGCAAAAAGCGCCGTGTCGCCGTAAACTATGCCCTGTGTTATTTCTTCCATGTCGGCCGTTTTTTCGGCGCTGTTTGAAAAAGTCGCGTTACTGGCGATGGTCCCGATGGTGTCTTCCTCGCCGTTTTCCGCGAAGCGGTACTTGAGAAGCGGGCAGATGACGTCGTCATTTAAAAGCTTATTGTTGACCATACCGTCGGTGTAAACAAGGCAGAAACGCATCTTTGCGTTGTACGGGCTTGAAACGTACCTTGCGATGATGGTTTCATCGCCCGCAAATATATTTTTAATATAATTTATATTGAGCTCAAGCTCTTTAAAAGGTACTTTTATGTCTGTAAAATCGTCGCTGTTTTTCACTTGCAAACGCCCTTTCCTTTTCGGTTGAGGCTTTTGGAAAGCCTTTAGAGTATCTTTTCCGCCGAAAGGCTTAATATGCGTTTTTTATTTCCGTCCTTATGGAAAAATGCCAGTTCGGGGCAAAAAAATGCGCCCCCGTATGCCGGAGGCATATAAAGGCGCAGATATTTTATATTTTATTGCATTAAAGTATTATAAATAAATTAAACTTAGTTTTGAACGTAGTTAAATGGAATAACCGGAGAAAATGCCGTTACTGTCGGAGTACGTGCTGCTTATAAGCCCGCTCAGTGCGTTCTGCTTAAGCTGCTGGGCGAAAATACTTAAAAACTGCCTGTACTCATCCTCGGTAAAGTCCGTACCGGACGTAAAGAGCGAGCCCAAAGATGATAAACCGGAGCCGTAGGAGCTTTGCAGCGTATCTGTGCCGCCTGAAACGGACGCCGTTCCGGCGGTTATGTCCTGGCCTGCGTAAGACATGACGCGCTTTACGTAGTTCTGCGTTTCCGTGAACGGCGGCACTCCGCCGTATTTGTCGACGTTGCCGCTGCCCGCGTTGTACGCGGCGAGCGCGAGCTTGGTGTCGCCGTATTTGTTAAGAAGGCCGCTGAGGTACTTTGCCCCGCCGTCGATGTTCTGCTCGGGGTCGAAAGAATCCGAAACGCCGAGCGAAGCGGCGGTAGACGGCATGAGCTGCATAATCCCCTGCGCGCCGCAGCTTGACACCGCGTCGCTTTTAAAACCGGACTCAGCTTTGGCGACTGCTTTGAGCAGGTTTATGTCAACCCCGTATTTTTCAGACGCATTTTCAAAGATATCGTCGAGGTTTTCGGTTTTTGAGGCGGCGTTTTTAAGCGTATCCGAAAAGCTTGCCGTGCCTGCCGCTTTTGCTGTGCCTTCAGAGAGTGCCGCCTGCGCGGTTTGGCAGGTAGCATAGGAGTCTATACTGTTTATCAATTTATTACACCCGCAGTCAAAACATGTATTTTAAAGTATTAAAATTTGACAATAAATAATATATTAATCATACAGTGTTTTCGGGGAAAAATCAATCTTTTTTTCCAAACCGCGCGTTTTTACAGTTTTGCTCCGCCGAACTCGGCAAGTTTCAGCCCTTTGTTGTGCTCAAGCGCCCAGTTTATACTCCATTCGCTGCAAAAAAGGAGCAGGCTGCCGCCTTTTACGTCGTTTACGAGCTTTGTGTCTGAAGTTATGTCAAGCGACTTTAAGTCCATACCGTCGTTTTCTATCCAGCGTAAAAGCTCAAACGGCAGCGGTTTCATCCGTATCTCAACGTTATATTCACTTTGGAGCCTGTACTTTAAAACGTCAAACTGCAAAACGCCGACTACGCCGACGATGACTTCTTCCATGCCGGAGTCCGGTTCGTGAAAAATCTGTATGGCGCCCTCCTCGGCTATCTGCGTCATGCCCTTGATAAACTGCTTGCGCTTCATAGTGTCTACCTGCTGCACAAGCGCGAAGTGCTCAGGCGCGAAAGTCGGTATGCCACCGAACCTAAAAGGCTTATCCGCGCCGCACAGGGTGTCGCCTATGGAGAAAATTCCCGGGTCAAAAAGGCCTATGACGTCGCCGGCGAAAGCCTCGTCGATGACTTCCCTGCCCTGTGCCATAAGGTGCTGCGGCTGTGAAAGCTTTATCATGCGCCCGCTCTGCACGTGCAGCACCTCCATGCCTTTTTCAAATTTACCCGAGCATATGCGTATGAAAGCAATCCTGTCGCGGTGGGCTTTGTTCATGTTTGCCTGTATTTTAAAGACAAAAGCGGAAAAGTCGCCGCATGACGGGTCTACGGCGCCTTTGTCGGATTGCCGCGGAAGCGGAGGCGTAGTCATGCGCAGGAACTCTTTGAGGAAAGGCTCCACGCCGAAGTTCGTAAGCGCCGAACCGAAAAAGACAGGCGAAAGCCTGCCGCCGCGCACGGCGTCCATGTCAAAGCCGTCGCCGGCGCCGTCAAGCAGCTCTATGCTGTTTTTAAGGCTGTCGGCGGCATCATCGCCTATAAGGGCGTTTATGCCGCCGCTGAAGTCCGTTTCGGTGGCGCTTATTTTTTTCGCGCCGAAAACGGCGTCGCTGTTCGCGTGGAAAAGGAGCACTTTTTTGGTTTCGCGGTCATAAACGCCTTTAAAGCCCTTGCCTGAGCCTATCGGCCAGTTTATGGGGCAGGTGTGTATGCCGAGTATATTTTCTATTTCTTCCATAAGGTCAAACGGGTCGCGCGCGTCGCGGTCCATCTTATTTATGAATGTTATAATTGGTATGTGCCTTAAAGTGCAGACTTTAAAGAGCTTGCGCGTCTGCTTTTCAACGCCCTTTGCCGCGTCGAGCACCATGACGGCGGAGTCCGCCGCCATAAGCGTGCGGTAGGTGTCCTCCGAGAAGTCCTGGTGGCCGGGCGTGTCGAGGATATTAATGCAGTAGCCGCCGTAGTTAAACTGCATGACGGACGAGGTTACGGAGATGCCTCTCTGCTTTTCTATGTCCATCCAGTCGGAGACGGCGTGTTTCTGCGACTTTTTACCTTTTACGGAGCCTGCCTGGGCTATGGCCCCGCCGTAGAGCAGCAGTTTTTCCGTCAAGGTGGTTTTGCCGGCGTCAGGGTGCGATATTATGGCGAAAGTCCTGCGCTTCTCTATTTCTTTTTTTAAGTCAGACAATATCTGTTCCTCCAGCGGTAATTTAACTGAAACAGTATTATTTTAAAACTTTACGGCAAAATAAGCAAACATATTTTGCGCCGCGGCGGTAAAATTTTTCATCGGTACCGGTATTATTATATTAAATACATAATTCAGCCCGAATATTCATTTACAGCTGAAAAAAAGCCGGTTTTTAAGATTATGCAGTCCTGCGGCGCGGAAAAGGCGCAGCGGGCGCGGCGCTTACGCCTTAACGGCAAAAAATGCGCCTGCCGGAGTTCGTAACGCCGGCAGGCTGCTTAAAACACCGTATTGCTTTTTATACAACGTTCCTTATCCTGAACTTTGAGAGCTGGCCCTCAAGCTGTTCAGCTTCCCCTGAAAGCTCCTCGCTTGCCGCCGCGCTTTCTTCCGCCGTTGCCGAGTTGGTCTGTATGACGGAGGATATCTGCTCAACGGCCTGGTTTATTTCTTCAAGCGACGTTGACTGCGCGTCTGAAGCCGCGGCAATCTTTTTGACGGTGTCGTCTATCTTGAAAGCCCTGCCCGAAGCCATGTCGAGTGTTTTGGCGGTTTGGTCCGCCAAAACGGTGCCGTCGCGCACTTTATCTATCGCGCGGTTTATAAGGGCTGTGGTGTTCTTAGCCGCGTCTGCGGATTTGCCTGCTAAGCTGCGCACTTCGTCGGCAACTACGGCGAAGCCCTTGCCGGCTTCGCCGGCGCGTGCCGCTTCCACAGCGGCGTTAAGCGCAAGTATGTTTGTTTGGAAAGCAATGTCGTCTATTACCTTTATAATTTTCTTTATTTCGTTTGAAGCCGAGCTTATTTCGTCCATTGCCGTCAGCATGTTTTTCATCTGCGCGTTGCTTTCGTTTATGTTTTCGGTAGACTCGTCTATATATTTTGTTACTTTGCGTATATGCCCGACGTTTTCCTGCACTTTATTTGCAATATCGGTAATGGAAGCCGAAAGCTCCTCCGCGGAGCTTGCCTGCTCGGTGGCGCCTTGCGCCAGCTGCTGCGCCGAGGCCGAAACCTGCCCGGCCCCTTTGTCTACCTGCTCGCCTGACTGCCGTATGGCTCCGAAAGCCATGTTCATGTTGCCGAGGATGGTGTTGAGCGAGTCTGATATAGGCTTAAAGTCGCCCCTGTAGTCGCGGATTTTTTCGATGGTAAAGTCGCCGCGCGACATCCTTCCTAAAATATCCGAAATCTCGCCGACGGTGGTGCGCAGGTTTGTAAAAGCAAAGTCAAGGCTTTCGCCTAAAACGCGTATCTGCTTTATCGTATCAACTGACTCGATATCGGTATGCAGGTCAATCTCGCCCGCGGAAAACCTTTCGGCGGTGCGCGAAAGGCTAAATATCGGTTTCAATACGTATGACTTGAGTTTTGAATTGAAAAAAACAAATATGGCGATTTCAGCTAAAAACAGTAAGACTATGAGTGCGGACAAAGCGTTCGCACGGCCTGAAAATCCGGCGTCAACCTTCCTGAGATGCGAAAGGGCATAGAGGCCGAGTACGGAAACCCCCGCGTTGATGAGAAAATAGACGGAGTAGATAAACGGCAGGGACGCGGAAAGTTTCTTCTTTTTCTTCATTTAAAACAGTCCTTTATTCAAAATTTTTAAAATCATAAATTCAATAAAGCTTTGCGCAATACGTTTTCCGACAAAAAAATTAAAATTATATATCTATAACCATAATATAGTATATATCTGCTTAATTAATAAGTCAACAATAATATATCGGTTTAATTGATAAAATATTTACTTTATTTATACAAATTGTAAAATTGAGTATTGAAAGGGCTGGTATCCTTGAACAGAATTCGGTTTTTAAGAGTGAAAAATGAACTAAAACAGCAGGAACTTGCGCAAATAATACATGTGAGCCAGTCTTCTTTGTCAGGGTATGAAAACGAAAAGTACGAGCCGGACAAAAAAACCCTGCTGAAGCTTTCAGAATTTTTTGGGGTAAGTACAGATTATCTGCTCGGCGCGGAGGAGAAGTCCCGCCTGCGGAAAGCTCCGCTGCAGAGAATACCCGTTTATAAATGCCTTAACGGAAACAAAAAACAGGCATCCAAATATATACTTTACGATATGGAAATAAATAAATTCAAAGACGACGGGAGCGAATATTTCGGGCTGCAGATGTTCGGCGACAGCATGGCGCCGCGCATTTTTCCGGGCGACCTCGTCATAGTGCGCAGGCAGTCGCGGGCTGAGAACGGCGACGTGGCGGTCATGCAGATAAACGGCGGGAACGCAACCGTAAAAAAAGTGGTGAAGTTCGGCGGCGGCATAACCCTGATACCTTACAACCCCATGTACAGCCCTGTTTCATACACAGACGACGAGATAGCGCGCCTGCCGGTGGTGGTACTCGGCAAGGCTGTCGAAATAAGGGGGAAATTCTGACGCGGCATTTGTAAACCGGCGCTGCCGGCGGCGAAAAAAATACGGCGCACGGTTGATAATCCAACGGCATGTGTGGTATCATAATTTACGGAAGCAATGCGACGTAGACGGAAAAATTTTATGGGTGTGATATTTAATTGAAAAAGAAACATATAGCTTTGGTTATAACCTTAACCGTTGCTGCCGCTTTGGTGCTGATTGCTTTTTACAAGCCTGGCATATACAGGAGCATAGCCGCTAAAATAAGGCCCGAAACGCAGCTCTGCATTAACGGTGGGACGGCGACTACAAAAGCGGCCCTTCACCTGCGCAGCGCGACGGGCATAATTTCCGATATAATCTGCACTATGCCGAAAGGCTCGGCGGTTACCGTCATAGACGACTCAAACGACGAGTGGACCAAGGTTAAGACGTCCGACGGCAAAGTCGGGTGGTGCAGCAGGCGCTACCTCGCCGTTTCGCAGAAGTCGCAAAGCAGTGCGGCGCCATCCTCCTCACAGGCGGCGAAAAAGTCCGCGGAGGCGGCCGGCGAACCTGAGACAAAACAAGTTTCGCTCGAGGAGTCGTCCAAGCCGCTGCATATAGAAGTCTCCCTTTCAGAGCAGACCGTCAGCGTCTTAGACGCACAGGACCGCGCAGTGGAAACTTTCAAGTGTTCTTCCGGCAAAGAAGGCAGCGAAACGCCAACCGGCACGTTTACAGTAAGCCAGCGGGGGGAATCATTTTTTAATGATAAAGTCGGCGAGGGCGCTTACTACTGGGTGCGGTTTTATAAAACGTACCTGTTCCACAGCGTGCCGTTCGACAAAAACGGGACGCTGGAGCCTGACGAGGCGGCAAAGCTCGGCGAGCCTGCTTCGCACGGCTGCATAAGAACTTCGATGGAAAATTCAAAGTGGATTTACGATAATATACCCGAAGGCACAAAGGTGACGATTAAGTGAAAATGTAAAAGCCCGCCTCAAAAGCGGGCTTTTTACGGAGACCATTGTAAACCTTAAAAATATTTATGTTGACAATCCTCTTTTTAACTGCTACCATTTATTAAGTAATCCGGTTTAACTTTTACAGTATGTAAGGGGGAAGGTTGATGGAGCCTTTAAAAATGCGCCCGCATCACAGCGTCTGCCTGCATTTTTTTGTGGGCAAAGGTTACTCGGACGCCTTTGTTGAAAACATGTCGGATATTAAACATGCGTTGGAAAAGGACGGCGGCCTTAGGGTGGCCGTTACCGATGGCGGAGATGGTTTCTGCGCCGCGTGCCCTGACGGTGTGAAAGCCGCCTGCGCGAAAGACGGAAAGGCGGCGGAGTACGACGAAAAATGCCTTGCCGCCTTAGGGCTGGGCTTTGGAGATACGGTTACGTGGGAAACGCTGTGCAGTCTCGCCGAGAAAAAAATCTTAAGATGCGAAGGCGCGCGCAGAAGTATATGCGGCGGATGCCGGTGGGACGCCGTTTGTCAACATGCCTATGTTGAAAACCTGTCGAAAGCGTTGAAAACCGTATAGATATTACATAAAGTAATATCTGCGGAAAAGGCCTTTAAAGGAATTAAATGTAAAAATATAACAATTTTATTTAAAACAACGTAAAATTATTATTTTACGCAAACAAAATTTGACACAGGGGAAGGTTTGAAAATGAAAACAAAAGAACTGGCCGCGACGGCATTTATGGCTGCGCTTACGGCGGTGCTCGCACAAGTGATGATACCGCTGCCGTTTACGCCCGTGCCGCTTTCGATGTGTGTTTTTGCCGTTTACATGGCGGGGGCTGTGCTGGAAGAAAAGCAGGCCGTTTACTCGCAGATCATATATATACTGCTCGGCGCGGCGGGGCTGCCCGTCTTCGGAGGCATGAGCGGCGGCGCAGGGGTCATAGCGGGGCCGACCGGCGGTTACATACTGACGTACCCTTTAATGGCTTTTTTAGTGGCGACGACTTTACGCCGCTTTAAACGCGTGACGGTGGTGTCGCTTGCAGCGGGCATGCTTCTTGCCCTGGCGGCCTGCTACGCGGGCGGCTCGCTTTGGTACTGCGCTGTAGCTAAGGTTACGTGGGCACAGTCTTTAGTGTATACCGTGCTGCCGTTTATACCGCTTGACATAGCGAAAATAGCCGTGTGCGCGCCGCTTTGCAGGGCTGTATGCACGGCGCTCGCCAAAGCCGGCATAATGCAAAAACAGGCCGGCTGAGGGAGACATAACGCCTGAAATGCGGCCCCGCCTGCGTGCGAGTTACGCCGTAAAAGGAAACGCGGGCACGTAAAAAATGGCTCTGCGGCTGGCTTTTTTGCTTTAAAGCGGCCCCAGGGGCAGCCTTGCGGCAGGTTAGCATTATACACTAAAACCGTTATGCATTTTTGTGTTTTATAAGAATTACATAAACCTCTTACCTAAAATTTGGCTAAAAAGAGCCTGTTAATGCCGGCTTGATTCTGCTATGATAATCGTACAGTAGTTTTTAGACCCGTATGTGAGTTTAGGAGGTTTATTATGGCAAGTGTTACATTAAAAAACGTGTATAAAGTTTATAACGGCGGCGTTACCGCGGTTACGGACTTTAACCTTGAAATCAAAGACAAAGAATTTATAATTTTAGTAGGCCCGTCGGGCTGCGGCAAATCAACTACCCTGCGCATGATTGCGGGGCTTGAGGAGATAACGAAGGGCGAGCTTTACATAGGCGATACGCTTTCAAACGACATAGTCCCTAAAGACCGCGACATGGCTATGGTTTTCCAAA
>ENA-UOOI01000779-UOOI01000779.1-fermentation-metagenome-genome-assembly--contig:-NODE-779-length-38130-cov-3.620749_pt1 | contig 38130 bp, 34 predicted proteins | sample MGYA00245779_ERZ724027 | MGnify/ENA primary metagenome ERZ724027 (study PRJEB28704, sample SAMN03018318) | fermentation metagenome | biome: anthropogenic terrestrial biome; feature: soil; material...
ATAAAAGAGGATGACTGGTTCAGTGATTGCCGGGTCTGGATGTATCGCGGTGCATGGATGGAGTGGGAGATAGACCATATAGAGATGGCGGTTCCTCTCTCTCCCGAGGAGCTCCGACAGAAAAGGAATGCTATCCTCAGGCACCAGTCCCAAATGGAGAGCGCTCCCTTCCTGGGAGATGATGAGAGGCTGTTCTGGCAACGTTCGGAAGAACGGAACCGGGCTACCGCAGATATGTATTGGAAATTGGGATTGGCCTCCTACGAAGCAATCGAGGCGTTTGTGGAATACATACCCGTACAGTAAACTTTACGGTCTATAACTCCCCCGGTGTCCGAGACAGGTAATTACTGTTTCAGGGCGCCGGGGGAAGTTGTTTTAAAACAATTTAGGTTCTGTTTTTAAATAACCTTGGGGTCCATTTAAAAATTAACAGATAGTTTTGATGATAGATTCAAAAAAAATCGTATATTGTGAGCCTGTTTTGAATTGATAGATGTCGAAAGAGAAATTTCATATCGAGTTCCTGATGGGAAACGCGACCCAGAATAGTTTATGGCGTATGATCAGTCAGATTGACGGCCTTTCGGAATGGTTTGCAGACGAGGTGTCGATGGATGAAACAGAGACTGTTTACCGTTTCATATGGGGAAAAACCGATAATGAAGCCCAGATTATTAATAAGAAACCACAATCAAGCATCCGGTACAGATGGCTCGATGAGGAAGATGAAAATCATTATTTCGAATTCCTGCTGCATAAACTTGATCTGTCGGGTGATATGACACTTGAAATAACCGATTTTGCCGAACCGGACGAAAAAGGAGATGCCATCGCCCTCTGGGAGTCTCAAATCGATGAAATGAAAAGAAGATTGGGAATCTGATCTTTTCTTCCGGCGATATCTCTCATCTTTCTTTTTACAAAACCACAATTCGTTTGATTTTATTATCTTTGTCATAAAATTAAACGGGTTTCTTATTTTGTCCATTTTTAATGAGTAGATTTTTCCACATAAAGCGGTTAGACGGTTATATTTTAACAACCTATATCCCGCTTTTTCTGATGACTTTTGCCATATGCCTCTTTTTGGTATTGATGCAATTTTTGTGGAAATATGTGGAGGATATGGTCGGCAAAGGGCTGGAACTGAGTGTGCTCGGTGAGATGTTTTTTTATGCCGCCCTCACACTTGTTCCCATGGCGTTGCCATTGGCGATCCTGCTGGCTTCCCTGATGATGTTCGGGAATATGGGTGAGAATCTGGAATTGCTGGCCGTTAAATCGGCCGGTATTCCGTTGCTGACAGCCATGAAGCCCCTTATCATCCTTATCCTGGGTGTTGCGGTGGGTGCCTTTTTCTACCAGAATAACGTACTCCCGAAAATACAGACTAAAAATTATTCGCTGCTCATTTCCATACGGCAGGCCTCCCCTGAGTTGGTAATTCCCGAAGGTGTATTCTATAAAGAGCTTGACGGTTATAATCTCTATGTGGAAAAGAAAGACCGGCAAACGGGAATGTTGCACAATGTATTGATCTATGATGTGGCGAGCGGATTCAACAATATGGCGGTGATTATCTGTGATTCTGCCGAGATGAGTATGACAGAAGACAAGAAGATGCTCATCTTTACCATGTACAGCGGCCAGCAGTTTCGGAACTTCCAACAGGGCGGCTCTTCCTTTTCACGTTATAATGAGGATTTTGTACCTTATACACGGGAGAATTTCGATATTAAGACCATGATGATCGCTTATGATGCCAACTTCAATCGTATGGGGGAAGAAGTGATCGAAGGCAGCTCCACGAGTAACTACGTATCCAAAAACTTGTCGGAACTGGGAGTCTCCATCGACTCCATGTCCCTGGTCCTGGACAGTGTGAACCTGGTGGACAGGAAAATGATGAAAGACTACTCCTATCTCTCTTTCCGGAACAGTTATCCCGCGGAAAAGAAAGATTCCCTGATTTCCGCCGCCTTGCTTGCACCCGTTGAAGTGCCGGCTCCCGACACTCTGCTGCAGTCAAAAGAACTGAACGACCAATCCGTTATTTTACAGAATGCTTTCATGAAAGCAGATAATAACAGCAATGAGTTCCTCTTCAGGTCGCTCAATAAAACCACCACGCAAAAGACGATTAACCGGCACTGGGTGGAATGGCACCGGAAATTTACCATTCCGTTCACCTGCCTGATATTCTTTTTTATCGGTGCCCCGCTGGGTTCCATTGTAAGAAAGGGAGGATTGGGAACGCCCATTGTTATCTCGGTCATGCTGTTTATTATTTATTATATCGTTGAAAATGTGGGGTATAAAATGACCCGCGACGGTGTATGGGCCCATTGGTTCGGCATGTGGTTCAGTTCATTCATTTTGCTGCCTATAGGGATATTCCTTACCTATAAGGCGATGAACGATTCAGTAATCATGAATGCCGATACCTACGTCAATTTCTTTAAAAGGCTCTTTTTTATTCGTGATAAGAGAAAATACCTGGTGAAAAGTGTGATCATTGAGAAGCCGGACTATAAAGAGATTTCACAATCGTTGTCGGATTTATCGCAGGGGATCGATCGGTTTCTTGACAGATACGGCCGTCTCTCTTACAAAGACTACTGGACTGACACCAACTACAACAAGGAGTTGCGGTCTCTCAGAAGTTCACTGGAGATAATCCTCAACAGCCTGTCTAATTCCCGTAAATTAGAGGTATTGGCAAAAGCGGAAGAGTTTCCTGTAATATTCAATATAGTGAGGATTTTCAATACCGGTTCAATCCCGTCTAAAATCTGTATGTATCTTTTCCCTGTAGGGATCATTCTCAGACTCTTCTCGGTTCCCCTTGAATGGACTATCAGGAAAGACCTGAGGAATATTCAACGGTTGAGCGGAGAATTAATAAATATTTTACACGGCACGTACGAGCCGGAGACAATAGCTTTAGCATAAAAAACAATCCATATACAAATGCAAGAAGAAATTCAATTACATACCATTGATGAAGCCATTGAAGAGATTCGAAAAGGCAACTTTATTATAGTGGTTGACGATGAAGACCGGGAAAATGAAGGCGATCTGATCATTGCAGCAGAACATATCACACCCGAAAAAATCAATTTTCTGGAAACCCATGCACGGGGACTGATCTGTGCACCTATCACAAAAGAGCGTGCCGAAGAACTGGACTTGCCGATGATGGTTTCACACAATACATCGATACATTCTACCCCGTTTACCGTTTCCATCGACTTGCTTACGCACGGATGCACTACCGGTATCTCGGCCTACGACAGGGCGCAAACCATCCTGGCGCTGACCCGCAAAGAGACGGCGCCCGAAGATTTTGGCCGTCCGGGACATATCTTCCCCCTTCGTGCGCAGACGAAAGGGGTACTGCGTCGCGCAGGCCATACCGAGGCGACGATCGACTTTGCCCGTCTGGCGGGACTCTACCCGGCCGGCGCCCTTGCCGAGATCAAGAATGAGGACGGTTCTATGGCGCGCCTGCCCGAACTGATGGAGATGTCCCGGAAATTCGATCTGAAGATCGTCTCCGTAGCTGATCTGATAAAATACCGGCTCCGGACGGAGTCGTTGATCGAAAGGGGGGAAGCGGTACAACTTCCCACGGAATACGGTGAATTCACGATGATCCCCTTCCTGCAGAAAGCCACCGGTCAGGAACATGTAGCCCTGATCAAAGGGGAATGGCACGACGATGAACCGGTCCTCGTGCGTGTTCACTCATCATGTGTCACCGGAGATATCTTCGGTTCGATGCGTTGCGAATGTGGCGAACAACTTCACAAAGCGTTGCAGCTTATCGAAAAGGAAGGAAAAGGCGTACTTGTCTATCTGAATCAGGAGGGGCGCGGAATCGGGCTGATGGCAAAAGCGGCGGCCTACAAGTTGCAGGAGCAGGGGCTTGATACCGTGGATGCCAACCTCCATCTCGGTTACCAGGCGGATGAACGGGATTACGGCGTAGGCGCACAGATCCTCCGGAGCCTGGAAGTGAAAAAGATGCGCCTGATGACCAACAACCCCACCAAACGTGTCGGCCTGGAATCCTACGGACTGGAGGTGGTGGAGAATGTACCGCTCGAAATTACCCCCAATGAGTATAACCATTTTTATATGGAGACCAAGAAAAAGAGAATGGGACACGTATTGGGGAGTGTGAAATAGATGTATTGATGTGATCGTATGAATATCCTTTACCTTCTTATCGGTTTTTTGGCGGGGGGAGTCCTTGCATGGATTATCGCTTCGTTGCAGAACAAGTCGAAAACGGTTCCGAAAAGTGAATTTGATGCGTTGACCGACAGGTACAATACATTGAATACCGAATTGGCCCTGTCGAAAGAGAAGATGACCGGAATGGAGGAAGATGAAGCATCGTTGAAAAGCGATATAAGGGAACAGGAGGAGATAATCGGTCGGTTACAGAAAGAGCTGCTGGAGGCCGAACGCGGCGGAGCAACCTTGTCGGCCAATCTGCATGCCGCCCAGGAGACCATCAGAAATTACCAGGAAGAGATGGAGCAGTCCAGGCAGGAATTGAAGGCCAAGACCGATGAGTGCAACGAGATAAACAGGTCGTTGGCTCTATTCACTGCCGAAAACAGGTCGTTACTCGAAAAACTGGAAAATCAGAAGACGGAGATCGGCGAATTACGAAAACAGTTCAACCTTGAGTTCGAGCATATAGCTTCCAGGATACTGGAAGAGAAATCCGAGAAATTCACCCATCTCAACAAGAATAATCTGGATGCCATCCTCAAGCCGTTCGGCGAGAATATCGAATCATTCCGTAAAAAAGTGGAAGAGGTTTATATTACCGAGTCGAAAGAGCGTTTTTCACTCGGACAGGAAGTGAAGAACCTGCGCGAACTGAATGACAGGCTTAGCACTGAGGCCAACAACCTGACCAAAGCTTTGAAAGGCAGTTCAAAGACACAGGGGGACTGGGGTGAAATGATCCTGGAAAATATTCTTGAAAGATCGGGATTGGCGAAAGGTCGGGAATATTTTGTGCAGGAGTCCCTGAAAGATACCGACGGCAACGTTTTCACCGGAGAGGGCGGTTCCAGGATGCGGCCCGACGTAATTATCGCCTATCCCGACAACCGGAAAGTGATCATCGACTCGAAAGTCTCGCTTACGGCATATGCCAATTATGTGGGCGCCGATGATCCGGGCGAACAGAGAAGATATATCGACGAACATCTGCGCTCCATACGGAAGCATATAGATGAGCTAAGCCGGAAAAGCTATCAGGATTACGCAGATACGCTCGATTTCGTAATGTTGTTCATCCCCAACGAACCGGCCTATAGCCTGGCATTACAATATGATGAAAACCTCTGGCAATACGCCTATGAGAAAAAAATACTGTTTATTAGCCCCACCAACCTCATTACCGCTTTGAAGCTGATCGTGGATCTGTGGAAACGGGAATACCAGAACCGGAACGCAATGGATATTGCCGAGCGCGGCGCGGCGCTATACGACAAGTTGGTAAATTTTGTGGACTCGCTCACAGATATAGAAACCCATCTTAACAGGGCCAAGCGAAGTTATGAAAATGCCTACAGCCAGCTGAAGTCGGGTAGGGGAAACCTGATCGGGCAGGCCGAAAAACTACGCGAACTGGGCGTGAAAGTAAAGAAGCCACTGCCTCAATCATTGCTCGATGAGGCAACAGACGAAGAATAACCTGACTTATAAAAAAGAAAAGATATGTACGGAAAAATGCAACAACACCTGCAGAACGAATTGAAATCGATCGAGGAGGCAGGGCTTTACAAGAACGAACGGATCATCGTTTCGCCGCAGAGAGCCGAAATAAAGGTCCAAACCGGGCAGCAAGTACTGAACTTCTGCGCCAACAACTACCTCGGATTGTCCGATAATCCACGGCTGATCGATGCGGCAAAGCAGGCCCTCGATGAGCGGGGCTACGGCATGTCATCGGTGCGTTTTATCTGTGGTACGCAAGATTATCACAAAGAACTGGAAGCGACTATCAGCCGTTTCTTCAAAACCGAAGATACAATCCTCTATGCCGCCTGCTTCGATGCCAATGGAGGACTCTTCGAACCGCTCTTCTCCAATGAAGACGCCATCATCTCCGATGCGCTGAACCATGCATCCATTATCGATGGGGTACGCCTCTGCAAGGCGCAACGTTATCGCTACGCCAACGCCGATATGGATGATCTGGAAGAAAAACTGAAAGAGGCACAGGCACAACGCTTCCGCATTATTGCCACCGACGGCGTCTTCTCTATGGATGGGAATGTGGCTCCGCTCGACAAAATTATGGGACTGGCGGAAAAATATGACGCGTTGGTAATGGTAGACGAAAGCCACTCCGCCGGGGTGGTAGGTAAGACCGGAAAAGGGGTGACCGAATTATATGATGTGATGGGCAATGTGGATGTGATCACCGGAACGCTGGGTAAAGCATTCGGCGGCGCTATCGGCGGATTTACCACCGGCCGCAGGGAGATCATCGATATGCTGCGCCAACGGTCGCGCCCCTACCTCTTTTCCAACTCTATTCCTCCCATGGTGGCGGCATCGGGTGTGGAAGTGTTCAATATGCTGCAGGAATCCAATCAACTACAGGACAAGCTGCATGAGAATGTGGACTACTTCGTGGCAAAGATGAAAGCGGCGAATTTCGATATCAAACCCACTCAATCGGCCATCTGCGCCGTAATGCTCTATGATGCCAAACTATCGCAGGAATTTGCCGCCGATCTGCTCGGCGAGGGGATCTATGTGACCGGGTTTTACTATCCCGTGGTGCCGAAAGGCGAGGCGCGCATCCGTGTACAGCTATCCGCAGGCCATGAACGTGAACACCTCGACAAGGCGATCGCAGCATTTATCAAAATAGGAAAAAAACTGAAATTAATTTGATAATTAGTTGATGTGATGATTTGTTGATTAATTCTGCTGATTATCATATCATCCTTCACTCTTAGTTCTTAGTTTTTCACTCTTTACTCTTTATTCTTTATTCTTTATTCTTTATTCTTTATTCTGAAAATATATGAAAGCATTGGTGAAATTACGTCCCGAAAAAGGTATCTGGATGGAAGAAGTGCCCGTTCCGTCGATCGGTGTGAACGATGTACTTATCAAGATCAAAAAGACATCTATATGTGGTACCGACCTCCACATTTATAAATGGGACGACTGGTCCCAAAAAACCATCAAGACGCCTATGACCATCGGGCATGAATATGTCGGTGAAATCGTGGATATGGGCAGCGGCGTACAAAATCTGAAGGTGGGTGATCGTGTAACCGGCGAGGGGCATATTGCCTGCGGACACTGCCGCAACTGCCGCCGCGGAAAATTGCATGTTTGTGAGAACACCATTGGAGTGGGAGTGAATCGTGACGGCGCATTTGCCGAGTACCTTTCCCTGCCTGCCTCGAATGTGGTGAAGCTCGACCCGCGTATACCCGATGAGATTGCTTCTATCATGGATCCGTTCGGCAATGCTACACATACCGCCCTCTCTTTCCCGTTGATCGCGGAAGATGTGCTCATCACCGGTGCCGGACTGATAGGCAGTATGGCTACCGCTATCTGCCGTTTTGCCGGCGCGCGCTATATCGTGGTGAGCGACCTGAGCCAATACCGTTTGGATATTGCCAAGAAAATGGGCGCTACCCTTACGGTAAATATTTCAAAGGGCTATGGTGGACTGGAACGAGATCATCTTCAAGGCGCTCACCCTGAAAGGTATTTACGGACGGGAAATGTGGGAGACCTGGTACCAGATGGAACAGATGATCATCTCCGGATTGGATTTGAGTCCCATTATCACTCACCGTTTCGGTGTGGATGATTTTCAGAAAGGATTCGATGTGATGGAGGAAGGACAGTGTGGTAAAGTGATCCTGCACTGGGATTGATCCGCTTCGGTATGGTTGCGGTAGACTTTTTCTCGCAACGGCAGAAGTCAAGCTTGCCTGACTTCCGCTCATTGCTTAATGAAAAAGTTCCATACGATACCTTTGAAAATCAATTATTTTATCAGATGAAAAACCGGATAGCCTTGTCGAGCAGGTTTCCCTGCTTCAACAGAGGCCTCTCTTCTTCGGAATCCTCTTTTTCCTGCTCAGGGGGGATCCTGTAGTCATCGATCAGTTCGGTGTTCTTGAGAGCCCACCGGTTGGCTGCCGTCACTTCCTCAAGAAGCAGCTTCATCTGGTCGGCCGCGATCTTCATCAATCCGCTTTGCAATGCGGCCTTTTTCACCTGCTCTTTTGCCAGGAGTTGCATCTGCTGCAGATCCTTTCTTCCGATGATATTGAACAGGTCATCTTCGAAATAATAGTAGTTGAAGTCGCAATCTACGGAAAGGAGTTCCGGTTTGGGAAAGTCGAGCAGGCGGATCTCTTTTTTCTCTTTATCGATCAACCATCCGCATTTTTCGATATCGTAACCTATCAGCACTTTTGCGCGCACAATTACCAATGCTTTTTTGGTGGAAGGGATGAACTTCAGCAGCTTCTTTGTGTTCTCATAATTGTATATCTCATTCAGTTGTCCTTCGGCCACTACGATCTTGAAAACCCGTTTTATGCCCTCGACAACCGTATGAGAGGCGGTGGCGGTACCGAATCGGTTTTTTCGCATATTCCAGAGTTGAAACAAAAGCCAGGCAATGAGAATGCCGATGAGTAGCCCGAAGATCAAGATACCCAATATATTCCCGCTACCGGCATAGGAAGGCCTGAAGAATATCCGGTAAAGAAATCCGGCGACCAACAACAAAAGAATAGCTACGGTTATCAGGCCGATTCTCTTTAGTATCTTTTTTGTCATAGTCAGAATATTTGTGATAGAACGTAAAAACAGGAATAAAAGTTTGATAAATTCGGATAATCAGGAATTATCCTTACTTTTGTGCCGTTAAAAAAATATTACAGCACTACCAATAAGGCAAAACTATATGAAACAACTTGTTATCTTACGTCATGGTAAAGCCGAACAGGATACAATGGCCAAAGACGATTACGATCGCATTCTTACCGACCGCGGCAGTAAAAACGCCGCCGATATGGGAGCGTTTATTTTGAAAAAATGGGGTGTACCCGACCTGATACTCTCTTCATCCGCAAGACGGGCGCATGATACCGCCATACTGGCTGCACAAAGTCTCGGTTATCCGCAGGAAGAGATCAGAACCGATCAGAATCTTTATTTCGCTCCCTCCCGTTGGATACTGAATGTGATTTCCAAATTGCCTGATGAGGTGAACCGTTGCCTCTATGTAGGGCACAACCCCGGGGTAACGGACCTGATCAACGATTTGGGAGTGCGTCTCGATAACCTTCCCACGGCATCGGCGACATGCTTCGAATTTCATATCGACTCCTGGGGCGATATCTCGACCGATAGGGCGGCCTTTCTCTGGCTGAAACTGGCGAAAGAACTCTGATCAGATACTTCTGAACAGTAACCATGCAACCAACAGGGTAAGGAGGATATTAAAAGTTTGTGCTGTAAGGAACGACCAGATATATTTGGCGTTTTCTTTCCGGAAGATATAACGGAAGTCCGTTTCCAGTCCGATACATACGAACGCCAGGGAGAAAAGCAGTCCGCGGGCGCCCCTGTTTGCCACGCGCGACAATTCTTTACCGGTTTCGGCATCAAAGGCAAAACTGAAGATCAGCGAAGCGATCAGGAAGCCGAGTACGAATTTCGGAAACCGTTCCCAAAGCACGCTGCCGGAAGGGCGGATATCGTTGTTGGTACCCTTGTAAGACCAGTAGATGGAGATGATGAATGCAGCTACTCCCAGCAACACATTCTGCGCCGATTTAATGATCACACTGTATTGCTCGGCGGTTTCACCGATAAATTTTCCGGAAGCAACCACCGCAGCCGTCGTATCAATGGTGCCGCCCAACCAGGCGCCCGCGATCTCCTCGCTTAATCCCATCCATTTCGCCAGATAGGGCAGGAGATACATCATGGGAATAGCCACGATGAGTACCAGTGAAATCACGAACGAAAGTTTTCTGGGATCGCCTTTAATGGCGCCGCTCGTTGCGATGGCAGCCGAAACCCCGCAGATGGACACGGAACTTGATAACAACATAGACATCTCTTTGTCTATTCTGAACGCTTTGGTAGATATCCAGAAACTGAAATACCAGACGGATAACACCACAATGAATGCCTGCACCATACCCAATGCACCGGCCCTCATGATCTCGTTGAAAAGGATAGAACTGCCCAGGATCACCAGGCCAGCCTTGATATAATATTCACTTTTCACCGCCGGGGCCAGCCATTTCGGTAAACCCACCGTATTGCGGATAAGCAACCCGATGAGTACGGCGAAAAAGACGGACTCCAAGCCAATTGTTTTAACGGGGCTAAGGCCGGCAATATATTCCGCCAGCCAGGCGAGCGCATACACAACCACAAAGGAGAGCAGAAATCCTCCCTTATCCTTATTCCCCATAAAGAGGTAACCCAGATAAGCAAGTATGGCTATCACGAGCGGCATATACACATAATTCTTCATTATCGACGGCAAAAAGATCACCAATGCAAGGATAACCGCACCGATAAGTGTTGAAACCCAATCTTCACTTTTTAATGTTTTCAGCATGATCAAATGGAATAATTGTTGTTATACAATCTGTTAAAATTCTTATATGACAGTTGATTTGCCGGCAAAATTATAAATAATTTACAAATAATGAAGACAAATAGCTATTTTCTTTTCTGCCGCTCTCACGCTTGATCGCTCCAAAGCGGCTATTGGTCGACAAAATAGGGGAGTTTATCTATTTCTTTTGCGGAAGCCTGCCAACTGTGCTATTTTTGTCGCGAATTCAAATATTCAACCGATAAAAATAACGGGAGATATAATCCCTTTTCAGATAAGTGATTTAAGTGTAGCGCTAGAGCGGGTTTTTGAAACGGTTTTTATGATGAAAAAGATTTGTTTTTTGGTGATTTTTGTTTCGTTGTCTGTCTTTTCTATGGTGGCACAGGCACAGACCGACAGTTCCATTTCGGGAAAGCTGACAGATAAAGAATCGGAGGAGCCGGTGCCGATGGCTAATATACGCATACTCCGGCAGGCTGACAGCACTTTTGTCACCGGGAAGGCATCCGATGAAAAAGGACTCTTCACCATACCGGTAAGGAGCGGGGCCTATATTGTACATATCTCTTACATCGGATATCACGACATATTTCGGGATGTGCAGGTGACCTCATCCAACCCGCGCTTACAATTAGGTAATATTGCTTTGATAAACGATAATATCCTTTTGTCGGAAGCAGTGGTCACCGCAAAAGCTCCGGAAATTACCGTAAGGGGAGATACGCTGGAGTATAATGCCGATTCCTATAAGGTGACTGAGAGCGCTGTAATAGAGGATCTGCTGAAAAAAATGCCCGGTGTGGAGATCGATAGTGAGGGAAAGATCACCGTGAACGGGAAGGAAATCACCAAAATACTGGTCGACGGAGAGGAGTTCTTCAGCGATGATCCTAAGGTGGCTTCTAAAAATCTCCCGGCAAAGATGGTAGAAAAGCTGCAGGTGCTTGAAAGAAGAACCGAGATGGCGCAAATGACCGGCTTCGATGACGGCGAAGAAGAGAATGTGATCAACCTGCTGGTGCGCCCCGGTATGAAGGAAGGGCTATTCGGTAATGCCTTCGCCGGGTATGGAAGCAAAGAGAGGTATGAAGCCAACGGCATGGTTAATTACATGAAAAATAAAGATCAATTTACATTTCTCGGAGGTATCAACAATACCAATAATGCCGGGTTCTCCGACCTGGCGGGAGCCATGTTCGGCGATATGGGCGGCCGTGGAGGCAGGGGCAGGATGTTCGGGTCGAGAGATGGTATATCTACTTCGTTAAACTTAGGCGGTAATTTCAGCACACAACTCTCTTCGAAATTCAAGATCGGAGGTAATGTACGTTATGGTTCCACCGATACCGATGTGCAGTCTGATGTGTTCACACAAAATATCCTCAGTGCAGGAAATACACTGGAAAATGAGAACAACCGATCGAACAGCAGGGGTCGGAATTTTAATACGGATCTCAGGCTCGAATGGAATCCTAATGAAGCCACAACCATTATTTTCCGGCCGAATGTCTCATTTTACAACAATGACCGTAACGAAAAAGGGAGTTTTCATACCAGGAACGAATTGTCGGGCGATACCATCAATCACGGTAATTCGGAATATTTTTCAGAAGGGGACGGGAAAAGTTATGGCGGGAATTTGGATATAAGCCGCAAACTGGGAAAAGAAGGGCGGGTGCTGAGCGCTCAATTGCGTGCAAACAGAGGTGAATCGGAAAACAAGGGAACCAGTGTCTCCGGTACTTTCTATAACGGAATACGCCCCGATGATCTTATCGATCAGCGATTTACGAACACAAGCGACAATACCTCCTGGCGAATGTATTTTTCTTATGTGGAACCGATAGGCCTAAATAACTTTCTTCAGTTGGCATACGAGTATGGCCAGAATATGTCGGAGTCTGATAAAGATACGCGTACTCAGGATGAATCGGGAGATTATACGGTCCTGGATTCACTCTATAGCAAGCGGCTTGAAAATGATTTCAGAAATCAGGAAATAGAAGTGAATTTCAGAGCAGTAAGAGAGAACTACGACTATATGTTCGGATTTTCGATGGAACCGTCCAGCTCACGCAGTAAAACGTTTATAGGAACCGACCTCATACATGATACCAGGCAGAACGTGGTCAATTACGCCCCCATGGCGCAGTTCAACTATCGCTGGAGCCGGACGCACAATCTCCGTTTGCGTTATTGGGGAAGTACTGATCAACCTTCGGTAACACAGCTTTCACCGGTAATAGACGTTTCCGATCCGTTGAATATCCGCTATGGGAATCCCGATCTGAAACCCTCCTTCCAGCACCGGTTCAATCTACGTTACCAACGGTCGAATCCGGAAAAAGCCAGTTCCCTGTCGGCTTTTCTGAATGGCGGATATATGACAAACGATATCGTGACCGCCACCATAACCGATGTGACCACAGGGCGTAAGGAAGCTACTTACCTGAATGTTTCGGGGAACTGGAATGCAGACGGACGTGTGATGTTCAATATCCCGTTGAGGAATATCAAGTTTTCCGTTTTCTCCATGTCGTTCGCCAGATATAATCAGGGATACGGATACTCCAAGTCGATTACCGGAGAGGACGAATCAAAGGAGTTTACCGATGAAGACAAAAATACGAACAGACAGGTTTCTCTGGCGGAATCGCTTGGACTGAACTACCGTTCAGACCTGTTCGACTTCTCCCTCCGCGGAAATGTCAATTTCAACAATGTGACCAACAGTCTTGAAGGCCAGATCGACCAGCAGTATTTCAACTATGGAGGAAGTGCCAACACCGCGATCTATCTGCCGTGGGACCTGACGTTGGAGAGCGATATCAATTACTCCACCAATTCGGGCTATGCCGATGGTTTTGAGCAAAATGAATGGTTATGGAACGCCTCCTTACAGAAAACGTTATTTAAACAAAAGAACGGCACCATCCGTTTTAAGATATATGATATCCTGCAACAACGCAGTAATATCACCAGAAGTGTGACATCCAACTATATACGCGATACGACTACCAATACGCTTACGAGTTACTTTATGGTTCATTTCGTATACCGGTTCAATATTTTTAAAGGGGGTACTACACAAGAAGATATGATGCCTCCCAGAGACGGTCCGGGAAGAAGATTTGACGGCGGCGGTGGGCCGGGCCCGGAGCACAGGATGATGTAAACAATTATTAATAGCATGAGAATGGATCAACTGCTAAAGTCGAAACAAAGAGGAACATGGAACAATGTGCTTATGCACATATTACTGTGGGGGGTGATTTTCATTCTCCCCTACTTTTTTATGGACTCCGAACGTATATTTTACTGGCAATCCTTCATGCGGTCGCTCCCTGAGTTACTGGGATTCATGCTGGTATTTTATCTAAACTATTTCCTGCTGATCGATAAGCTCTTGTATAAAGGGAAAACCAAACAGTTTATTCTCTATAACCTGTTGCTTATCGTGGCGGTGGCATTCCTGATGCATTACGGACGAGGCTTGATTGAAATGCTTATACCGGAATTGAGGCCGAGAAGGCGCATGAAGCGGGGCGGTAACAGTATGCAACTCCTGTTTCTGGTAAGAAACTCCACGTGGTTGTTTTTGATGGCTGGATTGAGTGTAGCGCTGAAGATGACCGTTCGCTGGTTTGAAGTGGACAACGAACGCAAAGAACTGGCAAAGGCAAAATCGGAAGCGGAACTGCAAAACCTCAAAAACCAGATCAATCCCCATTTCCTGCTGAACACGTTGAACAATATCTATGCGCTGATAGAGTTCGATCCGCCCCGGGCACAACAGGCGGTAATGGACCTGAGCAAGATGCTGCGCCACCTGCTGTACGAGAATAATCAGACATTCGTACCTCTCCACCAGGAAGCCACATTCATGCGCAATTACATAGAACTGATGCGTATACGCCTGTCCGGTAATGTGAAACTGACTACCGATTTTTCCTATTCCGAGTCGGGGAATACGCTTATTTCTCCGTTAATTTTTATATCTTTGATAGAAAATGCATTTAAGCATGGTATCAGCGGGGATAAACCTTCATTCATCGACATCTCCCTCAGGGAATATCCCGACGGAAAGGTGGAGTTCGTTTCACGGAACAGTTATTTCCCAAAATCGGGATCCGATAAGAGCGGAAGCGGTATCGGCCTCGAATTGGTGAAGAGGAGACTGGAGTTGCTTTATCCCGACAGTTATCAATGGAATACTTTTATTGAAGAGAATACCTATTCAACCATGCTTGTGATCGACACGAAAAGAACAGCCGGATGATACTAAATTGTTGGATTGTGGATGATGAGCCGCTGGCTCTGTCGCTTTTGGAGTCGTATGTACAGAAGACCTCCTTCCTGAGGCTGACGGGTAAATACAGTAATGCGCTGTCCGCCATGAAACATCTTGCTGAGGAGAAAGTGGACTTGCTTTTTCTCGATATTCAGATGCCTGAAGTAAATGGGATGGAGTTTGCCCGCATCATCAATGATCATACCCGGATCATTTTCACCACCGCTTTTAGTGAGTATGCCTTAGAGGGCTACAAGGTGAGTGCACTCGATTATCTTCTGAAACCTTTTTCCTTTACCGACTTTCTCACCGCTGCGAAAAAAGCATTGAACTGGTTTGAGATGACGGAAAAAAGACCGGTTGCCGAAGCGCTTCAGGAAAGTGCGGGTATCTTTGTGAAATCCGACTATAAGCTCCTTCACGTTTTGTATGATGATATTTTGTATATCGAAGGATTGAAAGACTATGTGAAAATATATACAGGGAACCAGTCAAAGCCCATCCTGTCGCTGATAAGCCTTAAAATGCTGGAGGAAGAATTACCCTCAGACCGCTTTATCCGCATCCACCGTTCTTATATTATCCATAAAAATAAAATTTCGAGTATCAATAAGAGGCGTATTCTCATCGGGGAAAAACAAATCCCGATGGGAGAGACCTACCGCAAACAATTTATGTCCGTAATAGGGCAATAAAAAAAGAGGGCGTATCTTGTGATTTACCCTCCTTTATTTTTCATCCCGAAAACTGATTCCGATATTCAACCAGAACTTTAAATTCCGATATTTAACTTTCTTATTTTCATGTTTATGGGATATTCAAATACTTCTTATGAAAGATATGCGGTGAGCATCCAGACGGTTTTTTCCTGTTGCGAGATATAGTCGCTCATCAGCGCTACGGTACCTTCGTCGTTTCCTTCCGATGCGGTTTCCAGTACTTCACGTTCCAAAGCGATCAGCACTTTCAGTGAGTCGAGGATCTCTTTCACGATCTCTTTCGATTTGGTTACTACGCCGGTCTCTTTAATAGCCGATACTTTGAGATATTCGCTAAAGTTGTGTGCCGGTACACCGCTCAACATCAGGATACGTTCCGCCACTTCATCCACTTTTTCGGCAGTGTCATCGTAGTACTCTTCGTATTTTGCGTGTGCACCGAAAAACTCAACACCTTTTACATTCCAGTGATATCCGCGAAGGTTGGTGTAGTAAACCTGCAGGCTGGCCAGTAATGTCTGTAAGCCGTTCACTGTCTTTTCTGTACTTTTTGGGTCTAATCCTAAATAATCTAATGTTTTCATAATTTATTTTGTTTAATTATGTGGTAATATTTGTGGCAAATTTACAAAATAGTGCGGTATTCGCCAATTCTTTTGATCGGCTTTTGACAATATGCAGAATAGATAATTTCTATGTGCAAACCGTCTATCCTCTTTTTGTAACTGACCCACCCTGTATAGTCGGGAATACTCCGGACATCAGCAATTGATCCGCCGGGGGCTGCCGTTCAGGTTGTTTTTTTATAGTGTATGACGGCCCAGAGATTAAATAGCAAGGCAAAACCGAACATGACTATAAAATGAAGCCGGATATCGGCCAACCGGCTTCCTTTTAGTACAACCATACGGATAACCTCCATAAAATAGGTGACAGGGTTGCATCGGGCAATGACATACGCCCATGCAGGCATGCTTTCGATGGGGGTAAAAAGACCGCTCATCAAAACGAAGATCATCATAAAGAAAAACATCACGAACATCACTTGTTGCTGTGTCTGGCAGTAAGTCGAAACAAGCAATCCCAAACCGAGCATAGCGACAAGATATACGGCCAGGTAGGCAAAAAGCAGGGTGATACTCCCCAAGGGTATTATCCCGTAGACCAGCCGTGCCACAATAAAGAGGCCTACGGTAAAAACAAAAACACCGATAACCCAAAACGGAATAAGTTTTCCCAATATGAATTGATATTTCTTTATCGGAGTGACATTGATCTGTTCGATTGTCCCTATTTCCTTTTCTCTCACCGTATTTAGAGCGCACATATAGCTGGCGACCAGTGTAACCAGAAAGACCAGGATGCCCGGCACCATAAAAAAACGATAATTCATTCCCGGATTGAACCGGTTGGACGAAGTGACCTGGATGACAGGCACAGCGTTAAATCGTTCGGGCTGTATCCACTCTAAGCGGACATCCGTATTGAAATCAACGATGATCCGGTTGATATAGGCCCCTCCCAAACCGGCCTTTATGCCATTGATGGCATTGGCGGCGATGAAAAGTTGCTGGCTTTTTTCCACAACCAACTCCCGCTCAAAATTTTTGGGGATCTCCAATACCAGATCGGCTTTATCGTTTTCGATGAACCGGAAAGCCTCTTCAAAAGAGCCGGCAGAAGCGTAAAGATTGAAATATCCCGACGCTACGATTTTTGAGATCAATTTCCGGGAATAAGGCGAATGGTCGTGATCCACCACAACGATGGATATGTTTTTCATCTCATAATCGGCTGCCAACGGAAAAATCAAGAGTTGAACAACAGGTATGATAAAGATCAGTGCCAGTAATATCTTGTTCCGGAAAATCTGCTTAAACTCTTTTTGCAGCAGGAATATCAGTGTCTTCATACAATCATCACATTATCAAATCATCAAATCGTTAAATCAACAAATCGTTAAATCGTTAAATCGTTATATCATCCCTTCATTCCAATCGGACTTTAAATTTTTTGAAGCTGATCATCAACAGCAGGCAGGTCATCACTGCAAGCACAAGCGTCTCTTTCCATATGGCACCGAAGCCAAGCCCTTTTATCATTATCGATTTAACAATCGTATAGTACCATTTCGCGGGAACTATATTGGCCAACCATTGTAAAACCACCGGCATGTTCTCTAAGGGAAAAGTAAATCCGGTGAATAGGATCGTCGGCACCATCAATCCTATAAGCGATACGAGTATGGCCGTTTGTTGTGTTTGGGCTACATTCGATATCAATAACCCCAACGAAAGCGCTGTAATGATGAACAATATACTGATTAAGAACAGCAATAAAAGGCTTCCGTTTACAGGAACTCCCAGCAGTGTTATGCTGAGCAGAATGATCACGATAAGGTTGACCAGCGAAAGGAGCAGGTAAGGGATTGCCTTTGAGATGATCAACATAAACGGATTGAGAGGGGAGACAAGCAACACCTCCATCGTACCATATTCTTTTTCACGCACGATAGAAGCCGAAGTCATCATTACGCAGACCAGCATCAGCACCAGTGCCATGACTCCCGGCACAAAATTGATCGCCCCTTTCAACTCCGGATTATAGATCATCCGCGTTTCGGTATTGATCTGATAAGGCAATGAAAGATTCTGATACTCCATGATGATATTCGTTGCATAAGCAGTCAGCATGTTGGCGGTATTGGGGTCAGTAGCATCCGCGATAAGCTGGACGTGAGCCTGATTCAGGTGCTGGTAGTCATCCTCGAAATCCAATGGAAACACAACGGCCAGTTTTATTCTGCCGCTTCTGAAAGCATCCTCGATCTGATGATGACTGAGAAGCGCCTCCTCAACAATAAAATTGTTGTTTGCGGCAAACTTTTCAGTTAACTGCCGTGATATCCCGCATTTTGCGTAATCGCAAACGACTATACGGGAATTCTTTATCTCATTGGTCAACGCAAAACCAAACAGAAGGATCTGCGCGATAGGCAAACCGAAGAGTATCAGCAATGTTTTCCGGTCGCGGAACATGTGATAGAACTCTTTACGTATGAATGTGGCAAGTTGTTTCATTATGTGTCGTTTTTTAGTCGGATGTTCGCTGTGCGCCGCGTGCCAGCCGGAGGAAAACTTCATACATCGACCCGGACGAGAATTGCCGTTTCAGATTGGAAGGGCTATCCAACGCTTTGATCTTTCCGTCGACCATCATAGAGATACGGTTGCAATATTCCGCTTCGTCCATATAGTGTGTCGTTATGAACACTGTAATGCCTTGTGCCGCGGCATCATATATCAGATTCCAGAACTGCCGCCTTGTTACGGGATCGACACCTCCTGTCGGTTCGTCGAGAAAAACAATTTTTGGCTGATGGATAATCGCTATAGAGAAAGCCAGTTTCTGTTTCCATCCCAATGGCAACGAACCGACCATCTTATGCCGCTGATCGTTCATGTACAATCGTCCGGTCAACTGAGCGCTCTTTTCCTTTATTTCCTGATTCGTAAGTCCGTAAATACCTCCGAATAGTTTTATGTTCTCGGCAACGGTCAGATCCTCGTAAAGTGAGAATTTCTGACTCATATAGCCGATACTTTTTTTTATATTTTCGGTCTGCCGGTAAACATCATAACCTGCGATGGCCGCTTCCCCCGATGTAGGAGTGGAAAGCCCGCATAACATCCGCATAGCAGTCGTTTTGCCGGCTCCGTTCGCTCCGAGGAAACCGAATACCTCTCCCCGGTATACTTCAAAACTGATAGTATCCACAGCGGTAAAATCACCGAAGCATTTCGTTAAATTATTCACTTGTATTACAATATCCTTTTGCATAATCCTATTCATTCATCAGGTCGATAAAACAATCTTCCACACCGGGTGTGATTTGCCGGAAAACAACATCCGAATGCCCTTTGTCTTTCAGGTATTTATCCAATTTCTGATGCGCTGTCGCGTTGTCCCGCTCAAAAGATACATGCAGAAACTCTCCGAAAGCGTAACAACTCCTTATGTTTGCGGCATCCTGCATATCATGTATCAGCCTGCCTATGTCGGTCGATTTAACGGCGTAAAGGTTACCCCGGTACTTTTCGACAATGCCCTGCGGAGTATCTATCGATAGGATTTCGCCTGATTGTATCAGCGCTATCCGGTCGCAAAGCGTCGCTTCGTCCATATAAGGGGTAGAGACTAGAATGGTGATGCCTTGTTCTTTCAATCGTTTCAGCATTTCCCAGAATTCTTGCCGCGACACCGCGTCCACTCCCGTTGTCGGCTCGTCGAGAAACAATACCCTGGGACGATGGATCAACGCGCAGCAAAGAGCCAGTTTTTGCTTCATTCCACCTGAAAGCTGCCCTGCGCGGCGTTTTTTGAACGGCTCGATATGAACGTAGATATCCCGTATCAGATCATAGTTCTCTGCCACCGAGGTACCGGAAAGCGATGCGAACAGATTCAGGTTCTCCTCGACCGACAGGTCCTGGTAGAGCGAAAATCGTCCCGGCATATAGCCTATACGTCTGCGGATCTTTTTGTAGGCGGTCATCACTTCCAGCCCGTCGACCATTGCATCTCCCGAATCGGCAAGCAGTAAGGTAGTCAGAATACGGAAAAGCGTGGTTTTACCTGCTCCGTCAGGGCCGATCAAACCAAATAATTCCCCCTGCCCGACCTTAAAAGAGACACCTTTCAGGGCTTTCACCTCTCCCTGGTCATAAGTTTTCGAGATATTTTCTATGACAATGCTTTTCATGTGTTTGTTTGCTTAAATGACACACCAACTTGTCTAATTTCCCCAATTCTTTCGGCTATTTTCATATGGTAATATTTATTTTTAACGCTAAGGTCGTATGGAACCCGCATATTATCATGTTCTTGTGTGCAAATGGTTTATATGCTCGTTTCATTTGTCCGTTTAATTCAACGACACTTCGCCGTACATTCCGATCTTGTAAGTCCCGTCGTTCTCCACTTTTATCTTTACGGCATAGACCAGATTCGCGCGCTCGTCCTTGGTCTGGATGGTTTTGGGGGTGAATTCGGCCTTGTCGCTGATCCACGCCACCCTGCCTTCGGTTGTTCTGAATCCTCCATGGCCGTCATCCGTATGTACTTTTACCTGTTGATTCAACCTGATTTGTGAAAGCTGGCTTCCGCTGATGTAAATCCGCAAGATCATCTCCGACAGGTCAGCGATACGGTAAAGCGGTTTGCCGATGGCTGTGGTTTCGTTTACCCGGGCATATTTTGTCAGCACAGTGCCGCTGACGGGATTGACTATTTTGCATCGGTTCAGCTGATCGTCAAGCTGTTCGGCCTGAATTTGCAATGCGCGTATCTCTTTATCAATACTTGTTGTCGAAATGTTCAGCGATGATCTTTGTGCTTCGATCTGTCTTTTCAGTAGGGTTATCCGGGCATCTATGTCATCCAGTTGTTTAGTCGTAGCGGCATTCCCTTTGACCAGGTTGGATGTTCTTTCATGTTCGCGTTGTTGAGTTTTGAGTTGCTCTTGTAGCGATGCCAATTGTACCTTCATATCAGGTTTTTTGCTTGACAACGCCTCTATTTGCGCCAGAAGCTGCTCTTTCTTCAGGTGCAACTGTAAACTATCCACATATCCGACAACTTCATCCTGTGCCAATTCCTGCCCCTCGTCCAGGTCCAACCTGAGAATTACCCCCTGCGCCTGGGATGAAATAATTGTTTCCTCCGCTTCGAAAGAACCCGAAGCGTCGAACACATGGTTTCCGTTGCATGAAACAGCAAGCAGGCAAATGGTAAATACGAACGTTTTCGTTAAGCGAGGACAGAACAAATTTATTTGTTTTGTCGAGCGCAGAAAACGACTAATGTAATTGAACAGGTTGTTTATAATATAATGACTCATAATAAATTATTTTTTGAATGGCTAATTTCCCGTAGTTGATTTATGATTGTATTGCACCATGAGCAACTGTATCTGATGCAGCAGAAGATTCTGCCTGGCCTGGTCCTGAGCGTTCAGGCAGATAATATAGTCGTTCGCGGTGGCTGTTCCTTGCTCCAACTGGTGTTTCGTGGCGAGAGATACATTCTCCCGTAACAGGATGATCTCTTCATCCGTACCGACTAATTCCCGGAGTTTTGTGATTTCCGAATCCTGTTGCGACAGCGCAAGGTTCGTGTTGAACATGAACAGATCCTGCTGAACATCTATCATACTCCTGTTCACGCTTATGTTCTTCCGCTCTTCCCGTAGAGTGTACAATCCGGTAATATTCCAACTCAATCTGATTCCGCCCATATAGTAGGTGTCGAAATCATTACTGAGGAAATTCAAACCCGGACGGCCATATCCGCCTTGCAAAAAGAGATTCACCTGGGGAATATTTTTCGATGTGATCAAGCGGTCCCGGACATCCAGGACAGTTCTCTGCTTTTCAAACAAGTTCAGTTCCGGACGATTGATGACGGTCGAAAGGGGCACTACCGCAGGTTTTTCAAAAACCGCATCATCCGTTATCTTTTGGTTGATAAAGAGCGAAAGCATATCAGTATAACCCTTTCGTACGGCTTTAAGCTCGATTGTGCGCTGGTCGCTTTTCAGCAATTCCGCCTTAAGGATATCGACATCGCTTTTAAAAGCAACCCCATTTTCGACAGCGACGATCGACCTGTCAATTCCTGTCCGGATGTCTTTCTTTAAAAGTTCAACCTGATCTATTTGCGCGTTGATCAGTAAAATGCCGAAATAGAGTTGATTGATGCGCTCCTTCAGTTTGTGGAACTCGACATCTGTTGTCTGACGTTCGACTTCGGCATTTGCCTCCACCAGGTCACGATTGTTTTTCACTGTCAGAAGATCAGTCAGGGGTTGTGATATTTCCGCATAAATCTTATACTGATCGTGGCTCAGTGCCGGCATTTCAATGTTCTGAACCGGGAAGGGGAGTTTCGTTACATCAGACTGATAGGTAGCTTGTCCGCCAATGTTAAGTCTGGGCAGATACCCTTTTGAAGCACTCCTGACAGAGTAGTCCCTGCTCTTTTCGATCAAAGCGTACTGCCTTATCAACGGATAATTTCGTTCCGCCATCCCATAACAGTCCTCAAGGTTCAGTACAGTCCGTTGTTGCGCGACATAAACGGGCGGGATCCGGAGTATGTCACTGTCAGGATCCTGTACAGTCCGCTCCCGGGCTATTACTCCAGGCAGATCAGCCATAAAGAATAACAGCACACAGAACATTGCCTTAACCAATAATCTTCTTTTTGTTCCCATCTTTTATTCATTTGATTTAATCAATTGATTAATTTGTATGTAAAAAAATAGACGATGCTTTAAGCATAACATAGATCTATTTCCTATACTTTAAACATAGCATTGATCCATATCGGGATTAGTTTTTTTCGTTCAAGCATAAGATCCTTAAATTCATCTTCATTCTTCCCTCCGATATCTTTAAGGATAGGCGCTCCGATAAACGGAAAAACAATCAACCCCACTACATTGATAATGAAATGCACAAAATCGATCCGGTGAATTCTACCGGTCCCTATCGCTTGCTGAAATTGGGCTATTATCATGGAGTCGGACAGCACGGATTTAAGCTTCTGTGCAAGTAACGATGTGTTCGGATTCATTCTCAACTCAGAGAGGACAAAAAGAGCAACTTGCGGCTCTTCGATCAACTTATCAATATAGGCTGAGGAAATTGCTGCTACTTTCTCTTCGAGCGAAGTTTTCGGATCGTTAACGATTCCGGCAACTACGCCGAATAAGAACTCATGAAGCGTTTCCAGCATAATTATATCGAACAACTTTTGCTTCGACTTGAAATAATAGTTCAACAAAGCCAGATTTATCTCCGCCTCTTCCGCAATGTCCCTTGTGCGGGTAGCGGCAAAGCCTTTTTTATGGAAAACCTTCCGGGCAGCAGCTTTAATTTTCTGCTCGGTAGAAAGCTCTAAACCGTTATCTGTCTTTTTGTTGCTCATAATCATGTTATATTTCGCTATATATCGCCACTGCAAATATATAATAAGTTTTCTGATTAATCAAATGATTTAATCATTTGATTAATTTATTTGGGTAATTTATCCTTCATTCTATCGAAAATAGTCAGAGAAATCTCCCTGACTATTTATCGCTATCATATTTTACAAAATCACTTTTTACAAAATCACTGTTGTTACAATCATCAGTGGGCTATTACCCCCCTGATCCTGTCGTCGAACGCGGTCAGAGCAGCCTTGGCGCCTTCTCCCATAGAGATAATGATCTGTTTGTAGGGAACCGTCGTTACGTCACCGGCAGCATAGATTCCGGGAACATCCGTGCGTGCGTGCACATCGATCTCGATCTCTCCGAAACGGTTGGTTTTTACTATATCTTTGAACGCCGCACTGTTGGGTGCCAAACCTATCTGTACAAAAACACCATCGAGATCGATAACACGTTCTTCTTCTGTCTTGCGGTCTTTCACCTTCAGCCCCGTAACTTTTTCGCCGTTAGTGACCACTTCTGTGGTCTGTGAGTGAAGGAAGACCTCTACGTTCGGCAGGCTTTTTACTTTTTCCTGCAATACCTTGTCGGCCTTCAGTTCCTCCAGAAACTCAAAAACGGTGACGTGAGAGCATAGTCCAGCTAAGTCGATAGCTGCCTCGATACCCGAGTTGCCTCCGCCTACTACGGCGACGCGCTTGCCCTTATAGAACGGACCATCGCAATGCGGGCAAAAAGCCACGCCTTTTCCGATGGAATCGGCTTCGCCGGGTACGTTCAACCGACGCCAACCGGCGCCTGTAGCGATAATCAATGCAGGTGTGGTGAATATCTCTCCGCCCTGGGTCGACACTATCTTTTGCTTATTCTCCACCGTCACTTTTTCGACCGAACGATGTTCAAAAATATCGATGGGATATTCGTCCATATGGCGTTTAAGGTCATCCGTCAGTTTCCCGCCTGTCGTTTGGGGAACGGAGATGAGATTCTCTATTCCTCCGGTCTCTCTTACCTGCCCTCCGATACGCTCGGCAATAACAGCTACTTTCAACCCTTTGCGTGCACTATAGACAGCCGCTGCGGAACCGGCAGGCCCGCCACCTACCACAATCACGTCATATTCCCGGACAGTAGTCTTTTCGGCTTCGGATGTTTCCGTACCATAACGCGCTTCCAGCTTAGCCAGCAAGTCACCGAAATTTCCCCGGCCGACGTGCAACAGTTCGCCATCGGCAAAAATCGCCGGTACGCCTTGCAGGTCCAACGCCTCTGCCTCTTTTTTGTATATGGCACCGTCGACCGCTTCATGGGTAATACGCGGGTTGATCACCGCCATGGCGTTCAGCGTTTGTACCACATCCGGGCAATTGGTGCAGGTCAGCGACATATAGGTCGTCAAATGGATATCTCCCCTCAACGATTTCAGTCTCTTCGTTACAAATTCATCGGGCAGATTCTTACCCTTTCCGTCCAAATTCAGTATAGCCAGAAGCAATGAACTGAACTCGTGGCCGGTCGGTATGGCACGGAATCTGATCCCTGTCTTTTCTCCGTTCTTCAGTATATCGAACGCAAGGGCTTCACCGCGATTTTCCTGTAAGGACAAACGGTCGGAGACCGACACTACGTCATTGAGCAGTTCGAGCAGTTGCCCGCGATTCGGATGGTTTTCGCCGACCGAGATATCGAATGTATATTGGTTGTTGAGTCCTGAAAAAATACTTCGTAGTTGTTCTTTTAAAGATATATCCAACATAGTGTATAAAGAAAAAAAGGCGGGTAACCCGTAGTATGAAATTCACCCCAGGTTACCCGCCAGTAGTGATTGTATATTAAATTTTTCCTACCAGGTCGATGCTGGGTTTCAATGTCTCTTCGCCTTCCTGCCATTTGGCGGGACATACCTCGTCATCATGGGTAGCGACGAACTGGGCGGCTTTTACTTTGCGTACCAGTTCTTCTGCATTACGACCGATGCCGTTATCATGGATCTCAGCGATCTTGATCTTTCCGGAAGGATCTATCACGAATGTACCTCTGTAGGCAACACCCTCTTCTTCTACCATCACGCCGAATGCGCGGGAGAGTAGTCCGGTGGGGTCAGCCAACATGGGATATTTTATTTTACGGATGCTTTCAGATACGTCGTGCCATGCCTTGTGTGTGAAGTGCTTGTCGGTACTTACCGAATAAACTTCCACATCCATTCTCTGCAGTTCTTCGTACTTTTCAGCTACGTCGACCAATTCCGTAGGACATACGAACGTAAAATCCGCCGGGTAAAAGAAGAAAATAGCCCATTTACCCAATATATCGTTGTGTGTAATTGTTTTGAACTCTCCTTCGTGATAAGCTTCTACCTTAAACTCTGTCAGTTGTGAATTGATAATTGAAGTCATAATTTTTTCTGTTTTGTTTTATAATTTGATATTTGTATTCCTGTAACATGGGGTTCTCTGCGGAATATTACCGGAAAACCCGCTTCAAATATTTGGTAATCATGCAACCATTTTGTAAATGGTAATCTTGAAACGTGGTAACCTTGCAACCACTCTGCAAAAAACGCTGCTTATTACCGTTTATTGAAGCCCTCAGAACCGGTTCTTCTTTGTTCGTATTGCAAAGATAGATAAAGATTTTATTTATTGAAAAGTTTCTTTAATTGATAATATTTATACGCTATTGACTTAGGTTTTTTGTTCGAGATAAACATATTGGTATTTTTATGATAGAACGGCGATCAATAGTGTTACGCCTTATTTGTTTAAAGGATTATCACAGTTTCTCTTTAGTGTATGCTGTCTCCCTATTATAATAAAATTCCTATCAACCTTAGTGGTGAATTTATGCAAAATACTTTTACTTTATTTTGTGTAGAATATTTTTAAATATTTTTTGATATTCATAAATTTTTTGTAATTTTATGGCATAATTGTTTTCCTTGATTTTTGAATTGTAATGCGTTTCAAACTATTATTAAATATAGATAAACAACCGTTTGGTAATCTTATTCCGCTTAATTACCAATATGCGGCATCGGCTTTGATTTACAAAATTCTCTCCAACTCCGAGAGTGATTTCTCCGAATGGTTGCATGAAAACGGGTTTAATGACAATAAGAGACGTTTCAAACTGTTCACCTTTTCCAGATTGTTCGTGCCACGATATTCCATTGAAAATGGTTATTTGAAAATACTCTCCGACACAGCAGAATGGTATATTTCTTTTTTACCGGAGCGTAGCACCCGGGAATTTGTACAGGGACTGTTTAATAAGCAATTATTTGAACTGGGCGACCGCAACGCGAGAATCCGCTTTAATATAGAGAGTGTTGAAATGCTCTCGCCACCGGTATTCAAAGAGACCAGGTTTGAAACACTTTCCCCGGCGTGCATCGTGCGACAGGAAGAGGACGGCTCCGAAAAATACATCTCTTCCGACCATCCCGAAGCAGCAGAAATAGTGAAGCTCAATTTATTGAACAAGTATAAAGCATTTCATGGGTTTGATTTTCCGATGAACGGTTTTCCGTTTCGGCTGAAAACACTCACTCAACCCCGGTCGTCCCTGATCACCATCAAAGAAGGGACACCCCAGGAAAGCAAAATCCGTGGATTTATGTGCCGTTTCGAGCTAACCGCCTCCCTTGAATTGATGCAAATCATATACGACACCGGTCTGGGAAGTAAGAATAGCCAGGAATTTGGGTATATAAGATAATACAATATTAAAAAAATCTCGCCTTCCATATGAAAAGTGAGGGATTTTACATTCCATGAGGTACAATTGAAATAAAAAATTCAACTCAGTATTTAAATTCTAAAAAGTTCAATTCAATAGGCAAATTTATAAATATGCGATTATACATTAAAATATCTCGAACGGAGAGGCCGATAGATTTTAACTATCAGCCTTTGCTCACAGGCTGTATTCATAAGTGGATAGGGAGGAATAACTTACAGCATGGAAAATTAAGCCTTTATTCTTTTTCTTGGCTACAAAATGTAGATGTAGGGAGAAACGGAATTAGGGTAAGAGATGGTTCTGCTTTCACGATGAGTTTTTACAATGATGATCTGGCGAAAAATGTGATATCCAAGATTCTGGTCGATCCAATTATGTTTTTCGGAGCCAAGGTTTCAGATATAGACATACAACCAATACCTGCATTTTCTGAAAAAGAGCGTTTTTTTCTCGCGAGCCCTGTGCTGATTAAAAGGCATAAGGACTTCAATGAAACACACTATACCTTTTCTGACGAGCATGCTGATGAATATCTAACGGAGACATTGAAATCAAAAGCCGGAATAGCGGGATTAGATACGGAGAAGTTGAAAGTCTATTTTGATAAAAGTTACTCTTCTCCCAAGACAAAGATTATATCGTATAAAGGAATTCAAAATAAAGTAAATATTTGTCCTGTAATTGTGGAAGGATCTCCTGAACTGGTCGAATTTGCTTGGCACGTTGGACTTGGAAATAGTACAGGCATTGGCTTCGGAGCTTTAAAATAGAAAAATATGAACGAGACACTTTATATTGTAAAATATTCCGGGCCATTTGGGTTCATCAAACCCTGGACAGCCGTCAGAGATAGTGAAACGTTTTCTCAACAGTTTCTGACACCCTCCATCGTGGAAGGTATTGAGAAAAAACTTTTTCCGGAATTACTGAATAAAGTCGGAATTAAGAAGATTAAAGGGCATCGATTGCTGTATGATCAAATATCCCCACAACAGGAAGTAATACAAACACGTGGATGGAATAGTATAAGAAAAGGACGACAGATTCTCTTTGATCGTCCCACATCTATTCTCTTACGAGGAGTGTTAATTCATCCGGTGTTACATCTTGCATTTGATAGTCAATACGATGCTCTAAATGCAAATAAACAACACATTTGCTTATGTCGTAATGAAGATATATTATTTCCCGAGGAAGAGGTGGAAAAAATTAACACCGAGGAGTTTGAGAATGATGAAAGATATCCAGGTTTTGAACTGGTTTTTGAGCAAAACGAAAGGTCTTTTCCTGTTGGAGTCGATCGAAAAACAGAATTAACCATGTTTGGTTGGTTAAAAATTGTAGGAACGCCTATAAAAGAATATATATGATGTTTTACGCGAAATCTGCGCCTGAATGGACACTCGTACTCGATCATTTGCACCATGTTTCTATGGGAGCTGAAAAATTTGCAAGTTATTTGGGCTTGGATTCCCTCATTGCAAAGAATGGAGCTGTTTTACATGATATTGGAAAGGTTCACCCCATCTTCCAAAAAAGATTAAAACAGCCTCGTCGTACATATGAACAGCCATTTCGTCATGAAATCGCTTCTTTGTTTTTTTTATCAGCGTTTCCTCCGGAGCAAAAAGATTCTCTGATTGAAATGGTAGTAAGCCATCATAAATCTATGAAAAAGGATATAAGGAACCTCGGATTGATGGATCTGGAAGAAGAGGGCGATGAATATATTGACTTTCATCTCGGCCACTGGGAAAAATGGAGTATTGATGCATTGAAGATTCTTGAGCACTTTCATATTCATTCTAAGCCAATCACCCGTCAAGCGGCAATAGAGAATTTATATTATTGTATTGATTATTGTGAAAAAAAATCCAAAGAAAAGGGGGCTTCAGAGTGGAAAGGGCTATTGATGGGAGCAGATCATTTTGCATCATCGTTAGTGGATAAAACTGAACAATACCTCGCCAATTTATTCCAAAAACCAGACCTTTCCTTTTACAAACGAACACACCCGTTGTATCCTCTTTCCTTTATGCCAGCTGACTCGTCTCATAGACATACCATTGTCATTGCTTCTACCGGAGCAGGGAAAACTGACTATTTATTCAGACGATGTAGGGGACGTGTATTCTACACACTCCCGTTTCAAGCTTCTATTAATGCTATGTATAGGCGAGTGACTAAAGAATTAGCGGTGAATAATCCCGGGTCAGATATTCGAGTTCTACATTCCACCTCGAGAATAACACGAAATAATGAAGAAGAGCCGGCTTTGCAGCCGTTAATAGGTTCTTCCGTTAAAATACTAACTCCGCATCAATTATCTGCACTGATTTTTGGAATGAAAGGATATGAAGCCTTGTTCCTCGACCTGAAGGGTTGTGACGTAATATTGGATGAAGTACATACATATACAGATATATCACAGGCTATAGTGTTGAAACTACTTGAAGTTTTGGTATACATTGGATGCAGGGTTCATATAGGATCAGCGACTATTTCCTCCATTTTCTACCAAAAAATCATGGGAATATTGGGCAAAGATGTGCTGGAAGTAAAATTGTCGGATGAGGAATTAGATAAATTTGACCGTCACATTGTTCACAAAGTTTCTTCCTATGGAGAGACAGAAAAAGCAATCGCTAATGCTATTGAGAAGAAACAAAAAATTTTGATTGTGCTGAATAGAGTGAAAACAGCCCAAAATGTTTTTGAAACCATACAGGATAATTATATTGGTATTCCTTCTATGTTATTACACAGCCGATTTAAAAGGGGAGATCGAAATATTAAAGAGAGGGAACTAATGGGAATAGACGAAAACGGAGATTCATTGCATGTTTTTAATACTTCCGATGAAGCCTGCATTGTTGTTGCAACCCAAATCGTTGAAGTGAGCCTCGATATCAGTTTCGATCTCATGATAACCGAATGTGCTCCATTAGATGCTATGATACAGCGTTTTGGAAGGATAAACCGAAAGAGAAATAATGAAACGATTGGAAAACTCCAACATGTTTATATCATTGCACCTCCCGATAACGAACAGTCAGCCAAGCCATATGATCTGAAGATTTTGCAAAAGTCATTTGATGCATTGGAAAATGGAATGCCAATCCATGAAAGAGATTTACAAAAAAAGATAGATATGGTATTCGATGATACCGATTTCAGTCAAATTGATGAATACTGCATTTTCAATAATGGATTTACCATTCCTGTCTTAACCCATAGAGCGAAAGCAATTCTGTTTGAATTAATGGAAATAGACAGTGTATCATGTATTACTGAGGAGGATTGGTATAAATATGATAATGGTGATTATGAAAGCAGACTTCAACTGGAAATCCCCACTTATTATTATAGTGTATCAAACCTGCAACAGTCGGAAAAAGGAAATCGACCGTTTATAATTCCGGATAGTGCCTATTGCCCACACACCGGATTGGATATCAGCAAAATTAATTTAGGAACAGGAGTACAGTTATGATAACTACATTGATAGGAAAAACCTTTCTTACTGCATTTAACGAAGAGTATGCTCAAAATTATTCCGCAAAAGATTTTTTTGAGAAAATATATTTCGAGTTGTTTTTTAATCATCCTAAATATATGCAATGGATCACCAATTCCCCTTTTGTGCAAATGAAAAAGGGGCAGAAGGCAGCATTGTTGTCGCCGGAAGAACGTCTTGAAAAATTGCATGCATTGTATGATAAAGCAGAAAATGAAACGGCCGATGCAAGCTTTGCTATTGGTTATCCTGCATCCGAATCAAAAGACTTTGCAAGTACATCCGGAATGGTGTCGGATATTGAGATATTGACCGATGAAGAGGATGTTTATTATTCGTGGATAGGTTCTGGATTAGGTGCCGGCGTTGCCGGTGGCTATAATTTACTGATGAATGATGCTGCAATTCTATTGTATATTTATGAAGGATGGAAATATTACCGCAATTGTTTAAATGATCCTTTACTGGATAGAATACGTGGGAATCAAATTAATACATGGAATGGACAATGGCTAACATACAGGTTGGGAAAGAGTTTTAATCCCGATTTTAGAATATCTGATTTAGAAGATGAAAAGATCATTTCACTATCGACCAATGTCATCGAAGTAGACACAATAAACTGGCCGAATCTGTTTTTCAGTCTTTCCAACCTGTATCCAGAGAAGATTTTAACCACATATGTATACAGTCACGGACAAACAAATACAACTATTGGTTTTATTCCATTTTATCTGAAATCAGGAATACGGCTTAAAGATGTATGGCGTTATCTTTATGGAGATCCAGGGAAATTCAATAATCGAGAATTTCAAAGTCTTTTTGGATTGAACATCAAACGTGCCTGTGAGTTGGGAAATATTGGCATGCAAGCTCTAAGACCTGAAAAGTTGAAAGAGCATATGAAGAAATCAATTAACTCATTGTTCAAGAAAGAAAATGAAATTATTATTTATCAAACTTATAAAACCTGGTTAGTAGCTATGTTATCAAAAAACAAACAAGAAATTATGGACTATACCATCGAGGTAGCAGAACTGATTCAGAGGTATAGAAAAAATGCTTCCGGAACGGAGAGGAAAAATCTGATCGAACTGAGATTATTTGGTGATAAATCAAATAAAAAAGGATTTATAGATGCCCTTACGGAAATGATAAAAGAATTGGAGGGGGACGACCTGCAAAAACTGAGGGAATTAAAGAACGAAGTTCATTTAATGACCAATGAAGAGTTTGGATACTTTAATACCCTTTTGAAATTTGATTACGCGTTCATCGAAAAAACAAACTATTAATAATTATTACAATGAATACAATCTACATTAGAACCCTTAAAAGAGCCGAACATACTGTTTTTAATATTTCAGACGGACAGAAAACCTATTACGATGTTCAATTTGATCGCTTTTTACCTTTCTCTAGTGGACAGCAGGTGAAGCGATCGATCATTGATTCAATTTGTGAAGTGCTTAATGAAACACCCAGTCCCACCACTTTTCATTTTGACATCACTAAACAGAATGAACTTAAAGAAGGAGAAGTGTACGGTACATGCGACCCGACCTACGTGGATCAACTTTTCGGAGGTTGGATGAAGGCTGGGAAAAAAATTGAGAAAGGCGACCAATCTCGTACTTTAAAACGAAGGAGTCCTTTATCTATATCTGCCATGCGTGCTTTACATCCTCTATTGGCAGGTGTAAACAGAGAAAATATTTCTTTTGATAGGAGCGATCGGCCAAATAACGAGGTAATTGTTCGTGACGAAAAAGGGAATATATTATCAGAAGAGGAGATTACTGAGTTTCTAGAAGGTAAAGACCGAAGTCTGAGTAGAAAATGGATTCCCAATAATAGCCGTGCTACCGGACTGTTTATTTTGGATATTGCAATTGACCTACGTAGACTCTTTTCTGTTTCTATCAACCAATTGGAACCGGAAATGTCGGATGATACCATTACTAAACTCATTGAAAATGGGTGGGTTAAATCCAAAAATATTTTTGGAGAATGTTTGGTGGCTCCACAAGAACTTCGTGAAAGTTGGATAAAAGGATTGGCCCATGCAATTATTAGCTGGAAAATAACCTCTAATCAATCCCGAACTTTTAGTTTAATGGATACATTGGCTGTTGCCATAAGTGATAATGCGAATGTTATTGCCGGCAGTATCCGTGCGAAACTATCGGAGGAAGATTCGGGAAAAGCCATACCTATTATTGATGAATCGTTAGAAAATGTAGATACTTTCATTTCTTTGCAAGCTGGCGGATATATACAGACGAAAGGTGAAAAGGCCGATGCGCTTGAGCAAGCGGAGCAAAAACTTGTCGACTTAATGATGGCTTACGATTATGAACATCAAATTTGATTTGTAGGCATTCTTTTCTTTGTTTAGTAACCCTACTGTAGGGGTTTTGTACTTAACACCACCAATTATAGGATGCTCATGAAAGGTTATACCGTGGAGAAAATGTTTAGAGCGTAACTCCCCAATCAGGGAAACGTTGAATCGAAGATATAGCATGACAATCACCGGCACTCATTTCAACTATTATCAGGTTTGCAAGCGGAAGCTTTGGCTGTTTGCAAATGGAATTAATATGGAGCATTTGTCGGACCTGGTGTACGACGGAAAGCTGATCCACGAGAACAGTTATCCGCAGAGATCGGAACGGTATGAAGAACTGGAAATAGAAGGCATAAAGATTGATTTTTACGATGCCCGGAATAAAATTATTCATGAAATCAAGCGTTCCAACAAAGTAGAAATATTATATTTACGTGTTGGAGCAAAACGGTGTGGCGGATGTCACTGGTGTGCTTGAGTATCCTACATTAAGGCTTACCGAGAAAGTTGTGTTGACTGATGAAGACAGGGTGAAAATTGCAGGTATGAAACAAGAAATTTCAGAAATCATTTGTTCAGATGAATGTCCTCCCACGATTAATGCAAAAATCTGTAAGAGTTGCAGTTATTATGAATTTTGTTATGTAAACGAATCGGAAGAATGAAAAAAACGTACTATCTTTTCAATCCGGGTGTATTAGAGCGCAAGGATAATACATTGAAATTTACTCCCTTCGAGGAGGATGAGAATGGTGAATTGTATCAGCCCGGACAACCACGATATCTGCCGGTGGAGGATATTGCAGAATTTTACGTGTTTGGCTCCTTGCGTGCCAAGAGTTCACTTTTCAATTTTCTGGGACAGAAAGATATCGTTCTTCATTTTTTTGATTACTACGAAAACTATACCGGTTCTTTCATGCCTCGAGACAGTTTATTGTCGGGGAAGATGTTATTGACCCAGACATCGGCTTACCAGAATAAGAAAAAACGAATTGAGCTTGCACGGAAATTCGTAGAAGGCGCTGCATTTAACATGATTAAAAATTTGCGATATTACAGCACCCGAGGGAAAGATCTGGAAGGAGTGATTGAGAAAATACAGTTATTCAGTTGTCAAATAACTTCTTCAGTGACAATAGACGAATTGATGGGTATCGAGGGGAATATCCGGCAAACCTATTACGATGGATTCGATTTAATTCTCAGTGAATTCAACATGAATGGACGGAGTAAACAGCCGCCTGGTAATGAGGTGAACGCGTTGATATCTTTCGGCAATATGATGTGTTATAGTCAATGCCTAAAGGCAATACATCAAACTCAACTCAACCCAACAATCAGTTATTTGCACACACCGGGAGAAAGGCGTTATTCTCTTTCATTGGATGTTTCTGAGATATTTAAACCAATTTTGGTAGATCGCATTATCTTTAAACTTTTAAATAAGAAAGAACTTCAGGAGAAGCATTTCGAACATCGATTGAATAGCTGTCTTTTAAATCCCTCGGGAAAGAAAATCTTTGTTCAGGCTTTTGAAGATCGATTAAATGAGACGATACAGCATCGTTCTTTAAAAAGAAAAGTAAGTTATAAGCATCTTTTGAAGCTGGAATGTTATAAACTGAGCAAGCACTTACTGGGGATGGAGGAGTATAAACCATTTAAGATGTGGTGGTAACAAGAACATCTTCTTGTCTGCTCGTTTTCATCCCCGGGTTATGTCCAGAACGTCCATGATTGTAGCAGGAACATCTTCCTCGCCAGCAAATTGTAATCAATCTGACTCAACTCTGTGATAAATGGTAATAAAAGGCTGAACATTTTGTACATAAAGCAATTGATTCATTAAATACTTAATTTTCAGGTGATAGATGTATGTAATTTTGGTATATGATATTGGAGAAAAACGGGTAGGGAAGATGCTCAGATTATGTCGTACGTATTTGAACTGGATTCAAAACTCTGTCTTTGAAGGAGAAATTACAGAAGTTAGGATGAAAGAATTAACCATAAAGGCGGAAAAGATAATGAAAAAAGAGGAAGGAGATAATTTGATTATTTTTTCCAGTCGATCGGATAAATTTCTGGACAAGCAAATTATTGGACCTGAGCGGAGTAGTACCGATAATTTTTTGTAACGGATTGTCGGTCCACTGGTTTTGGGTTTGCCGGAGAGTATATTCTACCGAATGAGATCTTTGACATATTGAAAATAAGCCTATTAAATAGGTTGTCGATGCCCTGGTATTTTTGTATCTTTGGGCATCGACAACTTTTAGGTGTAATTTTGCGGATATTTTTCTTTTTTAATTGCTGATAATCAGCTTTATTTTTTGTCGTTTTCAACGGCTATTAATCGTACTAGGTAGAATTGAAATTTTTTAGCTGGCCCATAATTGCATTATGTTTAGTGCTATTAATCGTACTAGGTAGAATTGAAATGATGATAGTATCAATATCATCTATAGCACACTTGCTATTAATCGTACTAGGTAGAATTGAAATGATGATAGTATCAATATCATCTATAGCACACTTGAGCTATTAATCGTACTAGGTAGAATTGAAATAATATCAAAACGCGCAGAACATATTTGTAAAAATGCTATTAATCGTACTAGGTAGAATTGAAATGACATATGTTGTAAGTCCGTAGCGTGTGCGGCAGTTGCTATTAATCGTACTAGGTAGAATTGAAATACATAAAGGGATATGGGTCCGCATACAACGAGTTTCTATTAATCGTACTAGGTAGAATTGAAATATGGCTAATCGCTGCTTTTATTGTATTGTTGCCTACTATTAATCGTACTAGGTAGAATTGAAATGTCCTTAGAGTTGATACCAAACATGATATCAATAGACGCTATTAATCGTACTAGGTAGAATTGAAATGTGATTCCAAAATAGAGCGTGCTGAAGAAAGCCTGTCTATTAATCGTACTAGGTAGAATTGAAATTGGACCGAATCAGGCACATACCGATACTCGTTATACTATTAATCGTACTAGGTAGAATTGAAATTATTCATAGTGAACTTACGGGAATGAGTGAGATCAAACTATTAATCGTACTAGGTAGAATTGAAATCTCATTGAATATCAGATAATTATAAAGCATAAAAACTATTAATCGTACTAGGTAGAATTGAAATGGGATAAACTTACTGCAGACAATCTACAACGGATTCTATTAATCGTACTAGGTAGAATTGAAATTATAATCAGCCAAGGAGCCAGGTACCAACTTCATCTATTAATCGTACTAGGTAGAATTGAAATTGGTGGACATTCTCTTGCTTGGACTGTACCACAGCACTATTAATCGTACTAGGTAGAATTGAAATAAATTTCGCAGTATTTTAAGGTTTGAAGGTAGTTTTCTATTAATCGTACTAGGTAGAATTGAAATTTTATGTGCTGTGAATTAGATACGCCGCCTACATGCTATTAATCGTACTAGGTAGAATTGAAATAAGTTTGGCCGTCTTTCTCCTGCTACTGCGGTTTCTATTAATCGTACTAGGTAGAATTGAAATGTTGCCTTTTCGCGCTTATCAATTGATCTACAATGCTATTAATCGTACTAGGTAGAATTGAAATTATGGTATGACATCCTCTGATCCTCTCTGGCAACGCTATTAATCGTACTAGGTAGAATTGAAATAATGAACGAGAACGTCTACGGCCTAAACGGCCTCTTCTATTAATCGTACTAGGTAGAATTGAAATACCTTAACATGTCCTCGATCCTGCCAAGCACGTACCTATTAATCGTACTAGGTAGAATTGAAATTGCCTATTGCTAAACTTTTTACAATTGCCATAAAAAACTATTAATCGTACTGGTAGAATTGAAATTTTATTAAATATCTCATATAATACATGATCGTTAGCTATTAATCGTACTAGGTAGAATTGAAATAACGCTTCAATCCCTTTTTCTTTCCGGCTTTACTCTATTAATCGTACTAGGTAGAATTGAAATTAGAACTTGCAATATTGTATATGCAGCAACCCGTTGACTATTAATCGTACTAGGTAGAATTGAAATATCAGATTGAAGTCGATGCCCGGTATCTCCTTGTCGCTATTAATCGTACTAGGTAGAATTGAAATAACTTTGGAACGAGTTGCGCCAGGAAGCAGGCGTTGACTATTAATCGTACTAGGTAGAATTGAAATTTGGGCCACGCTGGGCACCATCCCTTTCCGGAAAGCCATTAATCGTTTCTCATTAATCTTACTGGGTAGAATTGAAAGACAACAGCTTTATTCAATTCAAAACATCTATATCTACTGTTAATCGTACTTTAGGTAGAATTGAATTTGCTCAAACCGCTCATGGAATCCCTGTTTTTTTCCGTTTTTTAGTATACCGAACGCGGGGGAAATAAGCATTTTTTTAAGCGTTACGAATTTGCTTTAACAAGAAATTCTTGTTTTTAATACCTACAAAACGGTTTATTTCCACTCCGTTTTTTAAAAGGATCATCGTGGGAATGCTGCGTATGTTGTATTTCTGGGCAAGTGACTGGTTTTGCTCAATATCTACTTTGCCGACATGGTGATTTCCCGTCAGTTCATTGGCGACCTCGTTTAATACGGGCGCCATTATCCGGCAGGGAGCACACCAGGCTGCCCAAAAATCAATCAGTATGACTTTGTTCTTAGTTTGATATTGAAAATTTTTATCCGTAAGGGGAATAATCCTTTCATGATCACCAACCATGGAGATCTTTTTCATTTTAGCCTGAAGTCTGTACATATAAATAATGCGAATCAGTAGTTGGAACTGTTCGCGAGTTTATATAGTTAAAGTATTTAAAATCAATGAAATAAGTGCGT
>ENA-UOOI01000780-UOOI01000780.1-fermentation-metagenome-genome-assembly--contig:-NODE-780-length-38118-cov-24.919817_pt1 | contig 38118 bp, 34 predicted proteins | sample MGYA00245779_ERZ724027 | MGnify/ENA primary metagenome ERZ724027 (study PRJEB28704, sample SAMN03018318) | fermentation metagenome | biome: anthropogenic terrestrial biome; feature: soil; material...
AATCCTCCATGAAGTCCGCTCCGCCTCTGATCGCTCCCCGGCGCACAATATCGTCAATAATGCGCCTGGGTGTGATCCAGCCACAATATGCTGGCAACTTGGACATATCCAGCGTCACAATCTCTTCATCGACACCGCTGTATCTATAGATTGTACTGTTAGGATTGGGACACGCTTTAAGAGCTTCGTCATAGATGCCCATATCCTTGTAAACATCAAATGAGCCCGCCGCCTGCAAATCGCCGCAGGCCTTGTCACGAGGCCATGTCTCCTTATTCACCATCAGTACGTCTACTCCTGCCTTGGCAAGGTAGAATGCCGCCGTAGAACCTCCGGGTCCTGCGCCTATAACTATTACCTGACGCTTATCCATTATTCTTCACCTCCGTCTTGTATGGAAACCATGGTGATTACATCACCCTTAGGACATACTGTCTGACATACTCCGCAGCCTATGCACTTGTCTGTGTCTACTTTCTGGTAGCCGCACTGCAGGCAGCGAAGTACTTCTGTGTCTATGACTTCCTGGGTGTATTCCGTTTCTACTTCGTCAAAGTTTGTTATGCGCTCTTGGGGGTCTACCATTTGCATATCGGGTCGTTTGATCTTGAGCCTTGTGGCTGGGTAGATCTTTTGCATGTCGGGGGCCTTTCCTATGGCCCAGATGACCCAGTCGGCCGGTATGACTGTGGTATCATTCTTGTCGGTTTCGAAGTAGATGGCTCCATTTGCGTCTTTATTGAAGGAGGTGACCTTGGCGACCTCTACTCCGGTGAGCTCGTTATGGGGTCCTGTGAAGCGTACGGGTGATACTCCTTCTATGAAGTTTATTCCTTCTTCTATGGCTTCGGTGTGTTCCCATGTATGGGAGGGTACGTCTTCTCCGGATTCGATTTCCGCGCACCTTGCCCCTTACACCTTTAGTATATATGTGTTATACTGGATATTTAAGGAATAATATACGAATTTTGTTGCACAGAGTTGCATTATATAGATTATGTCCCATATATAACATAATCTTTAAAACGTTATGTTAGTAAAATTCCAGCTAAATTCTATCTAAAGGCATACCCTTGGAATACATCGCATCGATCTTGGGGGGATAAAGTATGTCTATAAAAAAGCCGGATACCGATAGCATACTGGCAGATGCATTGCTTGAATTATTGAAAGAAAAACCGTTTGAAAAGGTCACTGTAGATGAAATAATCAATAGGTGCGGGGCATCATGATCCACGTTTTACCGCCATTTTAAAGATAAATACGATCTGATGGATTGGATCTATTTAAAGCTGATAATTTTAAAGGTCCACTCCCACCTGCGTCAAATACAAAGCTCACCACACCAAAAATAATAATATAGATGCTCTCTACAAAACCTCCAAGTATTGTCGGCATGAGGGTTACGATATATCTATCAGAAACATCGCAACAAACAAAATTGGCTACAATTTCGTGATTATGCGACTTTGTCATAAGATATGAACAGACATTTTATTGATTGCAGGTACCAGATCTATTATGGTTAAAAGTGCGCAAAAATACAAATAACAATTATTCTTGTATTGAAAATTCAACAGCATGCTATTGACTTTCTTATTTCTTCATGCTATCCTGTTATTGTTAATTGGGAGGTGCAGCAATGATACCAGAAAATCCATGCGGCTTTCTTATTAAGCAAATCAACGACGCTTTGGAAAAACAGGCGAATAACGCTTTACGTGAGCAAGGTTTAACGATGGTGCAAGTTACCGTTCTGCTTTACCTAAATGACCAGGCCAATAAGCAGGCGAATCTAAAAGAAATTGAAAAGTTTTTGCATGTGGCACAGTCCACATCGGCAGGTGTCGTAACCCGTTTAGAACAAAAGGGGCTTTTGGAGAGCTATACCAACACCACTGATAAGCGTATCAAAACAGTAAGGCTTACAAAAGCAGGGCTAGAATGCTGTATCAACTCACGAGATAACTTGGAAAACGCAGAAAAAATGTTGATGTCTGGCCTTACATCAAAGGATCAAGAATCATTAAGAAAATTGTTGCTAAAGGTTAGTAAAAATGTAAAATAACTGCTCGCCTACTCGGCGGGCAATTATTAGTACAGTATCAACAGCAAGCTATTAATACTACGCTATCAAAAAGGAGCGTGCTTTATGGAAAATAAAAAAACGTTGGAAATGTTCACTACTATGCCGGTACCTAAGGCGGTTGTCAAAAATGCGATTCCCGCAATGACAGCCATGATTATGGTTCTCATTTATAATTTAGCGGACACTTTCTTTGTGGGCCAAACAAATGACGCATTGCAAGTAGCGGCGGTTTCAATTGTCACACCGGTATTTTTGATTTTTATGGCAGTGGGAACGGTTTTCGGCATAGGCGGAACCTCGATCATATCCCGTGCAATGGGTGAGGGACGTAAGGAATACGCTCGTAAGGTATCCGCTTTTTGCATGTGGAGCTGTGTAATTGTCGGTGTCATTATGTCGGCACTGTTCCTCATTTTCATGGAACAAATCCTATCACTGGTAGGCACAAGTTCTGGCACATGGGAATATGCCAAAAGCTATTTAACAATTGTTTCCTTTTGCGGCCCATTTGTGTTGATTGGCAACTGTTACTCCAATATCCTGCGTGCTGAGGGCCAAGCAACAAAAGCCATGATGGGGATGCTGCTTGGCAATCTTCTCAACGTAATCCTCGACCCGATCATGATACTCAGCTTTGGCTGGGGCATCACAGGTGCGGCCATTGCAACTGTTATCGGCAATATTGTGGGAGCAATGTATTATATCTTGTATTTTTTGCGGGGAAAATCCACTTTAAGCATCAGCATTCGGGATTTCACAGTGAAAGACAAGGTGTGCAGCGGTGTTCTTTCCATAGGTATCCCCGCCTCACTGGGCTCATTATTGATGAGTGTATCCAGCATCATTATGAATAACCAGATGGTAGCATACGGCGATATGGCGGTTGCCGGAATCGGTGTCGCTATGAAAATCCTCATGGTAACTGGAATGCTCTGCATCGGTCTCGGTCAAGGCGTACAACCACTTTTAGGATATTGCGTAGGGGCAAAAACTTGGGAACGGTTCAAACAGATTATGAAAGTCTCACTTCTATTTGCATTGTTACTGGGATGCAGTCTCACCGGTCTATGTTACCTGTTTACCAACCAGCTTGTACATGCTTTCCTTACAGAGACCAATGCGTTTGGATACGGTGTGCAGTTTACCAAAATACTTTTGACTACAAGTACGCTATTCGGAATATTTTATGTTATTGTCAATGCCATACAGGCAATGGGTGCAGCAGTATCCTCTCTTATAATTAATCTGAGCCGCCAGGGAATCATTTACATCCCGGCATTATTCATTCTGAAGTCATTGTTCGGAGCAGTCGGCCTTGTATGGGCACAGCCTGTGGCCGATATTTTATCTATTGGGCTTGCGGTCCTACTGTATTTTGCTACCATTAAAAAGATGATGCAGCAAGCCTAACAACCGAGGCAGTCTTGTGCCAAGTCACAACTCTGTACTGTAAATAACTTCATTAATCCAGCTCCAGGAAAAGGAATCTCGCTAGGTGGGTTTGTAACTTTATAACTTTTTTCTTTAATAAGCTATATACTTTGTCGGTACATAGTCTATGTTGTCCGTCAGATACCGTTTGATGCCTCTTATGGCTATGGGCTCATCCACAAGTATGCCGCGCTTACAGGGATGCTGGCATATACGGCTGCATACTGAGGGCAGAGGGCATTTATTCCATATGAGTTTATACACTTCTGCTTCTTTTCCTACTCTTGTGAGATTGATATATCCCTGTGGGCTGATACCTATAGTGCACTCTGTAGTACATGCTTTCTCAGTTGACAATGATACCATCTCGTCAAAGATTAAAGCAGGCTGCGAGGTTCACGATGGGCAGAGTCTGTTCCCAACACAACAAGACTCCGCGCCTCGGCAATAATTTTGTGACGATGATATTACCTTTTTATTTTGTTATTTCTTGTTTCATAAACTGTAGCAGGAAATATACGTACGCCATGTCAAATACAAAGCTCACCGCACCAAACATAATAATATAGATGTTTACACTTTCTACAAAACCTCCGAGTATCGTAGGTGCAAGAGTTCCGATACATTTACAAACTGATATCAGCATAGACTGGCCCTTTGTGTCCCCTCGCTGGAATAGCATTGAAAGAAACATGATAGACATTGCCGCATTCTGAGCAAAAGCCGAATACTGTGAAGCCGCAACCACCGAATCAAAGAAGCACAGATAAAAAGCCAGCTGCATAATCACGCAGCACAAAATCACCATAATACTGTATGGTAAAAAATATTTTCTTGCTTTATCCGGCAGCGTCTTTCTTCCATATTTGAACCACGTAACCAGTATAACAACATCAAAACAAGCCCACACAACGTTTGCTATCGACTGTACAGGATTAAATGCATAATGAATAAAAAGTCCATCTATCGAATATATAACTTCCCACGCGAAATTGAGCCCGAGTGCAAACAGTGGCATGCCGCAGGTTTTATCCCGAAAACCACACCGAATCAGATCGATATACACAATTGTCCAGCAAACCCCGCTTATTAACGTAAGAAATACGCCCATTCAAATCACCTCTCCGTATATGATTCGTTTAAATATTTTCCATTTTACCTTTTACTGACAATCCCATATATGAATTCATAAATCATAGTACCCTTCTGTGTAAAGATCTGTAACACTTAGTTTAAATAAATATAGAATAGCAATTATCAGCTCCAATTATTAAGCTGCCATGGGCCAGTATAGGGATCAGCGTGCTGAGTGTACTTCTTGTTATACTTGTCACTATGATGTACGCTGTAAGGCAGATAAAAAAGAAAATATCATTGATGCTCTTAGGGATGATACGGCTTAAATATGGAAACGGCACAAGGGCACAATAGAGTCATCCATCTGTGTCTTGATGCACTCAGAGACGATATAACTTAAATATAACGATTAATGATATAATAACCATAGTAAACAAAAAATAAAAGGGGATGGGCTTTTTGTTCATCTTCCTTTTGAATGTAGCCAAGAACAGCCATCCCTCCGTATCTTTTTCCACAGTTTCCACAAGATCAGACCAATAATCATTCATACTGCCGAACATTTCACTTGCATGATTTATAATAAACCCCTTCAGCTTTTCATTATCAACCTCTCCCATCATAAACACCAAAACCCTATCTCTTACTTGCTGTAAAATGTCTGTCAGATTTTCCTTATCTATATTCCTAAACAGATTGGAAATCTCCATCGTAAAATTATCAATTTCTTCCCGGCTATGTATAATCATATTAAATCTATCATTAGCTCCTGATAGTCTGCTGCAATCCGAAATAATTTTTTCTTCGATAGACGTTAGTATTTTATTATTGTGTGTATAATATTTATCTATCAGTTTAACAAAATCTCCTTTATTTGTCTTATCAATCAGGTTTTCCGCAAAGTATCGGAGTGCGGTCACCGAACTTTCCAACCCCAGACGGGCTTCGTACAAATCCAATAGCTTACCATGAAAATCAAGCTGTGCATTATGTCCCCACATAAACACATTATCTAATTCATCAGTTATATTCATCAATAATTGTTCCATGGTTTTTATATCTTCGCCAGACATTTTATCATAAAGCCCGGTATCATATAGAAATTTATTAAAAACAAGCCACTGATCATTTCCATATACGACAAACTCATCACTGCCTACGTCATTTAACCGGGCCGCCATTTCCGTCTGATAGAACTCTTTATACGACAATGTCATCTTCGCCGCCGGCTTTTCTTGCAAACTGCTCTTATTAAGCCTCGCGGTAATTTTTACTTTACCCTTAGCCTGCATATGACGATTGACGTTTTGATACATGATTCTCTGTCTATATGCCTCTATGAAATTATTGCTTTTCTCAACGTACATACACATATCCTCCGATTTCATCTCTCTTATTAATTAATAAGTAAGCGGCAATATAACAAGCAAATCTTTAACTCCAGATCCATAATAAAAGTTTAAAATAATAATAAAATGAGGTATATTTATTTAACTCTAAAATATCACGTAGTATCTAATATGTCAACAAATCCGAAATGTGATTGTGTCAATCGTTTTCCCTTATTAGAAATATATTCTGCATATATCTTCTTAATAGCATTATGTTTACAGCTTGATGCAGTCCTGAAGGAAAAATTCTTGTATATATATACATATTGGTGTATTATTATTCTATAAAGAAAGGAAAGGTGATACACATGTCAACAAGGGAAAAAGTAGTTCTCGCCTACTCAGGTGGATTGGATACTTCCATCATTATACCCTGGCTGAAGGAAAACTATGACTATGATGTCATTGCCGTTGCAGGAAATGTGGGCCAGGGAAAAGAATTAAATGGCCTCCGGGAAAAGGCGCTTCAAACAGGAGCAAGTAAGATATATATCGAAGATCTTCAAGACGAATTCGTCAATGATTATATCTTTCCCACGTTGAAGGCCGGTGCCGTGTATGAGGGAAGATATCTGCTCGGCACCTCCTTCGCCCGTCCGGTGATTGCTAAAAAACTGGTGGAAATTGCCGAGAATGAGGGCGCAGTCGCCATCTGTCATGGAGCCACCGGAAAAGGAAACGATCAGGTACGGTTTGAGCTATCAATCAAAGCACTAAATCCTCATCTGAAAATCATTGCGCCCTGGCGTATCTGGAATATCAAATCCCGGGAAGAGGAAATCGAATATGCCAATGCTCGGCATATCCCGGTACCAGTTTCCAAAAAAGACAACTACAGCATGGATCGAAACTTATGGCATTTAAGCCATGAAGGCAGTGATCTGGAAGATCCATTGAATGAGCCAAAAGACGATCTTCTGATGATTTGTACTCCACTGTCCAAGACACCAGACAAAGCGGAATATGTGGAAATCGATTTTAAAAAGGGAATTCCTGTAAAAATTAACGGAACCGCTTTGGACGGTGTTGCCCTGATTAAAAAGCTCAATCAGATCGGTGCTCGGCACGGTGTTGGAATTGCCGACATCGTGGAAAACCGACTGGTGGGAATGAAGTCCCGAGGAGTTTATGAAACGCCGGGAGGAACCATCCTTTATGCTGCCCATCAAAATTTGGAATCCATTACCCTAGACCGGGACACACAGCATTATAAACAGATAGTCAGCATCAAATTTTCCGAATTGGTTTATGATGGCAATTGGTTTACCCCGCTGCGTAAAGCCCTTTCCGCATTCGTCGATTCCACGCAGGAAAAAGTCACCGGAAAAGTACGTCTAAAGCTGTACAAGGGCAATGTGATCCCTGCAGGTGTAAAGTCTCCCTACACCCTCTACAGCCCGGAATTTGCCACCTTCGGAGAAGATAAGGTTTACAATCAGAAAGACGCAGAAGGTTTTATTAATCTTTTTGGTCTGCCGCTGCAGATGCAAGCTCTGCAGGAAGAAAAGGAAAAAAGAGAAAGGGATAAATTTCTGTCATGAAGCTATGGGGAGGACGTTTCGAAAAAAAGACTGCGGAAGATGTGGATGAATTTAATTCCTCTATAAACGTTGACTGTCAGATGGTCCGTGAAGATATACTGGGCAGTATCGCTCATACCCGCATGTTGGGTCGCCAGGGCATTATTCCTACAGAAGATGCAAAAAAGATATGCACCGGATTGGAGCATATCCTAGAGGATGTCCAGCGAGGCAAAGTCAAATTTCAGGTGGAGGCAGAGGACATTCATATGAATGTGGAAAATCTTCTGACAGAGCGGATCGGTGAAACAGCCAAAAAGCTCCATACCGGAAGAAGCCGAAACGATCAGGTCGCTCTGGATTTGCGGATGGTTTCCATGAAAGAAACGGAACATATCCTCTCCCTGCTGGCTGCTCTGGAGTCCGAGCTGCTTTCCATTGCGGAAGCGAACACAAAAACCTATATGCCCGGATATACACATTTACAGAAAGCTCAGCCCATTACCTTGGCGCACTACCTACTGGCATATTTTGAGATGCTCCGAAGGGATATTGAGCGCCTAAAGGATTGCCGTAAGCGCACAAACGTCATGCCCCTTGGCTCCGGTGCCCTTGCCGGAACCACCTACCCCTTAGACCGGGAGTGGGTCGCCGATAACCTAGGATTTGACGATATCACAAAAAACAGTCTGGACGGAGTTTCAGACAGGGATTTTGCCATAGAAGCATTATGCTGTTGTTCAGTGATTATGATGCATCTGAGTCGGTTCTGTGAAGAATTAATCCTGTGGTCCACAGATGAATTCAGTTTTGTGGAAATGGACGACAGTTACAGTACAGGAAGCAGTATCATGCCGCAGAAAAAAAATCCGGATGTGGCGGAATTGATCCGCGGAAAAACAGGACGGGTGTATGGGGACCTGATTACCCTTTTGACAATGATGAAGGGTATTCCCTTGTCATATAACAAAGACATGCAGGAAGACAAGGAAGCTTTGTTTGACGGTTTTGATACGGTGCAGCAGTGCCTCCACATTTTTACCGATATGATTTCCACCATAACCTTCCGGAAAGGCAGGATGGAGAAAAGCGCCCTGTCTGGTTTCTCCAATGCCACTGACGCAGCGGACTACCTGGTCCGGAAGGGAATACCCTTTCGCACTGCTCATGAAATTACAGGCCGACTGGTCCTTTACTGTATCCGAAAAAACAAAGCGCTGCTGGATTTGCGGCTCGAAGAACTGCAAAGTTTCTCACCACTGTTTGGAGAAGACATCTACGAAGCCCTGTCCCTGGAAACATGTGTCAACCAAAGAAAGCTACCGGGCGGCCCCGCACCGGAAACCGTACAGGAAGCTATACGGCAAAACAAAACCTGGCTGTCCGAAACCTTTCCGGGAACCAGCAGCTATTAACTTTGGTGAAATTAAAAAAGTAAAATCCACCATAATGTAAGATCAAATAAAAATGTACAATAAATAATATATATTGTTGTAGTTATCATTATCGTTTTGGTATAATAATGATAGAAATAGACAGAATTAAATCAGCAATGTTCAAACTTCCTTTGATGATACCTATTTAAGAAGAGCTATTTCATAAGAAGTTCTGGTTTCAATATCATCTCATTGGGTGGTATGTGAGCAGATCCAAACTTCTTAAGGATATTAGTTCCGTAGAGGGCGCTGAATACCCGGCATGGTGGCCGGTTATTCAGCTTTTTTCTTGAGTAAGAATTTATGTGACTTATCATGATGTTAATATCATATTGATTAAGATCATCAAAACTGCACCCTTTAGGAATAATTCTGCGTATCAACGCGCGGATGGATCGCAATAGAAAATATAAGTTCATTGATTACCCTTAGCATTTCTACGGTATCCATTTCTATAGTAGACACATCTTGATATGCGTATATATAGCCATGATATCCCCCTGTTTTCATGGCATCACAAATTTGTCTACTAAATCATACCAGATAAAATCATAAAAGAGTATTATTTTGTATAATTTATTTCCACCTTATTTTTTGCAAGACTAAGTCTAGCTGTTAGATTATGTTGGGGTGGAAGTTACTTTTTTAATTACAGAATTAATTAATATACTAATAGGTTCATTTTCACTATACCTATATGAATTACTTAACAATTAAGTATTTATTAGCAAAAAAATTTATTGACTTATTTTGTAAAATCTGGTATCATATAATATATAAAGTTGTCGAATTTTGGAGGGGAGATTATTATTATGAAATCAACTGGAATCGTGCGAAGAGTAGATGAGCTTGGCAGAGTGGTTATACCCATAGAGCTGCGCAGGACACTGAACATAGCGGAGAGAGATGCTCTCGAGATATATGTTGATGGTGAAGAAATCATGCTCAAAAAATATGAACCTGCTTGTATATTCTGTGGTAATGCTAAGGATGTTATTAATTACAAAGGTAAAAATATTTGCAAAGATTGTTTAGAGGAATTAAAGAAAGAGGTTTAATCCTCTTTAAATAGATCATATACCTCTCGTTTAGGAATGCCTGCGTCTTTGGCGGCCTGTTTTACTGCATCTTTCTTGGTTACACCGAGACTCATGTATTTTATGGCCTGGCCTCTGGCGTATTCAATACCAAGCGGGAGGTTTTCTTTTTTTATCCCTTCCATAACCAGCACAAATTCTCCTTTGGCACCTTTCATCTTAAAATATTCAATGGCCCGGCTTACCTTTCCCCTGAATGTCTCTTCATAAAGCTTGGTCATTTCTCTGCTTACCGATACATTCCGGTCTCCGAGAAGGCTTAATATATCCTCCATGGTATTTATCAGTCTTTTTGGCGATTCATATATAATAATGGTACGTGGTTCATTCTTCAGCTCTTCAAATAAAGCTTTTCTGTTATTTTTTTGACGGGGAAGAAAACCCTCAAAGCAGAATCTCCGCGTGTCCAGGCCGGACATGGCCAACGCCGCGAGGGAAGCAGACGGCCCGGGGATCACCTCGACCTCTATCTTCTCTTCTATGCATCTTTTAACGATGACCTCACCGGGGTCGGATATGCATGGCATACCGGCATCGCTTACTACAGCAACATTAAACCCATTTTTTAACGTATCTATTATTTCATCTGATACCTTGACCTCATTAAATTTATGGTAGCTTATGAGTTTACTATGTATGTCATAATGATTAAGCAGCTTGATGGTGTTCCTGGTGTCTTCTGCTGCAACAATATCGACTTCTTTAAGTACATCCAGCACCCTAAACGTGATATCCCTAAGATTGCCTATGGGGGTAGCACATATATATAGTTTTCCGTTCATTTACTTTCACCACCGTAGTATATTTTCAAATAGTCATCGGTATAACTACCATCAGCGTTATATATAATAAGAGGTTTTTCCACAATCATGTCCGGATTGCCACATTTTACGCAGTAAACCAGAAAAAGATCGGGCCGTCTATCCTCCTTGGGATAAATCATATACAACCTCTTGGGTTCCAGCCGCAAACTTTTACATTCGTATAGCACCTCGGCCAGCCTTTCCGTTCGGTGTACCATAAAAAGTCCACCGCTGTATCTCAATACCTTGAAAGCAGCAGCGAGGACGTCTTTAAGCGTGCAGTATATCTCATGTCGTGCTGCAGACTTCATTGTATTTGGGCTTACCGCGCCGGTGTTTACCTTCAGATAAGGTGGGTTTGCCGTTACAAGATCGAAGGTTTCATAGCCAAAATATCTCTCTATTTCTTTGATATCACCGTTTATAATGTCCACGCCGGCCAGGCCATTGAGTCCTAAGCTTCTGCCCGCCCTCTCCACCTCTGCAGCATTAATATCTATGCCACACACGCTCTTTACCTTTCTCTTTCCCGCAAGCAGTATGGGAATAATACCGTTCCCACAGCAAAGGTCCAGAGCCCTCTTTACCCCGCTTAAAGGTGCAAGGTTTGCCAGCAGCACCGCATCCATTCCAAACCTGAAGCCATCCGCCGCCTGAATAATCTTAAGGCCATCGTATTGCAGGTCATCCACCGTCTCCATAAGCCAACACTCCCGAAATCATCTTCTTTAAGCTATAACTATATTACCACATTATACGATAAAATAGTAAAACTGCCGCCAAATCAGGCAGCAGTCTTTAAATTCCCATCATAATCTTTCACCATTGGACTCTATAACATCCTTGTACCAGAAAAATGAATCCTTCTTTAATCGCTTAAGGCTTCCTTTGCCATAGTCATCCTTATCCACATAGATAAAACCATATCTCTTTGACATCTCCGATGTGGAATCGCTCACTAAATCAATAGGACCCCATGTCGTATACCCCATCACATCCACACCGTCTTCTATAGCCTCTCTCATTTGAATTATATGCTTTCTCAAATAATCAACCCTGTAATCATCATGTATGCTTCCATCTTCCTCCACCTTGTCATATGTGCCCAACCCGTTTTCCACTATAAAAATGGGTTTTTGGTATCTGTCATATAAATCATTTAAAACCCATCTCAGACCCACAGGATCTATCTGCCATCCCCAGTTGGTGGTCTCCAGATAAGGATTTTTCACTCCGGTAAATAAACTGTCCGGCAGCCGCTCGGCGTTGGCATCCGTACCCTCAGAAACAGACTTATAGTAACTTATAGACACAAAATCCACTGGATAGAGCTTTAAAATCTCATCATCACCCAACTCTTTCTCTATGGAAATATTATTTTCATTAAAATACCTCATCATATATTCGGGATACTTCCCCCTCACGCAGACATCCGTAAAAAACAGGTTCATTTGATTGGATTTCTGGGCTTTGATGATATCCAGCGGGTTATTGGTTTCTGGATATATCGCATTCCTAGATAGCATGCATCCTACCTTATTGTCGGGATTTATTTCATGGGCTATCTTGGTAGCCAACGCACTTGCCACAAACTGATGATGCGCAGCCTGATAGCGCAGGCTCAATGGGTCTTCGCAATCATCTGTAAACACACCGCCACCGGTATAAGGATTCTTAGCCATGACGTTGATCTCATTGAAGGTAAGCCATATATCCACCTTATCCTTGTATCTTTCAAACACCGTACGGGCAAACCTTAAGAAAAAACCGATCAGCCTTCTGTCCGCCCATCCGTTATACTTCACCGCCAGGTTTAAAGGTGTATCATAATGGGATAATGTAACCAGCGGCCGCATATTATATTTCCTGCACTCGTCAAATACATCATCATAAAATTCCAGCCCCTGCTCATTAGGTTCTTCATCATCCCCATTGGGGAAAATCCTACTCCAGCTTATTGATAGCCTGAAAACCTTGAAACCCATCTCGGAAAACAGCTTTATGTCTTCCTTATATCTATGATAAAAATCTATACCGTATCTTTTAGGAAAATAATAGTTTTTTTCATTCTTTAATATTTCTTCAATTTCTTTGCGTGTTATACTTGGGGGCTTATCGCCACTTCTCTTTTCCTTTGGTACAAATCTCACCATATCTGCTATAGAGAGTCCTCTTCCACCTTCATCATAAGCACCCTCTATTTGGCAGGCTGATGTTGCACCTCCCCACAGAAAGCCTTTTGGAAATCTACTATAAACCATATTTACCTCCGTAAGATATTATTCGTCTTTGAGCAACTTCTTGGCCTGGTTCAAAACTTTTTCCCCGTCCATCATTCCATAAGCAACCATATCCACAATATCCACAGGAACATCCTTAACGGCCTTTTCTACCCTCTCCTTGTCAAACCTGACCTGAGGAGCCAGCAATATTAGATCGGCCTGCTGCTGTACCTCTTTTAAATTAGCTAATGATGTCGCGGTAATTTCATATTGGCAGCCCTGCTTCTTTGCGGCTTCCTTCATTTTGTTTACCAATAGACTCGTCGACATACCTGCTGAACACAATAAAAATATCTTCTTCATTTATTTACCCCCTTGATTCTTTTATTGTTTTATATAAATCTATTATTTCCCGCGCAGTATCATTGAAGGTTATGCAATTCATCAAATGATCCTGGGCATGAACAACCAGTAAATTCAGCTTAATACCTTGTCCATTGGATTCTTCAGCCAATAAACTTGTCTGCGCATTATGAGCGGAAAGCTCAGAATCTTTAGCGGATTTATATTTCTCTTCCGCTTTTTCAAAATCAAACTTTTTAGCAGCCCTTATAGCATCCATTGCATAAGATTTTGCATTTCCTGCATTAATTATAATATTCATTACAACTTCTGTTAAATCCTGTTCTGCATTTTTCCCCATCTGACCACTCCTAAAAGTCTTATCTAATTATTAACTATAATAAAATTAAACTTTTGGTAGGGCTTTATATAGTCCAATATAAAAACCTCATCCTGCTTGACTTTTGCTATGACATTGGATTTGCCGGTGTTTTTAAAATCCTTTAAAGCTATTTCCAGCTCTCCTTTGTAGTTTCCATAATCATCACTCTCTATAAGTATATCTCCCCTCTTTATATCACGAGGAGCATTGTGTAGTGCGAAACTCTTATCACTGTATTTATCTCTGCTATTCTTGGTAGACCTGATGACTGTATCGGAAATATCCCCCCTCCTGAAGTGGATCTCATCCAATAATATTGTTTTTTCCAACTCCATAATATCATCCTTTAATGCGACCTCAAAAGAAACCATATCCAGCCGCATATTTTTTATCCTTGAAAACTCATCTTCAGTCAAAAAGCAATTGGATACAATAACATCATCAATTTCATTTAAGGCTATCATGTGTTTCAGCTGAACCTGCACCGGTAAATGCCTGTGCATCTCCAGAGTCGGAAGCTGCCTGCCTACAGGCCAAGGGCCAAACGCATTTTCGCTCTGCCCGGTAATAAAGGCTGCCGTATTGAGACCGTATTTCTTAAAACGCCGGGTGCATCTCTCGAAATATTCCAGTGTAAGCCCGGTATGTTCATGTGGATAAAAATTATGGCAACCCACAAGATTATATTTATTGGGCACATTGTCCATAATCGTATCTATATAACTAGTATCATTGCTCATGTTGATCTCAATCTTTAAATTATAATCATTGTATGTCATCATGGCTTCTTCATAGCCGGAGTAACCATTGTCCAGCCTAAACCCACTTGCCTTGATATCTTTAAAAAAGGACAGATCATCTCCACTTACATTAAGTTTTCTAAGTACGGACGGATTTACATCAACAATGGTTTGAAGTCCTTTTTTATTTGCATAATCTATAATGCCTGAAAATCTATCCACAATATCCTTCTTTGTTCCTTGTGCTGACAATAAGCAGGAAAATATTCTTTTGAATCCGGCATCTGCTGCCATGTTGATATAATTAATCAACTCACTGTCTGTAGATTTCTCAGGATAAATAGATATACCTAAATTCCTCATTGGTAATACCCGCCTTTTTAATATATTTTGACATCTCCAATTTTAAAAGAAAATCGAGGACTTCAACGGAAGTCCTCATCTTCTTATTTTACTTCGCTTGATGCAGACTGTTTTTCCAGCTCCAATTTATCAATAACTCTAAAAAACGGGTAATAAATGAGTCCATCTATTAATATCAGTATCGCCTGCCACAGTGCGCCCCGCCATCCGCTGATAATCAAACCGGACAATATGGGAGGCGTAGTCCACTGCAGATTAACTCCGTTAGCCAGCGGTACAATACCCACTGCCATTACAAAATACGTCAGAAACACATTTACCAACGGTGCTATTAAAAAAGGTATAAATATGATTGGGTTTAGCACGACCGGCAGTCCGAAGATTATCGGTTCATTGATATTAAATATGCCCGCGCCCACCGACAGCTTACTTAAGGATTTGTACCTTTCCGACCTGCCCCAGAACAGCATTATTAAGACCAATGCCAATGTTGCGCCTGCCCCGCCAATACATACATAGTTGACATAAAATTGATAGTTTAAGATATTAGGCAGTGCCTTGCCTGCCTCAAAGGCTGCAGCATTCTCAGCTGTTTGTGCAAACATTATAGGCTTGGTTATTCCATCCGTTACGTTGGAGCCGTGTATTCCAAACAGCCACAATATCTGCTGGATTATAACCACTATAATAAGGAAGAATAAATTCCCGCCTATATTGGTTAACGGTTTTTGAAGTATGGTATATATAAAGGCCTGCACCGTACCATAACTCGTAAATGAAAAGACAATGCTTATTATTGTAAATACTATAAATACAATCATTTCAGGTACTAAAGCACTGAAAGAAGTTGCTACATTGCCAGGAACATTGTCCGGCATCTTTATAGTCCAACCCTTGTTATTTATTACGGAAAATAATTTGAGTGCCAACATCGTTGTAAATATGCCCAAAAATAATCCCACCGCCGTGAAATTGTCAACAGGCAGTGCCTTGGCACCATCCTTACCGAACTCTACCGTAGGTGTCAAGATGAAAAATGCCACCAGGGATGTCACAATGCTTGTTACGCCATCAATATTAAAAGACCTTCCCAGGCTTTTGGCCATACCTATGATTACAAAGATGGTCATTAAATTCATTGTGGCATTATAAGGAATCAAAATGTAGTCAGACCAATTTTCTCCCAGCTTTTCAATCATAAAATCCTGGTATGCCACGATTGGGATATTCGGTATCAGCAGAAATAACGATCCTATAATCAGCAGTGGCATAACCGCAAAAAAACCGTCTCTTACTGCCGTTAAGTAAATATTCTGGTCCAGTTTCCGGGCTACCGGAACTAACTTAGCCTCCAAAAAACTCATTAATCCTTCCAAAGCACACCCTCCTCAAACATATAATTAATTTAAGTCCATACTTGATATGAATTCTTGAAAATTCGTAGACCTCGATATATCTTCTATGATATCTTCTGACTCGGCTATTTTCTGAAGCAGCTTATATAATCTCTTTATTTTTTCGTCTTCCTTCACATTAAAAGCAATCAGCAGAATTATTTTAACTTTTTTCTCGTCATGCACGACAGGATTTTTAAGTACCCCTACCGCAACCACCGTCCTCTTGGACATGGACTCCATGGAATGCGGTATTGCCACCATATTATCCAAAGCGGTTGAAAACAATTTCTCCCTTTTGACAACTGACGAATAAAAGGACTTAATATCATCTATATACCCCTGCATTTTTAATTTTCCCGATAGCTTTAACACAACGTTATAAAAATCGGTTTCCTCTTCAAAAAAAACAAATAAATCGTTCCTAAAGAACTCTCGGCTTACACCATCTTCATTCGCCTTATTGGTAATCATCCGGGGGTTACCTATATAATACTTCAGCCTGTTTAAGTCGTCGTCAGTAATCAGGGGATTCACCTGTACCACTGGTATATTCTTTTTTGTCACTAATGGTATGGTTGAAATTATTAAATCTACCTGCCCGTATTCTCCTTCTAAAATGCTGTCTAGTTTATATACGGGATAATATCCCAGTATATTTACCCGCTCGCCATAGTAGGATTCTACCTTGTTGTTTACAAACTGGGCCGTGCCTAAACCGGAACCACATATGATGACAATGTTCGTTTTATTGTCTATTTTATCTAGAGCTACGGCGACATGCATGGCTATATACGAAACCTCGGCTTCATTTATTATTACATTTAATTCCCCTTTGATTATCGGAACTATAAGCGTAGCGATTTCAAAGGCAAAGGGATAATTTGTTTTTATTTGGTTCTTAAGTGGATTCTCCTCAAAGTAATCCGCCTTTATTCTTTCAATCATAGGGCTTATATGAAGCAAAAGGTTCCTCTTAAAATCAGCATTCCCGGCAAAATCGATATTGAATTTATTTTTGATCACATTTATAAATTCATCTACTATATCCTCTGCGTCTTCCTTTAAGACACCTTCTCCGGTAATGTCCAGCACCCTTTTGGTATTAAAACTCTGCTGAATGTATTCAAGCTCACCTCTATCGAGAGAAACATTAAAATAGCCTTCAATATCATGCTTTATAGCTTTTGCGATGGTCAGGTCTTCATCTTCTGGCGTCTCATCTTCTATAGCAAAACCCATTTCGATTCTTTTTATACTGATAAAGATATCTTTTACCAGCAGGTTTACATCATCATCAGTCAGGATATATCCAAATTTATTTAAGATATTAATTATAGTTTCATACAAAAATAATATATCCTTATTTAAATTTTTATCATCAGCAAAAATATAGCAGAGGCTTCTGCCCAACATGAGCTTTTCATTTCCCTTATCCCTCTTAAGTACATTAGAAATTAAAAACCTCTTGGCCCTTTCATCTCCATTTAATCTAAGTCCTTTTATCGGGGAAATCTCCAGCTGTAAATTTACATAGTCTTCTAAAAAACTGATTATATTTTTTACATCAAGATAGACAGCTGTCTTTGAAACAAAGAGCATTTCCGCAAAATCTTCCATGGATATATTATCCTTTGCAAAGGCCAGTTTAAGTAATATAAAGATAAACCTTTCCGACGGGGTAACAGGAAGTTTAGCCAGTGTCTCTTCCTTTCCAAAAACCTCTTGGGCTATCGACAATGCTATGTCCTTTTGGTCACTCGGAATAAAATATCCCTGCCTCTTTGAAGAACAAATCCTGATGCCGTATCCTTTTAAAAAATCATTCAGGAATTTAACATCTGATCTAATGGTTCTGGAACTCACGCCAAACATCCCGGCTAGTTCTTTTCCCGATAATCCTATTAATGAATTTAACAGACATAAGAATATATTCTTTTGCCTTCCGTATTCCATTTTATCACCGGATCCTTAATTAATATCTTATATCAATTATTAGAATTATACCATCAAATTAATTTCCTCCTATATAGGAAACCTTAAAGCATGGACAATATTAAAAAAAAGCAAAGTACCATCATGATACTTTGCTTTAAGATTGAGTTTGTCTTAACTTTAAAACTATTTTGCTGAAAGTAAATTATTAGGTCAGACTATAAGGTGTGATGATTGGTCCATAAGGTGTAATGATCGGTCCGTACGGTGTAATGATCGGACCATAGGGTGTAATAATCGGGCCAGCCAATTGCATGTTATGCCCATAAGGTGTGATGATTGGGCCTGCAGTTTTTGCGCCTACTGCCGGAAATACCGCCAGTGCGACAAGAAGCAGTACAGTAAGTATTATAAGCTTTGCTTTCATATTAACAACCCCTTTCTTTGTTATACTATTATATTACATAAACTAGATATATTTGTCAACATATCTAGCAATAATTATTTTAAAATTTAAAATGTTATATGAATAATACATTAATAATATTGTTCGCTGAATGTTCATACCCCATAATGTTTCTTTTTATAATTATATATAAATAAATTGATATGATGCTTACGATTGTGTACATTAAAATAACCTCCATAGAAATAAAATATTTTTCCCATAATTTACAATATGTGATATAATGATAATTATAAATAATTGTTAAATGGGGGATAGATTTATGGAAATGAAAGATATAGACCTTAATCTTATAATCGACTCCAAAGAAATTGGGCGAAGAATACGAAAAAAAAGACGTGCGCTCAAGATGAGGCAGCGTGATATAGCAGGCGATGAATTTACTGTGGGCTATATAAGCCAGCTCGAAGTAGGTAATATTTATCCCTCCGTAAAAGCGCTTACCTATCTGGGCAAGGTACTAGGCGTACCTCTTTCATATTTCCTCGACCCCGAATATGACGAAAAATCAAATCTGCAAAGCAAGCTTAACAGTTTAAACAATAGTTATCTTTCATACATTGAGGCTGAGCGGCTTGTCGGCAACAAAGATTATAAGGAAGCCCTTCCTGTACTGGAAAGTTTCCTTAAAGAGTTTGACCCTAAGGATCCCAGATATATTAAAGCAAAATCTCTTATTATTTTTTGCCATACCGAAACAGGAAGCTATAAAATAGCTACCGAGATGTTTGATGAGTTGATTGATACCCTGACTGAGAGTGATGACAACCTGCAATATGCCGCATGCCTATACTATAAGATGGGAACGTGCTATTGGATGATGGAAAGATATTTAAAAGCCCTAAGATACCTGGAAAAGGGCGTTGATTTGATAGATAAAAACAATCTTGATCTGGATGATCTCAAAGCAAAGATGCTGCTTAACATAGCTAATTTGCTAATTAAGATAGATAATTATGTAAAAGCCAGGGATTACTTTATGATGTGCATAAGCTTTTCAAAGGAACACGGTCTTGTAAAGTATATAGGGTCATGTTATCACGGCATAGGCTTTACAAGTTACTATCTTAAAGAATACAAGGACGCCGTTAAAAATATAAGACGTTCTATATTTATTAACAATATATTCGGCCTCAAGGAAGAGATAGCTAAAGAATATAATTATCTCGGATATATATACATTGATATGAAACAATATGACTTTGCCTTAAAAAACTTTGATAAGAGCATGGAAATATATAAGGAACTGGGTGAGCTTAAGTTTGCCGCCTTTAATTTAACGGAAATAGCAAGAATAAATATAATTCATGGCAATTATGATCGGGCCTTAAAGCAGCTTGAGAATGCTGATAAATCGCTTTCCTCATCCGAAGGCTGTCTTGAAGAAAGGTGCAGGGTATACCGGCTGATGGGTGATACATACACCGGGCTCAAAGAATACGGCAAAGCGGAGAATATTTACAAGACCGCACAATCCATTATAAATGATATTGATGCGGAAAGGGAAAAGTCACTTCTAAATGAATCTCTGGGTACGCTGTATTATAAAACAGGCAGAAATGATGAGGCGCTGAAATACTTCTCCAGTCTGAAAAGCAGCGGAGAGTAAAAAATATTTCATCGAATATTGATTTTTCCCATTAAATATGATAATATATTTATAGATAATTATTATTATATAGTAATTATCGTCCAAATTTATATGATGGGGTGATAGATATGTTGATTCCCGGAATGACGGCTCCTGATTTCAATCTTTCTAGTACAAAAGGGGATATTAAGCTTTCGGATTATAAGGGAAAATGGGTGGTGCTGTTTTTCTATCCCCAGGACTTTTCCGGCGTATGCAGTACGGAGATACCTGAATTCAACAAGAAACTTAATGATTTTAAGGCTCTGGATGCCGAGGTGTTAGGCGCCAACACGGACAGTGTCTATTCTCATGAGGCATGGATAAAAGAACTGGGAGGTATCGACTACCCCTTAATCTCCGATTATAACAAGACCATGGCGGAAAGCTATGAGATTTTGCTTAAAGATGCGGGCATTGCCCTCCGGGCCGCCTTTATCATAGACCCCGAAGGCAAAATAAGATATTCCGTAGTCCACGAACCGGCTATCGGAAGAAACGTAGATGAGATACTTAGGGTGCTTGCTGCACTGCAATCCGGCGGTGCATGTCCTGTAAACTGGCAAAAAGGCCAGGCCACGCTTTAAGCGAACATAATATAATAAAAGCCGCAGGAATAATTCCTGCGGCTTTTATTATATTACTCATCCTTTACGCCAGGCTGCATTATTACAGTAATCTCACACGGTTTAAAGACATGTGAAAACTCAATACCTTCCTCATTAGGCACAGTAACCTTAAGAGTCTTGCTTAGGACATTTATTTCAGTTACCTTGCCTTCTCCCTTAGGTGTAAGCACGATGCTGCCTTCCACAGGAAGGTTTGACCGTGCCTCGTCATAAGATTGTTGTTCGTACTTTAGGCAGCACATCAGCCTGCCGCACAGACCCGATATTTTAGTCGGATTCAATGAGAGGTTTTGATCCTTTGCCATTTTGATGGACACGGGATCGAATTCACCTAGAAAACATCTGCAGCAAAGCGGCCGGCCGCATGTACCCAGGCCACCTATGCATTTTGCTTCATCCCGTACGCCTATCTGTCGCAGCTCTATCCTGGTCTTAAATATGGCGGCCAGTTCTTTTACCAGTTCTCGGAAGTCAACCCTGCCGTCCGCAGTAAAATAGAATATAATTTTATTATTGTCAAATGTGTATTCCGCGTCAATAATTTTCATTTCCATGTTGTGCTGCTCGACCTTTTCTATGCACTTTTTCATTGCATCCTTGGCATCTCTTTCATTTTCCTTTTGATGGATAAGGTCAGCCTCGTTTGCAATCCTGAGCACCGGTTTTAATGTATTTACCACCTGGTCATCCGGGATTTCTCTTTTCTCTATGACAACCCTCCCGAATTCCACGCCCCGGGCCGTTTCTACAATAATATTGGTCTTGCATTTTAAATCTAAATCCCCGGGATCAAAATAATATATTTTACCTGCCTTTTTAAATCTCACTCCTACAACACTTGCCAAATTCACACCCCCAGTATATCCAAAAATAGCACATCGAATGTAAGCTGTATATTTGTATTATGCGAAATATACCTTCCGGTTTCTTCTATTCTACTAATTATGCGGATAAGCTCCTCATCGGAAAAACTACCGTAATTTTCAATGTAGCTTTGTTTATCCACATTAATTATAAGCATATTTTTATCATATTTTATCATAAGCATGTCTCGATAGAAAGATTCCAATATATTAAGCATGTCACCAGCCGTTGCCCTGTCCGGCTTCAGTGATTTATATATATCAAATGCATCATAAGGTTTCATATCTTTAAGACTGTCTATTGCATCATACATCCTGCGTCGAAACTCTAAATACTCAGGCTGTATAAGCTTTACCGCTCTGCCCACTACCCCTTTGGAAAATCTTGCGGCAAACAATGCCTGCTCTCTGCTTGTATCGTATCGTCTCATGAGAAGGCTTACCAGCTCCTCCTCCCCCGCTCTTTTCATGGAGAGGATCTGCGCTCGTGACCTTATGGTGGGAAGGACGGCGGTTATAGAGTCTGTCAGCAATAAAAAGATGTTGCTTTTCTTGCACTCCTCCAAGGTCTTTAAGATGGCGTTTTGTGCCTCGGGTGTCATGTCATCTGCTTTATCTATAATAAATATATTATACCTGGATGCATACGGCTTTACTGCTGCCCTTTCAATGACATCCCTTATTTCATCCACGCCGATGGATTTATTCCCGGTGACCGTATACACATCGGGATAGCTGCCCGCCTCAATAGACACGCAGCAATCGCATATATCGCACGGTTTATCTTGTCCCGTGCAGTTTAAGTATTTAGCTGCTTCTTTTGCTGCCAGGCCCTTTCCCGAACCCTTTTCGCCGGTTATTATATAGACATTGGAAAGATGATCCTTATCTTTAAAACGCTTAAATATATTATCGGCTCCCAGAACATCTTTAAAACTCATAATTGACACCTCAGTCGTACATATCTACCAAAAGCCCTTTTATCTCATCTATCTTTTTCAGGACATCGAAGGTATCCTTCTCTTTCTTCATGAAATCCTCAGTCATTTTGCTGAGCTTTTTGTTTACCTCTTCTATTATAACATAAATCTTGTGTCTTCCTCTATAATCCATGTATTCCCTCTTTGACGCGTCATAAGCGCAAAGCATTTCTTTCATAAAAATACTCACCATTTCTTTGTACTCCATGAGGCTACCAATATCAAGCGTGTCTTTAAGCTTCCTGGACTTTTCGTCTATATCCTGCATGAGGTTCTTTAACTTCTCACGGTCATAATCGTCCTCGGCACTAAAGAGATTTTCTTTAAAGTCACTGCCGGTATTTTTATTTTTTGTTACCATAGGTGTGTTCACTTTATTCATCCTTATGTTTTCTACCCTCACCTACATCACCTCATCCTCTTTAAAACCTCGTGTGCTATCTCTTCATTGAGCCTTTGTTTTTCCTTAAGCGCATCCAAAATCACATATCTCCCGGTGTATCTGCGAGCCAGTATACTATATCCCTCCCGGGCTCTTTCCTGGAAGGCCCGACCTTCTCCCTCAATTCTGTCCGGGGCGGCCTCCGACCGGCAGGCAAGCTTAGATGCAGGAGCATCCAGCAGGAAGGTGATATCGGGGAAAAGACCGCCTATTGCCGGAGCGTTTATATTGTATACGGTATCTATACCCAGGCCTCTGGCCTGGCCTTGATAGGCCAGGCTGGAATCTACATATCTGTCAGCCAGGACAAAATCATAACCGGCCAGGCCCGGCTCTATCACCTGCCTTACCGTAAGTGCCCGGCTGGCGGCATACAGATATGCCTCTGTAAGTGCCTCCATTCCCGCATTTTCCTTATCCAGCAGTATATACCTTATCTTCTCGCCGACAGGTGTCCCTCCCGGCTCTCTTGTGGTTAATACCTTATATCCCAAAGCTTCAAGCTTATTTTTAAGCATAATCATCTGGGTGCTCTTGCCGCACCCGTCTATACCTTCAAAGCTGATAAACAAACTCAATTTCCGTCCTCCTATGCTTCCAGTATTTTCACATAACCATCGTCATATCCTACAACTTCTATACCGCTTAAGGCCAGCTCAGATAGTTTTTGGCATGTATCCTCCGTGATGAGCTCACCGGGTACCACATACGGTATTCCCGGAGGATAAGGTATGATAAAGTCTCCTGCCGTCCTGCCGGCGCTATCCTTTAAAAGTACCCTGGATTTTTTCATAAAGTATGCCTCCCTGGGACTAAAAACCATCTCCGGAGCCTTATAATCAAAGCTTAAGGGTATGGCCTGGTCCTCTTTATCCTTCTTAAGCTGCAGTATTGCGTCGGTCAACTTAATTATATCACCTTCACTATCACCTGTAGTTATCATCAAAAGTATATTATACATATCGGAAAGCTCCACCTGTATATTATATCTGTCCCGCAAAATTTTCTCCGCCTTGCGGCCGGTCATATTAAGCCCTCTTACGTTTACCACAAGCTTAGTGGGATCTATATCCGCAATGCCGCACTTACCTATTATATCCTTACCTATCACACGTATATTCCCGGCGCCAGCCAGTCTGTCCCTGGCCATATACGAAAGGTCCACCGCCTTATCCAGTATTTCGGGATGGTCCTCCATTTCCTCCCTGGCTAAATCCAGCGAAGCCATAAGCAGATAAGACGGGCTGGAAGTCTCCATAAGACGCAAAGCAGCCTCGACGCTGCCTGTATCTATCCTGTCACTACCCACATGCAAGATAGAACTCTGCGTAAAAGACGGCAAAGTTTTGTGGACACTCTGAACCACCATATCCGCTCCTGCCTCCAGTGCAGTAACAGGTAAATTTTTATTAAATGCAAAATGCGCTCCATGAGCCTCATCGACGATGAGAATCTTGCCGTAACGATGCACTATATCCGCTATGGCTTTTATGTCCGTACAAAAACCATAATAGTTGGGATATGTGATCAATACCGCTAAGGCATCGGTATTATTTGACAGAACCCTGCCTACACTCTGCTGCGTGACACCTGCAGGTATACCGTCTTCATAATCCACAGCCGGCTCGATATATGCAGGTATAGCTCCCGTAAGTATCAATCCGCCAAAAACCGAGCGGTGAGCACTCCGCTCCACAAGGACTTTATCTCCGGGATGGAGTACGGACATCATCATGGCCTGAATACCACCTGTGGTTCCGTTTACCAGAAAAAATGACTTCTTTGCACCAAAGGCTGCAGCAGCCATCTTTTCCGCCTCCAGAATAATCCCCTTGGCATCGTGGAGGTTATCGGTATCCAAAAATTCGGTAAGATCTATCTTAAAAATATTTTCTTCTAATTGGTCAGCCCTCATTATGCCCTTTCCCTGCTTGTGCCCGGGCATATGAAAGGGTATCACCTGTTTTTCAATATATCTCAACAAACCATCAAAAAGCGGTGCAGTCATAAAAGACCTCCTTTTATACAATTATAGATTATAAAATAATATAATCAAAAGAAAATAATAATCTTTGCAAAATCATCTTTTTAAAGAGATAAAATAGTGTTATACTAATTATGAATTAATAATTACATTAGACTTATCTGCCGGTTAAAGATAGAATCATCAAAATAATTTTAATAATTTTGTCAAAATATGTTAAGGACTATTCAAGGTAAACCTGATGATAACGTGTTCCTACATATTTGCAGGTATCAACCAACAAAGTCTTGATAGGTGGTCATTATTGGCCCACCCGGGACAATTATAACCCCGCTTTGCATATACCTGTCCAGCAAGGGTAAGAGTAAAAAAGCGCCAAAAACGCTTTATATAATTCCAAGATTATAAAGGAGGTTATGTAGTAATGACAGGAAAAAAGTATTTATACATGTTCGAAGAGGGTAACGGCTCCATGAAGGAACTTCTCGGTGGCAAGGGAGCCGGCCTGGCTGAAATGACCAACATCGGTCTTCCGGTTCCTCCAGGATTTACTATTACCACAGAGGCTTGCACAGCTTACAATCAAAATGGTCAGAAGCTTCCCCAGGAGATAGCCGACGACATTATGAAATATCTCACCAAGCTTGAGCAAAAATCAGGAAGGAAACTAGGTGACCGCAATCATCCCTTGCTTGTATCCGTGCGTTCAGGTGCAAGGATTTCAATGCCGGGCATGATGGACACCATACTCAACCTGGGACTTAATGATGAGACGGTGGAAGGCCTGGCCGCAGAATCTGATAACCCGCGGTTTGCTTATGACTGCTACCGCCGTTTCATACAGATGTTCGGCGATGTGGTCATGCATATAAACATCGATCTTTTTGAAGGTGAATTGGAAAAATTAAAACAAAAGGCAGGGGCAAAGCTTGATACAGAGCTTACCGCAGAAAACCTTAAGCAGCTAATCGAAACTTATAAGAAAGTAGTGAAGAAAAACATAGGAAGAGACTTCCCTCAGGATGTAAGGGAACAGCTGCTGATGGCCGTAACGGCTGTGTTTGAATCATGGAATACTCCCCGGGCCAAAACATACAGAAAATTAAACAAGATACCCGAGGCATGGGGCACGGCGGTAAACGTGGTCATGATGGTCTTCGGCAACATGGGTGATGATTCAGGCACCGGCGTTGCATTCACAAGAGACCCCGCTACCGGAAAAAAGGTCTTCTATGGCGAATATCTCATCAATGCCCAGGGAGAAGACGTGGTAGCAGGTATAAGGACACCTAAACCCATAGCTAAGCTTAATGATGAAAAACCTGAGCTGTATAAGCAGCTGCTAAATGTTGCCAGTACACTGGAAGATCATTATAAAGACATGCAGGATATGGAGTTTACGGTGCAAGAAGGTAAACTTTATATGCTACAGACCAGGAACGGCAAGAGGACTCCTCAGGCTGCCATAAAGGTTGCGGTAAACATGTATGAAGAAGGTATCATCGATAAGGAAACAGCCCTCATGAGAGTCGATCCGGAGCAAATCTCAATGGTCATGCACAGGCAAATCGATCCAAATTCTGAAAACGACATAATTGCAAACGGCCTGGCCGCATCTCCAGGCGCAGGCATGGGCGAAGTTGTGTTTGATGCCGACGAGGCGGTTAAAATTACCGACGAAGAAGGCAGAAAGGTCATATTGGTAAGACCGGAAACCACACCAGACGATATCCACGGACTTTATGCAGCGGAAGGTGTGGTTACCAGCCGTGGCGGTATGACGAGCCACGCTGCGGTTGTGGCAAGAGGCATGGGTAAACCCGCTGTATGCGGATGCGAAGACATAAAGATCGACTTGGACAGTCAATCTTTCACAGCAGGGGACATTACAGTTAAGAAGGGCGATATCATATCAGTAGATGGCACCACCGGTAATGTTATATTAGGAGAGGTCAACTTCGTAGACCCAACCTTCTCCGAAGAGTTTAAAAAACTGCTCGCATGGAGTGACGAGGTTGCTGAAATAGGAGTCAGGGCTAATGCCGACACACCTGTGGATGCCACCACAGCACTAAAATTCGGAGCCAAGGGCATAGGGCTTTGTCGTACGGAGCATATGTTTATGGCTACAGACAGGTTGCCTATAGTGCATAGCATGATACTGGCACAGAATTATGAAGACAGAAAGGTCGCACTGGATAAGCTATTGCCGATACAACAGGGCGACTTTGAAGCCATCTTAAAGACCATGGAAGGCCATGAGGTAATCATAAGGCTACTGGATCCGCCGCTGCATGAGTTTCTTCCTAACGAGTTGGATCTGGCAATAAAGCTGAACACTTTGAAGCTAACCGGCGGCAACCAAGTAGAGATTGAAAAAACAGATAATCTACTGAAAAATGTCAGAGATCTGGAAGAAGTCAACCCTATGCTAGGCTTCAGAGGATGCCGCTTGGGTATGATTTACCCTGAGATTTACGAAATGCAGATAAGGGCTATATTAAATGCCACAGTGACCCTTATAAAACAAGGTGTAGATGTTATGCCGGAAATTATGTTTCCATTGGTAGGTACCCAGGAAGAGATGAAAAGGCTGAGAGAAATGGCTATAAATATCGGTAAGGAAATCATGGACTCCACCGGTGTCAAGCTCAACTATAAGATGGGCACCATGATAGAGGTCCCGAGAGCCGCACTTTTGGCTGATCAAATAGCCGAGTATGCAGATTTCTTCTCCTTTGGAACCAACGACTTGACCCAAACAACATTTGGTTACAGCCGTGATGATGCAGAGCATATGTTCCTGTATAAGTACATCAATAAAAAGATACTACAGGACGACCCGTTCGCCACTCTAGATACAGAGGGAGTCGGCCGGCTTATAAAGATAGCTCACGACAAGGGACGCAGCGTAAAGAGTAATCTTTCTCTGGGTATATGCGGTGAACACGGCGGAGATCCACGTTCCATAGAATTCTGCTATACCGCCGGTCTGAACTATGTAAGCTGCTCGCCTTACAGGGTACCGGTTGCAAGATTGGCTGCAGCTCAAGCTACAATAAAACATAGAGATAAATAAAGGAAACAGCTACAATTCATACGCCGATGCCGTAAGTGAATATAAAAATCATGGTATTGATACGTATTCTTTTATGGATATAGATAAATATGGCATCTTTAAAACATTCGAAAACTATAGGATAGGCATAATTTACCGGGTGAAATAATGGTTTTGGCACAATTATGCTAGCAATGGCACTCGATTATGCTAAAGAAGTCCTTGGACTAAAGAAAGTCTTAATTACATTTATGATGACAATATCAGATCCGTCCGCGTTATAGAGAAAAACAGCGGATTGCTGCAAGATAAGATCGTAAATGTTATTAGCGGCGTTGGAAGACTGACAAGAAGATATTGAATCACTATCTAAAAATTAAAAAGGTACTGTCTCCTGGCTATATAAGAGATGGTACCCTTTATTTAAGATACATAATTTTATTTTAATCTGTAATCAAATCATTGTGATAAACCCGAGGATTATAAGCACAATACCCGGCAGGTATTCCAGCCTGTCTTTCTCGGCCATATCTATCTTCCTACCGACAAATTCACCTAAAAGAAGAAAGAGCATATTGAATACACCAATTGCAACGGGAAGGCCGGTTATCTCCATACTACTCATGGCAGCTCCCAACCCTGCCCCAAATGTGTCTAATGCCAAAGCAATGCCAAGAAATATTGCCTCAGAATTGCTTATTGTGCCGGAATTATCCAGGTCTGCTTTGAGTGGCTGTTGTATTACCTGTATTGTAATCTTAATAAAGTTAAGCCTAATCGACAGGATCTCCTTGTCCTCCGTACCTGCGTTTTTGTCCCTGATGGTCGAAATGAATATATATAGGCCCACACCTATAAGTATTACGGCTCCTATTATTTTTGCATAATGCGGGCTCAAAAAAACGGCCAGGCCGTTTCCTATGTGTATGCTTATATATGCACTGACTCCTGAAATAAGGCTGATGAAAGTCAAAGGCATGAATGGAATCTCAATCCTTCTCATCCCATACGAAAGACCTACGCAAAGGCTGTCTATGCTCAGTGCCAAAGCCAGAATCAACATAAACTCCATGTGCCCACCCCATTTGTAGTAAAAGCTACATATATACTACGCTTGCGGGCATAGTTATGTGACAGGTAGGGAAGCGGGCGCAGATCATAAACCTAAATCTTCATCTATTAATATAACCTCTGATTCAACAAAATCGAGCTTCTTCAAATAAATATTAAGTGTATTACAGATTCTATCAGGGCTTGAACAGTTATAACAATGGTCGCCCTTAACCGCACACGGTGTTTTATAGCCAAGCCGTTTTGCATTCTTCGGCGCTGCAACGTTTCGTGCACGCCAAACAGCTTTTTCCAATGTTGGTTCAATTTTATTGGTTCCAAAAACAAACAGCACTTTGTCATGTCCAAACAGCGAACCCGCCACCCGGTTTCCTGTTCCATCAATGTTGACCATTTCGCCGGTCACGGATACTCCATTAACCGATGTGATAAACACGTTGATCAAAAGCGATCTCTTAGCAATCTCATTAAAATCCGTTGATAAATGGCCTGCGGGATTAATCACGGTATTGTTCTCCGACAAAAGCTTAGGAAGGTCCATCGATGAGATAGTTTCAGAATCGCCAAATCCGACTGTTACTCCGCTTATCGTACCGGTAATGTATTCAGCGGCCTCGGCAGGTGTTTCAAAATAAGAAACCTTGTAGCCCTTATGCTTTAATGAATGAATCAATTTTTCATATTTCATTATTAAGACACCCCTTTTGTCAGTTTTGAAATCCTCTCTATCTATAATGTTATCAAACCTGTTTTTGAAAAACAATTGACGATTTTAACGTCTTACACATAATATCCCTAAAGTGATATCATAAAGATATAGATTACATAAGATAAGGAGTGCTGATCAGTATGAAAATAATTATGTGTTATGGCGATTCAAATACGTGGGGATTTAATTATAAGACACAAGACAGATTTCCCTACGAAGTACGCTGGCCGAATGTCATGCAAAAGAAATTAGGCAGCAGCTTTCGTGTGATTGAAGAAGGGCTAAACGGTAGAACAACGGCATTGGATGATCCGGACGATGTATACCCGCAGGCAAAGAACGGACTCAAATATTTAAATCCTTGTTTGCGTTCCCACTATCCTCTGGATCTGATTATATTCATGCTCGGTACAAACGATCTGAAAATTAGGTTCTTCACATCCGTTAGTGACATTGCAAAAAATACCGGAGAACTGATCAAACATGCGCGGGGAGATCTTAGCTACCTGCAAGGTTATGGACCTAAAATCTTGCTCATTGCACCGACTGTAATCGGGAATACAATCGATACATCCATGTTTGGCCCGGCATTTCCAGGTAAAAAATCAGTTTCATACTCTATGAAATTGGCGGATAAACTTCGGGAAACAGCCGGCAGGCTTTCATGTAATTTTCTAAATGCCGCAGATATTGTTAAGCCGAATGATGTGGATGCTATTCATTTAACACCGCAGGGACACAGAGTGCTTGGGGAAGCAGCCGCTCGCAAGGTAGAAGAAATATATATGTAGGCATTTCCAGGGCAATCACATTTTATATAGGGCATAGGCTCATTAAAAAGAACGTAAAAAAAGGACCTTTCGGTCCTTAATATTACTAAAGGTTTCTAGTCATATCATGGTAAGCATGGATCAATTTATCGGTAATTTCTCCTGTTTTACCTGTGCCAACTTTCTTGCCGTCTATTTCTACTATTGGTGTTACCTCTGAAGTCGTGCCGGTTATAAATACCTCACTAGCAGCCATGAGGTCTTCTTTATAGAAAATCTCATTCCTGTATGGTATCTTATTCTTTCCAGCCAGTTCAATGACATGCTTCCTGGTAATTCCAGAAAGAATCCTGTTATCAGCCGGACGAGATTTAAGTATACCGTCTCTTACTATAAACAGGTTGGATGAACCGCCCTCTGTTACCTCGCCGTTTCCCCTGATAAATAGTGCTTCACGGCAGCCGGCATCCTTAGCCTTCTGCTTAGCAAGAACGTTATACAGCAGGCTGACTGTCTTGGCCTGGCATATATCCCATCTGCCGTCATGTGCCGTCACAGCCTTAAAACCTCTTTCATAAAACTCTATCGGTTTGTCCTCCATGGGTTTTGAAAACATAAAGAAAATAGGCTTAAGATCTCTGCTGTATGTATGGCTTCTTGATGTCGCACCGCGGGTAATCTGGACATACACTGCAGCCTCAGGATTATTGCTTTGTTTATAAAAATCAGTTATTATCTTGCGAATTTCTTCTTTACTGTATGGCAAATTCATATCAATTAACGATGCGCTTTTGAACAACCTCTCTACATGGTCATCCAAAGCAAAAAATTTACCGTCATAACATCTTATAACCTCATAAATTCCATCTCCAAAGTTATATCCCCTGTCTTGGGATGATACCTTTGGCTCTTCTTCACTTACTTTACCATTCAGATAATAAAGTACACCCATGTAATGCCTCCCATATTCTGTTTCTGCTTATATCATCATATAAAAGTAAAATCGATTTTACGATCTTTAACCAACCTTGAGATTGTTATATGGCATCGAGGAAAAATCCTCGGAATCTCTATGTTTATTATAACATTATTTCACTTTAATTAAAGTATACTTGATATGATATTTCTTCTACAATCAATCATTATTATGATTGTCAATATAATTTTGCAGCATCAATTTTACTACCCCTATATAATAATCATAATCCGCATCCTGCACATTGATATTTTTTATCTTATCCTGACAATTATTACAAATTCTCTGATCTAAGAGTATATTCTCATCCTCTGTTTCTTTACCACATACAAAGCACCTGTTCATTGAATGACCTCCTTTGAGGCAATTATTCCCATAAAGGAGGATTTTAATTCTTCTTTATTATATCTTCCGCTAACTTTAGTATATCTTCCTCATTATTTAAACTGTTGTCCTTGAGTATTCTGTCAAATATTGCATCCTTTATTTTTTTAATCTCTTCTTTGGGATGCTTACCTTTGACTTTATTATATATTTCAATAATCCCGATACCCAGGTCCTTGCAATTCAATTCGTTTACGTTATATGGAAAATCTTCATTCAAGAGCTGCATATACTTTCCTGCAAACCAATCCTCATCAACATTATCCTTGCCCTTGGCTCCACCGTCAGCTTTATATAAATATATAAACTTTGACGCATCATTTCTACCTATGCCCACCATTATCTTCTTTACGTCATATTCAGTGGCCGGCCTGTATTTAATCACATCCATATGATGCCTTACTAAATTCAGCACGGATTTTTTAGTATCATTATCAAACCTCAATCCATTTAAAAAATCCTGTCCAATTTTTGCAGAAAATATCTCATGCCCTATAAACTTAACATCAGTTTTATCAATAATTTTATCTATATCTACTTTTGATACCTTTATATGTTTTACAATCAATCTGTTCTCCGGATGATTGTATTGATGATGGCCATTCACAATGACCCTTTTATTTAAGTATTTGGCAAACTTCCTGCCGGACAGCATGTACTCTTCATCTGAATGCAGATATATCTTATCATCTTTTTTATACACCACACCGCTTAACGTTATAAGATATGACTTTGTACAAGCCTTGCCCAAATCATGCAACAGTGCCGCTACTCTCAGTATCTTATCTTCCGGTACCCCGGACACTGCTCTTTTTATATGTTCATAAACCGTGAACTCATGATATTTATTTTGTTTCATTCCAACGGTCTGTTCAATCTCAGGCAATATCACATGAAATACACCTGTATCTAAAAAAAGGTCCATAGCCTTTGCAGGGTTTTTGGAGGTGATAGCCTTAACAAACTCCACCTGTACCCTCTCAGCTGAAATGTCACCTAATTTATATGATAACTGCTTCATCGCGCCGTATGTATTTTCTTCTATATCAAACCCCAGAACTGCAGCCAGTCTTATGCCTCTCATTATTCTTAATGCATCCTCATTAAATCTCTCAGACGGATCATCCACACATCTCAAGATGTGCATTTTCACATCATCCACACCGCCAAAAGGATCAATTATATTGCCGTCTAATGATTTTGCAATGGCATTTACCGTAAAATCCCGGCGCGAAAGATCGGAGTATATATCCCGGGCAAAGGAAACCTCATCAGGATGCCGCGAATCACTATAACCTTCTTCCTGTCTGAAGGTGGTCATCTCATAGCCCACTCCGCCGTCTACTACAGTAACGGTGCCATATTTCATACCCGTAGGAACAACCTTAAAGCCCGACTTTTCAAATATGTCCATTGTATCCTCAGGCTGTGCAGATACTGCAAAATCTATATCGTCACTTTCTCGTCCCATAAGCTCATCTCTAACGGAACCACCGACAAAATAGGCATCTATACCATTTCTTTTAAAAACATCCGTCACTCTGTCCAGAGACATAAAAACACCTCATCTAAATTCTTCCCACACATAGATATAAAAATTCCCCTGCTTATCGCAAGGGCATCTAGTAATTTAGAATCCATATGATGGAATTTAATTCCGTTTTACATGGTGGGCCTGGATGGATTCGAACCATCGACCTCACGCTTATCAGGCGTGCGCTCTAACCACCTGAGCTACAAGCCCATATATGGTGGAGATGAGCGGAATCGAACCGCTGACCCCCTGCTTGCAAGGCAGGTGCTCTCCCAGCTGAGCTACACCCCCAGATCAATCGACGTTTATTATTATACTACGCTAATATATATATGTCAACATCTTTTAAAGTTTTGGAGTGATTAGCTAAATGCAACTTAAAGTGAAACACTTTTTATCTCTGTTAAAATGTATCTATAAACTTATTAATAAAAGGTCATTGTGAAATCATCAGTGACCCCTTATTAATATGAGTCGATTATATCCTTAAAACTTCTTTAAGGAAATTCTTTCATTCTATTGAATCACTCAAGTTTTTCATAGACCTAAAGTCTTCCATTACAACATCCAGCTTTTTCGGATCTCTTAAAAGAGCAGCAGGGTGATATGTAGCCATAAGCTTATACCCTTTCCTGTCAAACCATTTGCCTCTTATAGGCCCAATAGCTTTATAAGAACGATCTATACAATAGTTCATAGCTGTGGCTCCCAGACAGACAATTATCCTCGGCCTTACTATAGCCACCTGATTTCTGAGATATGGAAGACAGTCATCCGCTTCCTGTTGGGATGGAACCCTGTTTCCCGGCGGCCTGCATTTAACCACATTAGCAATATAAACTTCTTCTCTTTTCAATCCTACTTCCATAAGCATTTTATCTAATAATTTACCTGCTCGTCCGACAAAAGGGCGGCCTTGTGCATCCTCCTGAGCACCCGGTCCCTCGCCAATAAGCATAATCTTTGCTCGTAAATTTCCTTCACCGAACGCAACATTTTTCCTTGATGATGCAAGATCACATTTTTGACATGACATGCAGGTATCGATAAGATCCTTTAAATTCATTAAAGACATATGTATCACCTGGATATGATTGTTTATATATTTAATTATAAACAACATATTCTTTAAGTGCAAGGATTAAATATCGATCCCATCATGGCCCCTTATAAACATTAAATATCTCTTCTTTATATCCGGGTTATCATACATAAATTGGATTAAATCATTAAACCTCTTCATTGTTTTCTCGTTTACTGTGTGTTCTATCTTTTCTGTCTCTGTTAATATATCATCTTCAGGTACTCCTAGTAATCCCAGAAAATCTGCGATTACATTATGCCTCTTTATGAGCCTTTCTCCCATCTTTCTCCCTTTGTCCTCCAGCATTATGACACCGTATTTTTCATATTTAATAAACTGCATCTCTGATATCTTCTGAACCATTTTTGTAGCGGATGGAGGCTGTACATTCAATGCAGCAGACAGCTCACTAATCCTTGTAAACCCATTTTTATCGGAAAGCCTGTATATCATCTCAAGATAATCCTCCATAGATGCAGTCAGAGAATCATCCTCTTTTTTCATATATTCACTGAAGGTATAAAAATCCTTGTTCATATAATCACCTGTGTTCCTCATCACATCATTATATGTTTGCCAATCATAATTTATGATTGGCACTGCAATTATATTTTGTGAATTCTGTATATAACATGTTTGCTAAAAAAGTAGCAGCAATAATAATAAAGCTTATTAAATATGATATAATTAACTTAATATAAATAGAAAGGACCGATATCATATGGGTAGTATTAATAATATTGTAATAGCGGGTGCCGGCACAATGGGCATTTCACTTGTACAAATATTTGCAAAGTATGACTATAAGGTTACTCTTTATAACAGGGCTACACCCAGCCTTGAAAAAGCTAAAAAACAGATTGTTTTTAGCCAGGAAAACCTTGTTAGCACTGGAATGGCAACTGAAGAAGAATCTAAAAGAGTAGTTAAAAAAATAAAATACACCACAGATAAAAATGTTTTTAAGGATTGTGACTTCGTGGTTGAAACCATAGTGGAGGATATGGATGTAAAACATACTTTTTGGAATGAAATCTCTTCTATTGCTAAAGAGGATGCAGTTTTAACGTCAAATACATCCGGATTAAGCATAACTGAGCTTGCGAAAGCTGTAAAAAAGCCGGAACGTTTTGCAGGAATGCATTTTTGGAATCCACCGCACTTGGTACCCCTTGTTGAAATTATAAAGGGCAAAAAAACTACCGATGAGACCGCAGATATAATATATAAGCTTGCAGAAGATATAGATAAGAAACCTGTTGTACTACAAAAAGAGATTAACGGCTTTATAGGCAACCGTCTTCAATTTGCCGTATTAAGAGAGGCCGTCAATTTAGTTGAAGCCGGCGTGGCATCCGCGGAAGATGTGGATAAAGCCGTAAAATACGGTATCGGATTTAGATATGCATGTATAGGTCCCTTTGAAACCACAGATCTTGGAGGGCTTAATACTTTTAATAATATTGCGAAGTATTTATTACCACAGTTAAGCAATGCTGAAAGTATGCCCATACTTGAAAAAAAGGTGGAAAAAGGCCAGTTAGGAGTTAAAAGCGGTCAAGGCTTCTATGATTACAAAAATGGTAAAGACAAAGAAGCAATAGATAGCAGAGATGAGAAATTTATAAAACTCTATAAAACATTTTATCAAAAAGGTTAATTTTAAACTTAAAACAGAGCTCCATCCGGGCCTTATAGCTAAACCTTGTTTGAGCAAGTTACCTATTCTGAATCGGTATTACATACGCGCTGCCTAGCAGTTTCAGAATCTTTGATAGAATAGATGCAAATAAAAGCGCCTGCAGGTTTGTCCCTGTACGGCGCTTTTTACAATTAGTTTTATGTTACGATATATAATGTAATGAGATTTTTAATGTAACGATTTTACAGAGCCGCAACCTTCTTGCCTACAACATATCCCTCAGTATAATTGTGACCAAGATTCAACCCAAATACTGTCAACGGATAGTCGACGCTGCCGTAAAAGTTTCCCGCACAGTTTCCGATCGCGTAGAGCCTTTCAATGGGCTTACCTTCGGTGTCAAGACATTGGAGATCGCCGTTGACTTCTACACCGGAGCAGGCCATGGTCAAACGTATATGGCGATGAATACCATAATACGGCGGCGTATCTATGGCCTTTAGATATTTGGACGGTACGCCGAACTCTGTGTCTTGTCCGGTGGAAACCATCTCGTTATACCTCTTGACTGTTGCGACAAATGCCTCCGTGTCAGTTATTTTTAGCTTTGTAGCAAGTTCCTCCAGCGTATCGGCCTTAAAGGTGTTGATCAGTCCTCTGATCACGCCGGTACGATCCACTTTCTCTTCAGGCATATACTTTTTCATTTCCTCAGGGTCAGCCAGCTCACCCGGCCAATCGGCTGCCTTGTTCATGTAGGTAGAGTCAAAGATCTGGCAGTAGTGGCCCTGATCCTCCGCACTAAGCAGGTAGCAGTTCATGAGTTCCATTCCGACAGTCTCGTCGCAAAAACGCCGGCCGTTCAGCTTTACGCGAAGGAAAGGCATATCACACATGCCGGCCGGACCTGAATCGAAGTCATGACACATCTTGGTATGCCCTATATTTTCGATTTTACCACCGGCCCACACAATCATCTTGTGCCCGTCTCCGGTTCTGCCATTCTTTTTGCACTGAAGGTTTGCCACGTCCGGCATATAGTATCTAAGCATATCCGGATCATTCTGATAATCACCGGTGCCTACTACAACGGCCTTCCTTGCATTAAAGCGCACATATCCCTGACTATCCTTGGCTATGACGCCGGTTACCCTTCCGTTCTCGACAACCAATTGTTGAGCAGGCGTTCTAAAGAAGACGTCGACACCCTCTTTTTGAGCTTGTTTACACAATGCTATCATTCCCGAACCTGCATCGTATGGTTTAGGGCCAAAATATGAGGTAAGAAATTTTATATTGTAACCGTGCTTTTTGAGCATGGCTTCATGTGGCCCATTACCCATATCGACGACTTTGGCATCAGCTTCTTTCGATTTTTCGAGGAGCCATTGTATAACTTCACCAGAGTTTTTCGCCCATAACTCAATCAATTCGCGCTTGGGCCGATGAGCAGAATCGGCCATCAGCAGAGAAACCAAGCTCTCGACATCGGCTGGGTCACTGGCATCTAGATCGATACCCGCGCCGGCATTCCCACGTGCTGCAGCAAATTTCTCTTTTTGTAGCAGTGCCACCTTAGCGCCCGCTTCAACAGCAGCAAGAGCACATGGAACTCCGGGGGAGCCGGCTCCAACTACGACTACATCATAATCTTTCGTCTCTCTGATGTCGGTA